>Ga0247823_10000214_pt1 | contig 49165 bp, 44 predicted proteins | sample 13C_PalmiticAcid_2_FD_192426 | JGI IMG/M metagenome (GOLD analysis project Ga0247823, IMG submission 192426) | Soil microbial communities from agricultural site in Penn Yan, New York, United States - 13C_PalmiticAcid_Day30 | ecosystem: Environmental > Terrestrial > Soil > Agricultural land... | reverse complement strand
ACTCGATGCCAATGGCGCCCAAGAAGCTGCCCAAGACCTTCGTCGTCATCGGTTCGGGCGCCATTGGCATCGAGTTCGCCAGCTTCTATCGCGCCCTCGGCGCTGAAGTGACCGTGGTGGAAGCCGTGGATCGCATCATGCCGGTGGAGGACGAAGAGGTCTCCAAGGCCGCCCAGAAGTCGTTCGAGAAGCGCGGCATCAAGTTCAAGGTCGGCGCCAAGGTGACCAAGGTCTCCAAGGATTCCAAGGGGGTGAAGGTCGATGTTGAAGTAAGCGGCAAGGCCGAGACCCTGGAGGCCGAGGTTTGCATCTCTGCCGTCGGCATCACCGCCAACACCGACGGCATCGGCCTGGAGGCCCTGGGAGTCGAGCTGGACCGCGGTCACATCAAGACCGACAGCCACTGCCAGACCAACGTCAAGGGTCTGTACGCGATCGGCGACTGCGCCGGCGCGCCCTGGCTGGCGCACAAGGCCAGCCACGAAGGCATCCACGCTGCTGAGCACATAGCCGCCTATAAGACCCCGAACGTCCATTCGCCCATCGCCGGCTGCACCTACGCCCAGCCGCAGGTCGCCTCGGTCGGCGTTACTGAGCAGGGCGCTCGTGCCGAGAAGCGTGAGGTCAAGATTGGCCGCTTCCCGTTCCGCGTGAACGGCAAGGCCGTGGCGGCGGGCGAAGTCGACGGCTTCGTCAAGGTCATCTTCGACGCCAAGACCGGCGCCCTGATCGGCGCCCACATGATCGGCCACGAAGTGACAGAGATGATCCAGGGCTACGTCACCGCCATCACCATGGAAGCGACCGAGGAAGACATCCACGGCATCGTCTATCCGCACCCCACCATGTCCGAGGCCATGCATGAGGCGGCTCTGGACGCCTATGGCCGCGTGATCCACATCTGATCGAGTTGTTAGAAAATCTGAACTGTGGCTAAGAGTATCACCCTCTTGTCCACGGTTCGGAAGTTCCATGATCGTCGCGTCTGATGTCCTTGGCCTGATAGGCAATACGCCTCTGGTGCGCTTGAAGCGCGCCTCGGAGCTGACGGGCTGCGAGATTCTCGGCAAGGCCGAGTTCATGAACGTCGGCGGGTCGATCAAGGACCGCGCGGCGCTCAGCATCATCAGGAAGGCGCGCGCGTCCGGCGCGCTGAAGCCCGGCGGCGTCATCGTCGAGGGCACGGCGGGCAATACCGGCATCGGTCTGGCCCTGGTCGGCGCGGCGCTGGGCCACCCCGTCGTCATCGTCATGCCGCGGAGCCAGACCGATGAGAAGAAGCGGGCGGTGCGCCTGCATGGCGCCCGTCTGATCGAGGTCGATCCCGCGCCCTTCGCCAGTCCGAACCACTTCGTCGCCTATTCCCGCCGTTTGGCGGAGGAACTGAACGAGAGCGAGCCGACCGGCGCCTTCTACGCCGATCAGTTCGACAACCTAGCCAACCGCGAAGCCCACTATGAAGCCACGGCGCCCGAGATCTGGAAGCAGACGGACGGGAACATCGACGGCTTCATCTGCGCCGTCGGTTCGGGCGGCACCCTGGCGGGATGCGCCGCCTATCTGCGCGAGCAGAAGCCCGAGATCGTTATCGGCTTGGCCGACGTGCCGGGCGCCGCCCTCTACAGCTGGTTCACCGAGGGCGTGCTGAAGGGCGAAGGCAGTTCAATCACCGAGGGGATCGGGGTCAATCGCATCACCGGCAATCTGGACGGCCTCAAGGTCGATCATCCCTATCGGATCGAGGATGCGGAGTTCCTGCCCATCCTGTTCGATCTGGTGAAGCACGAAGGTCTGTCGCTGGGCCCGTCCAGCGGGGTCAATATCGCCGGCGCCATTCGCATGGCGCGTGATCTGGGACCCGGCAAGACCATTGTCACGGTCCTGTGCGACGCTGGCCAGCGCTATTCCAGCAAGGTCTATGATCCCGCCTTCCTGACGGCGCGCGGCCTGCCGACGCCGGAGTGGCTGAACCGATGAGCCGCAAGAAGGAGGCCTCCGTCGACAGCCGCATCCCGCCGCTGAACGCCCTGAAAGCGTTCGAGGCCGCGGCCCGCCGCCTGAACATCACCCGCGCGGCCGAGGAACTGTCGGTCACGCCGGGCGCTATCAGTCAGCAGATCCGCATTCTGGAGGAACATGCCGGCGCGCCCCTGTTCCATCGCGAGGGGCGCCAGATCGCCCTGACCGATCTGGGGGCCGAGCTCTATCCGTTGCTGCATGACGGCTTCGACTATCTGAAGCGGGCGGGCGATCTGCTGTATCGACCTGACCGTCGCCATGCCCTGGCGGTCAGCGTGCCGCCGTCCTTCGCCGCCAAATGGCTGGCGCCACGCATCGCCCGGTTTGCGGCGGCCCACCCGGAGGTCGAGGTCTGGATGTCGGCTGACATGCGGCTGGCGGACGTCGGCGGCGGGCGCGTGGACGTGGCCGTCCGCTATGGTCGGGGAGACTATTCCGGCGTGCGATCCGAGCGCCTGCTGTCGGCCGACGTGACCCCGGTATGCAGTCCGGCCTTGCTGACGGGGGACAAGGCGCTGAGACGTCCGACCGATTTGGCGCAACATGTCCTCATCCACCTGCGCGCCGGCGAACTGGAAGAACCGCGGCCTGACTGGGCGGCCTGGCTGAAGGCGAGGAACGTGGCTGGTGTCGACGTCGCGGTCGGGCCGCGTTTCGACCAGACGGCTCTGGCCATCGAAGCCGCCGCTCATGGTCAGGGGGTGGCGTTGGCGCCCTATGCCTTTGTGGCTGACGATCTGACCTCAGGACGGCTGGTCGCGCCGTTCGCCGACGGCGCATTGGCCACCGAACTGGCCTACCACGTCCTGACCCGCCGCAGCGGCGTGTCCGAACCGGCCCGCGCCTTCGTCCGCTGGATGAAGGCAGAGGTTCAGGCGGCGGAGCAGCGGGTGGACGACCTCTGATCGGATCAGTGGAAGTCCCGCGAGCCGGGTAGCTGATACGGACATCGCGTAGGCTTTGATGTGATCCCCGCCTATGCCGTCAGCTTCTGTGCAGATCCAGCTTCATCCCGGCGACGATCAGGCAGGCGCTGTCGGCGATGGCGGCGACCCGTTGGTTCAGCCGTCCGGCCTCGTCGCGGAAGCGCCGCCCCAGGGCGTTATCGGGCACCAGGGACCAGCCCACCTCGTTGCTGACCACCCACAGGCTGGCGGGGCAGGCGGCCAGCGCGGCCGTCAGGTTATCAATGGCGGCGGACAGGTTGTGATTCTCCAGCATCTGATTGCTGAGCCACAGGGTCAGGCAGTCGATGACTGCGACGTCGTCGGCGGTCAGGTCGCGAACGGCGGCAGCCAGGTCCAGCGGCGCTTCCTGCGTTCGCCAGCTGTCGCCGCGGTCGGCGCGGTGACGGTCGATGCGCTCGCGCATTTCCTCGTCGAAGGCCTCGGCGGTGGCGATCATCAGGGGCGGGCGGCCCGATACAGACGCCGCTTGCTCCGCCTGTTTCTGGGCGTAGGCGCTCTTGCCCGAGCGGGCGCCGCCGAGGATCAGGGTCAGGCTCATGAAACGTCTCCGGTTGACCTCTGGGGCGCGCGGTCCTACTGCCACGGTCGCGTCAGGTTCCCCGAAAGGGGATTGAAAGGGAACGGAGTGTGAAACTCCGGCTGTTCCCGCAACTGTAAGCGGCTAGCCCGCGCGTCATACGCCACTGGCGGTCCGGAAGGCCACGGCCTGAAACGACTTCTGGGAAGGCGACGCGCACCGGCCTTGATCCGCGAGCCAGGAGACCTGCCTGTCGCCGTCGTTCTCCGTGCGGTCGGGATGTGCCGGGCGGTCGAGGCAACTCGTGTGACGACAGTCGTAAACCAGCCGCGTCAGCGGCCGCCTTCGCTCACTCGGGCGACGGGCGGTCCGTCGCGGCGTCGTCATATGGAGAACCGGAATGAACCGGACCGCATTCGCCGCTCTGGCCGCCGCCAGCCTTCTGGCCGCCGCCCCCGCCTTCGCCGCCGAAGTCACCGACCAGCAGGCCGCCGTCCCTGACGTGGCTGGTCGCGCCGGCGCCACCGCCGTGGCCGACGTCATCGTCACCGCCAACCGTTCGGCCCAGCCGATCGAACGCGTCGGCGCCTCCGTCACCGTCCTGACTCAGGCCGCCATCGAGGCGCGCCAGACCCCCGCCGTGGCCGAGCTTCTGGCCCAGACGCCGGGCGTCAGCTTCACCCGCAACGGCGGCGTCGGCACCACGACCGGCGTCAATATTCGCGGCGCTGAGAGCCAGCACACCGTCGTCCTGATCGACGGGGTCAAGCTGAACGATCCGTCCTCGACCCAGGGCGGCTTCAACTTCGGCAACCTGTTGGTCGGCGATACTGCCCGCATCGAAGTCCTGCGCGGCGCACAGTCGACCCTGTGGGGCAGCCAGGCCATCGGCGGCGTCGTCAACATCGTCACCGCTGAACCGACAGAAGCCCTGCAAGGCAGCCTCGACGCCGAGACGGGTTCGCGCGGCACGACCTATTTCCGCGGCGGGATCGGCGGCGCCAATGACCGTTTGAGCTGGCGTCTGGCCGCCAGCCGCTATGACACGGATGGCTTCTCGGCCTATGCGACGGGAACCGAAGACGACGGCTATACCAACACCGGCCTGTCGGGCCGCCTGAACCTGAAGATCACGGACGCCGTCTCTCTGGACCTGCGCTCGGTCTGGTCCAATGGCCAGAACGACTTCGACGCCTTCAACGGCGACAGCCGCGAGTACGGCAAGACCAGGGAACTGGTCGGCTATGCGGGCCTCAACTTCGACCTGCTGGACGGCCGGTTCCGCAATCGCATCGGCTATGCCTACACCGACACCAACCGTCGCAACTACAACCCCTCGACCCTGGCTCAGCCGCTGACCTTTGATGCGGCGGGCGAGAACCGTCGTTGGGAGTATCAGGGCACGTTCGCGGTCACCGAGGCGTTGAACACCACCTTCGGGATCGAGAGCGAGCGTTCAGAAATGCGCACCCGCTCGCCGTCGGCCTTCAATCTGAACCCGGCCTTCTCACGCGGTCAGGCGGACCTCGACAGCGCCTATGCTCAAGTCCAGTGGACCGTGCTGGAAGGCCTGACCCTGACCGGCGGCCTGCGTTATGACGATCACGCTCAATATGGCGACAACCTGCTGGGTCAGGTCGCGGCGGCCTGGGCGCTGAACGACGGCGACACCGTCGTGCGCGCCAGCTGGGGTCAGGGCTTCCGCGCGCCGGGCCTGTATGAGCTTTACAGCGAGTACGGCAATCTGACGTTGCAGCCGGAAGAGTTCGACAGCTGGGAAGTCGGCGTCGAGCAGCGCCTGTTCGACCGCGCCGTGGTCTCGGCGACCTACTTCAACCGTCAGGCCGACAACGAGATCCGCTACAATGGCTGCTCGACGCCCTCGACCGATCCGCTGTGCACCGTCAACGGCGTGGGGCGCTGGGGTTACTATCGCAACGTCCAGAAGACCGAGGCCCAGGGCGTCGAACTGATCGGCCGCGTGGACGTGACCGAGCGCCTGAAGGTCAGCGCCAATTACACCTGGACGGACGCCAAGAGCGCCTCGGGCGCGACGGACGGCAAGCGCCTGACGCGTCGTCCCGAGCACATGGCCAATCTGGCCGCCGACTACGACTGGGCCTTTGGTCTGAAGACCGGCCTGGCCGTGCGTTACGTGGGCGAGACGTTCAACAACGACGCCAACACGGTCGTCGTGGGCGAATACACCCTGGTCGATATTCGCGCCTCCTATCCGATCAATGACAACCTCGAGGTCTATGGCCGGGTCGAGAACGCCTTCGACGAAGACTATCAGACGGTTCTGAACTACGGCACGGCGGGGCGCGGCGCGTTCGGCGGCGTTCGCGTCCGGTTCTGATCCGATGCAGGACGCCGCGTTTCTGACGACGGCGACCCGGCACGGCGGCGGTCTGATGAAGGCCGCCGCCGCCTATCCCGACGCGCCGAGGCCTTGGCTGGATCTGTCCACCGGCATCAATCCCGAGCCGTGGCGCGGTCCACGTGCGGCGGAGGCTGAACTGAACCGTCTGCCTGATCCTGGCGCGCTTGTCGCGCTGGAGGGGGCGGCGGCGTTTGCTTTCGGCGCGTCGCCGGAACGGACGGCGGCTGTGGCCGGGGCCGAGGCGGCGATCCGTCTGTTGCCCCTGCTGCTGGGCGTGCGCTCGGTCGAAATCGTCGGGCCGACCTACGGGGCTCATGCCGAGGCCTGGCGTGCGGCGGGCGTGGCGACGCGCCTGATCGCTCCCGATCAGGCAGCGGCGTCACAGGCGGGGGTGCTGGTCGTCGTCAATCCGAACAACCCCGACGGCCGCCTGACCCGGCGCGCCGATCTGGCCGCCATGGCGCGCGCGCGCTCGGCTGAGGGCCGCTGGCTGGTGGTGGACGAGTCCTTCATCGAATGCACGCCCGATGACAGTGTGTCGGACGTGGTCGAGCCGGGACTGATCGTTCTGCGCTCGTTCGGCAAGTTCTATGGACTGGCCGGGGTGAGGCTGGGATTCATGCTGGCCGCACCGGATCTGGTGCAGCACTTGCGCGCCCTTCTAGGGGATTGGCCCGTCGGCGCCGACGCCCTGACCATGGGGCGGGGCGCCTATGCCGATGCTGAGTGGCGACGGCGGACGACGGCGGGTCTTGCGGAGCGCGCGGACCGGCTCGATGATCTGCTGGCGGGAGCGGGGTTTCAGATTGTCGGCGGAACCAGCCTGTTTCGCATGACGCGCACGCCGCACGCCGCGCGCTGGTTCCAGCATCTGTGCGAGGCCGGTATTCTGACGCGACCCTTCGATCATACACCCAATGGTTTGCGTTTCGGCGTGCCGACCGCGCGCGACTTCCTGCGTCTGCAACGCGCGCTGGAGGCCTTCGCATGAGCGCGACACGGCGAGGAGCCTTGATAGGCGTGGGGGCCGCGCTCACCGTTGCGCCTGCTGCCGCGAAGGCCGCTCCGCACCGTGTGGTGTCGCTGAACGCCTGCCTTGACGCCATCCTGGTCCATGTCGCCGACCGGAGGCAGATCGCAGCCCTCAGCCACTATGCGCGCGAGCCGGTCGGCTCGACCATTTCCGAGGTGGCCAGGACCCTGCCCTTCACCTGGGAGACGGCGGAGGAGGTCATCGCCCTGCGCCCCGATCTGGTGCTTACCAGCCGCCATAGCGCCCTGGCCACCCGTAATGCCCTGGGTCGCTTGAACATCCCGACCGAGCTGTTCGCCGTGCCTGACAGCGTGGCGACCAGTCTGGAGCAGGTGAGGGAAGTGGCGCGTCTGGTCGGCCGGCCGGCGCGCGGCGAGGCCCTGATTGGCCGCATCGAGGCCGCCCTCACCGCCGCCGCGCCGCCGCCCGGATCGCGACCGCTGAAGGCCCTTATCTATCAGCCCAACGGTTTCGCCGCCGGGCGTGGCACCCTGATGGACGAGATGATGTCCCGCGCCGGGTTCGAGAACGTCGCTGACCTCTATGGTCTGGGCAAATGGGGCAATGTGCCGGTCGAGCGTCTGCTGGCCGATCCGCCTCAGGTCCTGCTCAGCGGCGTGCCTGTTCAAGGGTCGCGGACGTGGGCCGACCGGGTGATGCGTCACCCGGCGCTGGCCTCGCTGTCGGGGCGGATGGTGCAGACGCAACTGGACGAGAAGCTTCTCTATTGCGGCGGGCCGGTGCTGATCCAGACCGCCGCCGCCCTGGCTCGGGCGCGCCGAACGGCGCTGGAGGCCCTGACATGACTCTGCCGCGTCCCTTGATCCTGATTGGGCTGCTGGCCCTGATCACTGTCCTGTCCATCGCCAGCATGAGCGCGGGGCGCGTCTGGGTGCCGTGGAGCGACTGGGCGAGCCAGCAAGGCGACCCCGCCTGGGCCATCCTGTTCGAGCTACGCCTGCCGCGCACGGTGCTGGCCCTGATGGTTGGGGCGGTGTTGGGCCTGACCGGCGCGGCGCTGCAGGGCTATACAAGCAACCCTCTGGCCGATCCGGGAATGCTGGGCGTCTCGACCATGGCGGCGCTGGGGGCGGTGCTGACCTTCTATCTGGGCGCGGCGGCCAGCGCGCCGTGGGTTTTGCCGGTCGCGGCCATGGTCGGGGCGGGCGTCGGCGTGCTGTTGCTGCTGGCCCTGGCGGGGGCGACCAGCAGCGTCGTCACCTTCATCCTGGCCGGGGTGGTGATCCAGACCATGGCCGGGGCCGGGGTAGCCCTGGCGTTGAACCTGGCGCCCAATCCCTGGGCGGTGAACGAGATCGTCAACTGGCTGATGGGATCGCTGGCTGACCGCAGCGTGGTCGAGCTGAAGCTGGCAGCACCGGGCATGATCCTCGGTTCCGTGCTGCTGATGACGCAGGGCCGGACGCTGGATGCCCTGACCTTGGGCGAGGCCGGGGCGCGGTCGCTGGGCGTGCGGCTGGACGTCGGGCGGCTAATGTTGGCGCTTGGCGCGGCTTTGGCGGTCGGTTCGGCGGTGTCGGTGACGGGCTCGATCGGTTTTGTCGGCCTGATCGTGCCGCATCTGCTGCGGCCCCTTATCGGCGCGAGACCTGGCGGCCTGTTACTGCCCTCGACGCTGGGTGGAGCGGCCCTTGTGCTGGCGGCGGATATTCTGGTGCGGCTGACGCCCTCGGCGGCTGAGATCAAGCTGGGCGTGGCCATGGCGGCTCTGGGCGGGCCCTTTTTCCTCGCCCTGTTGATCGGCATGAGAAGGAAGCTGGCATGAGCCTTCTGAGTGCGGAAAAACTGTCCGTCCGGCTGGGGGACAAGACGGTTCTGAACGGTGTCGACGCGGCCTTTGCACCTGGGCTGGTGACGGCGGTGGTCGGGCCGAACGGGGCGGGCAAATCGACTCTGCTGGACTGTCTGGCTGCACTGAGGAAGCCCGATACTGGGCGGGTGGCGCTGGATGACCGCGTTTTGCGTGATCTGCCGTCGCGCGAACGCGCGCGGCGCATCGCCTACCTGCCCCAGAATGCGGAGATTGCCTGGGCGGTTGAGGGGCGCGTCTTCGTCGGCCTAGGCCGTACGCCCTACGTCGGCGCCTGGGGCCTGAGGGCGGACGACCGCGCCGCCGTGGCTCGCGCTATGGCCGTGGCGGGGGTGGAAGGCTTCGCCGATCGCATCGTCTCGACCCTGTCGGGCGGCGAGCGGGCGCGGGTGCTGATCGCGCGGGCGCTGGCGGGCGATCCGCAATGGCTGTTGGCCGACGAGCCTCTTGCGGGGCTGGACCCCGGTCATGTGCTGGACGCCTGCGACCTGTTTCGGCGACTGGCGGACGAGGAGGGGCGGGGCGTGGTCCTGACCCTGCACGATCTGGACGCCGCCCTGCGCGTGGCCGACCGGGTCATCGTCCTGGCCGAGGGGCGGGTGATCGCCGACGCCGCCCCGGCCGAGGCCCTGTCGCCCGAGGTGCTCAAGGCGGCGTACGGCGTCGAGGCGCGCACCCTGGACGGCATGCGCGGCCCGGTGCTGGAGATGGTCAGCCGTGCCCGCTAGCGTCGCAACGCCCTGGATTGTTGCCGCCGCCCTGCTGGTCGAAGGCGCGATTGGCTGGCCGCGTCGTTTGAGCCATCCGGTCGTCTGGATCGGAGGGGGGATCGCCAGGCTGGAACGGGGCTGGAACCGCCCGGAACGATCAGCGAAGGCGCGGCGCGCGTTGGGCGTTCTGACGGTTCTGATCCTGTTGGTTGTGGCGGGTGGCGCGGGCTGGTGCATCGAGCGGCTGGCCGCCACGGCGCCCTTCTGGCCGGGGGTGGCGATACTGGTGATCTGGGGGGCGGCGGGTATGGCGACGCGCAGTCTGTTCGACCATGTCCGTGCGGTGTCTCGCCCCCTGACCGCGGGCGATTTGCCTGCCGCGCGGCGGGCGGTCAGCATGATCGTCGGCCGTGATGTCGAGGCGATGGATGAAGGCGAGGTCGCAGCCGCCGCTCTGGAGAGTCTGGCCGAGAGCTTCTGTGACGGGGTGGTTGCGCCGGTCTTCTGGTTTGTGATCGGGGGATTGCCGGGGCTGTTCATTTATAAGGCGACCAACACCGCCGACAGCATGATCGGCCATATGGAGCCGCGCTGGCGGGCATTCGGCTGGGCGGCGGCGCGAACCGATGACGTGATGAACTGGATTCCAGCCCGGATCTCGGGGGCGTTGATCGCGCTGGGCGGCTGGCAGGGTTGGCGGATCATGTGGCGCGATGCACGCAAACATGCCTCACCCAACGCCGGTTGGACGGAAGCGGCTATGGCCGGAGCACTTCGAGTGCGACTGGGCGGTCCGGTTCGCTATGAGGGCGTCATGACCTACCGGCCTGATTTCGGCGACTGGGCGCGGCCCCGCGCGCATGATCTGCAACGAGGTCTGCGCGTGTATGGCGTCGCCTGTGCTGTGCTTTTGATTTTCCTGATCGCAGGTGGCTTCTTATGGCCGCGCTGATGATTCAGGGTTGCGGCTCGGATGTGGGCAAGTCGGTGCTGGTCGCCGGACTGTGCCGTGTCTTCACCAATCGCGGTCTGAAGGTGCGGCCGTTCAAGCCGCAGAACATGTCTAACAACGCCGCCGTCACTGCGGCCGATCCTGATGGCCACGCCGGCGAGATCGGCCGCGCCCAGGCGCTTCAGGCGCTGGCCTGCCGCACCCCGGCGACGGTGGACATGAACCCGGTCCTGCTGAAGCCGCAGAGCGACACCGGCGCCCAGCTGGTCGTGCGCGGTCAGGTCGAGGGCGTATGGCAGGCGGCGGGCTATCAGGACCGCAAGGCCGCGCTGCTGGACGTGGTGCTGGACAGCTTTGCCCGTCTTCAGGCCGAAGCCGATCTGGTGATCGTCGAGGGCGCGGGCAGTCCGGCCGAGACCAACCTGCGCGCCGGGGACATCGCCAACATGGGTTTCGCCCGCGCGGCGGACGTGCCGGTGGTGCTGGTCGGCGACATCGATCGGGGCCATGTGATCGCTTCGCTGGTCGGCGCCCATGCGGTGCTGGACGACGAAGACCGGGCCATGATCCGGGGCTTCATCATCAACAAGTTTCGCGGCGACCCGGCCCTGTTCGATCAGGGCCGGGCCGAGATCACGCGACGCACGGGTTGGGCCGATCTGGGCATGGCGCCGTGGCTGGCGGATGCACGGGCGCTTCCGGCCGAGGACGCCGTGGTGCTGGAGCACTCGGGCGGCCAGTGCGGTGGAAAGGTGCGGATCGCCGTGCCCATGCTGTCGCGCATCGCCAATTTCGACGACTTCGATCCGCTGCGGCATGAGCCAGGCGTGGACTTCGGTTTCGTCCCGCCGGGGCAGGCTCTGCCGGGGGATGCCGACCTGATCATCCTGCCGGGGACCAAGGCGACGCTGGCCGATCTGGCCTTCCTGCGCGCGCAGGGCTGGGACGTGGACATCGCCGCCCATGTGCGACGCGGCGGGCGGGTGCTGGGCGTGTGCGGCGGCTATCAGATGCTGGGCCGGGTGATCAGCGATCCCGACGGCGTCGAGGGCGTGGCGGGATCGGCGCCGGGGCTGGGCCTGCTGGACGTCGAGACGGTGCTGGCGGGGGCCAAGACCCTGCGCCGGGTCGAGGGACAACTGACGCCCTCCGGCGCGGCGGTTCAGGGCTATGAGATTCACATCGGCCGCACCGACGGTCCGGACACGGCCCGCCCGGTCGCCATGATCGACGGGGCGGCGCACGGTGCACGCTCTGATGATGGACGGATCGCGGGCCTCTATGTCCACGGCCTGTTCGACCGGGCCGAGGCGCGGGCGGCCTTGTTGGCGGAGGTCGGGGCCGCATCCGACGGCGTGGATCAGGGGGCGCGGGTGGATCAGGCGCTGGACCGCATTGCCGCCGTGCTGGAAACCCGTTTCGACATTCCGGCGCTGGCCCGGATCGCAGGACTGACATGACCGAACTGACCGACCTCTTCTCCGTGCCACCCGTGGATCAGGGGCTGCGCGCGCCGCTGCGCCAGGCGTTGGACGGCAAGGCAAAACCGGTCGGCGCCCTGGGTCGGATCGAGGATCTGGCCCTGACGCTGGGCCTGATCCAGCGATCCCTGCGTCCGACCGTGACCAGGCCGGTTCTGTTGGTCTTCGCGGGGGATCACGGGCTGACGCGCTCGGGCGTGGCGGCCTATCCGGCGGGCGTGACCGTGGCCATGGTCGATACGCTGCAATCGGGTCGGGCCAGCGCCAACGCCTTCGCCGCCGTGGTCGGAGCAGAGGTGCAGGTGGTCGACGCGGGCGTCGACGCCGACCTGTCGGACCGCACGGGTCTGATTCACGCCAAGGTCGCGCCGGGCACGAAAGACGCCTCGCTTGAGCCCGCCATGACGCCCGATCAGGCGCAGGCCGCCCTGCTGGAAGGCGCCGCCATGGCGCGGGCCGCCATCGACGACGGCGCCGACGTGATCGCGCTGGGCGAAATGGGCATCGGCAACAGCGCCTCGGCGGCCTTGTTGATGCACCGGCTGGCGCCTGCGCCGCTGATCGACTGCGTGGGGCAGGGAGCGGGGCATTCGCCCGAGGGCATGGCGCGCAAACAGGCCGTGTTGGCGCAGGCCGCCGCCCGGTCGGACGCGACGGCGCCTCTGGAGGTGCTGAGCCAGTTCGGCGGCTTCGAGATCGCCATGATGGCCGGGGCCTTGTTGGGCGCGGCCAGGGCGGGCGTGCCGGTCATCGTTGACGGCTTCATCGGTTCGGCGGCGGCCCTGCTGGCGATCCGGCTGGCGCCGCATGCGCGCGACTACTGCATCTTCGCCCACGCCTCGGCCGAGGCGGGGCATCGCCGGTTGCTGGAGGCGGTCGAGGCGCAACCCCTGCTCGGCCTCGACATGCGGCTGGGCGAAGGGACGGGCGCGCTGCTGGCCGTGCCGCTGCTGAAGGCGGCCTGCGCCCTGCTGTCTGACGTGGCCGAGTTGAAGGACATATTGGAGGCCGCGCGATGATCGGGCGCGAGGCGCGGCTGTTCGTCTGCGCCCTGCAGTTCCTGACGCGCCTGCCGACGCCGCCGCTGCGCGACTTCCAGCCCGAGTGGATCCAGCAGAGCGCGCGCTGGTTTCCGCTGGTCGGGCAGGTGGTGGGCCTGATCGCGGCGGCGATCCTGTATGGCGCCGCGCAGGTGTGGAGCCCGTGGGTCGCGGCCCTGCTGGCCGTGGTGGCGGGCGTGGCCCTGACCGGCGGTTTCCATGAGGACGGGCTGGCCGACACCGCCGACGGCCTCGGCGGCGGCCAGACGCGGGCGCGGCGGCTGGAGATCATGAAGGACAGTCGCCTCGGCTCATACGGCGCGCTGACGCTGGGGCTGACGCTGGCGTTGCGGGTCGCGGCGCTGGCGATGCTGGCCGCCGCCTCGCCGTGGATGGCGGCTGCAGCTCTGGTCGCCTCGCACGGACTGGGCCGGGCGGCGGCGGTCGGAGCGATGGCGCTGATGCCCTATGGCGGCGACCCCGGCATGGCCAAGGAGGGCAGGCCGGACCGGGCCTCGGTCGCAGGACTTGCGGTGGCCGTTCTGGTCGCCCTGTGGCCGCTGGCCCTGCTGCCGGTCATGGCGGGCGCGGTCGGCGTGGCGGCGGGGCTGGTCGTCGGCGCGGTTCCGGCGTGGCAGGCGCAGCGGCTGATCGGCGGGCGCACCGGCGATGTGCTGGGCGCCGTTGAACAGATGTTCGAGGTCGGCTTCCTGCTGGCCGTCGCCGGGCTGCTGGCGGCATGAGGCTGATCGTCTCGCCCCTGCCGCAGGTCGAGCGGCTGCTGGCCGAGCGCCAACCGTCGCATCTGGTGACGCTGGCCTCGCCGGGGGCCGAAGCGGCCTTTGACGCCGAGCATCGGCTGGACCTGCGCTTCAACGACATCGCCGCCCCGCGCGAGGGGCTGGTCGCGCCGTCCCTTGAACACGTCGAGGCTCTGCTGGCCTTTGCGGACGGGTGGACCGGGGCGCGGCCCCTGCTGATCCACTGCTGGGCGGGGGTCAGCCGCTCGACGGCGGCGGCCTATGCCGTCGCCTGCGCCCGCACCGCGCCGGGGCGCGAGGCCGCGTGGGCCTCGCGTCTGCGAGACGCCGCGCCGACCGCCACGCCCAACGCCCTGATCGTCGCCCATGCGGATCGCCTGCTGGATCGCGACGGCGCCATGATCCGCGCCGTCGAGGCCATCGGCCGGGGCGCCGAGACGGACTGGGGCGCGCCCTTTGAACTGGACCTGACCGCCGAAGGAGACAGCCGCCGATGAGCGATCCGCACGACGCCGAACTGAACACCCGCCACGCCGAGAAGATGAAACGCGTTCAGGCCGCCCGCGCCCGGATGATGCAGTCAAAGACCATCGAGCGCGGCCTGGTCATCGTTCACACCGGGACGGGCAAGGGCAAGTCGACGGCGGCCATGGGCATGGTCTGCCGCATGATCGGCCACGGGATGAAGACCTCCATCATCCAGTTCATCAAGGGGGCGATGGAGACGGGCGAACAAACCTTGTTCGACCGCTTTCCCGATCTGGTCGAGATGCGGCCGATGGGCGAGGGCTTCACCTGGGACACCCAGGACCGCGCCGCCGACATCGCCAACGTCCGCCGCGCCTGGGAAGCCGCCAAGGCCCGCATCATGGACCCCGAGTGGAAGATGGTGGTCTGCGACGAGCTGAACATCGCCCTGCGCTACGACTATCTGCCGGTTGAGGAGGTGCTGGAGGTTCTTGCCGCGCGTCCGGTTGACACCCATGTCGTCATCACCGGTCGCAACGCCCCCGACGCCCTGATCGAGGCCGCGGATCTGGTCACCGACATGCAGATGGTGAAGCATCCCTTCCGTAGCGGGGTGAAGGCGCAGGCCGGGGTCGAGTTCTGATGAGCGCGCGTCTGGTCGTCTGCACGACCTGTCGCTTCTCTGCTGATGCGCCGACTGACGCCGCCGGTCTATCGGGAGGACGCCGCTTTCTGGATGCTGTCTCAGCGGCTGTGAAGGGCGTCGATGATCTGCGCGTCGAGGAGCAGGCCTGTCTGTGGGCGTGCGTCAGTCATTGCGCCGTCTATCTGTCCGAGGCCGGCAAGCCCGCCTATCTGGCCGGGCGTTTCGCGCCGACGCAGGAAGCGGCCCAGGCCGTGACCGCCTTCGCCCGCCTCTACGCCGCCAGCCCAAACGGCGCGGTGGCCTATCGTGACTGGCCCGAGGGCATGAAGGGCCATTTCATCGCGCGCTTGCCGTCAGACGGGCTCGAAACCTAGGTCCGCTCAGCGACCTTTGCGGCGTCCCACAGGGCGTCCATTTCGGCCAGGTCGGACTGTTCCGGCGTGCGGCCGTCCTTGGCCAGTTCGGCTTCGATGAAGCCGAAGCGGCGAACGAACTTGGCGTTGGCGGCGCGCAGGGCGTCTTCGGGTTCGACCTCCAGCTTGCGGGCCAGATTGGCGACGACGAACAGCAGGTCGCCCAGTTCCTCGCGCGCCTTGTCCTTGTCGCCGGCGGCGATCTCGACGCGCAGTTCCTCGACCTCTTCGGCCAGCTTGTCGAAGACCTCGTCGGTCGAAGGCCAGTCGAAGCCGACGCGGCCGGCCCGCTTGGTCAGCTTGGCGGCGCGGGTCAGGGCGGGCAGGCCGACGGGCACGTCGTCCAGCACGCCGTGCTGTTCCTTGGCCTTGCGCTCGGCCGCCTTGATGTCCTCCCAGCGCGCCTTCTGGGCCGAGCCGCTGGGCTTGGCTGCTTCCTCGCCAAAGACGTGGGGATGGCGGCGGATCAGCTTGTCGGCCATGGCTTCGGCCACGTCGTCGAAGGCGAAGTGCCCGGCTTCCTCGGCCATGCGGGCGTGGAAAACCACCTGGAACAGCAGGTCGCCCAGTTCGATCTTCAACTCCTCCATGTCGGCGCGTTCGATGGCGTCGGCGACCTCGTAGGCTTCTTCGATCGTATAGGGGGCGATGGTCGCGAAGGTCTGCTCGACGTCCCAGGGGCAACCGCCGTTCGGATCGCGCAGGCGAACCATGATCTCTTTCAGGCGGTCAACGGAGTGAGTCATTCAGGCGGTCCCGGCGTCGCGCAGCGCAAGCGCCTCGCGGATTTCATCATGCCGCTGGGGCGTCAGGGGATAGCCCTTGAGCACCCAGGCGGTTGCCGCCAATAGCAGGCCGGGCAGGGCGATGAACATGACCTGCAGCATCAACAGGGAGAAGGCGCTGTTGCCTTCTGGTCCCGGCAGAGCCTTGAATCCGAACCAGGGCAGGATGGCGTAGGGGGCGATGGCGAAGACGTGACCCAGCTTGGTCGTGGCCGACAGGATGGAGAACATCAGGCCAGTCCGGTCCACGCCCGTCTCCAGCCGCACTTCGTCGCCCGCATCCGCCATCATGGCGCGCAGCAGGAAAAGACCGGCCGCATAGGGCAGGCCGGCGATGAACATGGCGACCGCGGTCAGGGCGAAGTTGCCGCCGGGAACCAGGGTCGCGCCAATGTAGAAGGCGGCGAAGATCAGGCTGGCGACGGCCAGGGCCTTGTCCTTGCCGATCTTGGTCGCCAGCCAGGCCCAGATGGGCGCGCCGACCAGGCCGGCCATGAAGTAGATCAGCATGAACAGCGACGCCTGGGTGTGGTCGTAGCCCTTGATCTGGCCGAAGAAGAAGAACAGCAGCGAGCCCGTGATGCCCGGCGCGATCCCTAGCAGCAGGTCGGCGATCAGCAGCTTGCGCACCGTCTTCATCTTGAACAGGGCCAGGTAGGCGCTGGGTCCGCCATGCGGGGCGGCGCCCGCGTTGACAGGCTCGGGCACCGCGAACATGGCCAGGCCGATAGTCAGCGGCAGGGCGATGATGATGGCCCAGCCCATGATCCGCACGCCGTCGGCATAGTCGCCGATGCCGGTCTTCACCACGATGGTCGGCAGGATCAGGATCAGGATGACGCCGATGATGTTGAACACCTGCCACCAGCCATAGACGCGGCTGCGCTGGTCGTACTGGGGCGCGAGCACGGCCGCCCAGCCCAGTTGGCCCAGAGTGCCGATCGAGAAGCCGAGGTAGAGCACCAGCAGCCAGGCGAACAGATAGATTGGCCCGGCGCCGGGTTGGACCGTCACGAACATCATCAGCGCCGACAGCATCAGGATCGGCGTCGAGACCAGCATCCACGGGCGATAGCGTCCGAACGCCGTCTTGGTCTTGTCCATGCCCCAGCCGATGAAGGGGTCGAACAGGATGTCGATCACGCGCACCGCCATGAAGACGGCGGCCACCATGCCCATCTCGATCCCGACGTGGGTGGCGTAGAACTCGGGCAGGGTGACAGGCAGGGCCACGCCAAAGGCCGCCAGCGGCAGGCAGGGACCGGAAAAGGCGGCCAGAACGACGTTGGACCGGCGGGGCGCGTCGGCGGCGGCGACAGATGACATCGGGCGTCCAGGCATGGTCGGCCCTTGAGTCGGCCGCAGTTTCACCATGCCGGTTTTCGACGACAAGGCGAAGTCGGGCTTGCGGTCGAGGAAAAGCTGAGGCCTGCTGGTCTCATGTCAGTGCGATTTGCGATCCTTGCCGCCGTCTTCACGGCCGTCATCGGCGGCGCCGGAGCGGCTCAGGCTCGAGACGCCGTCGCAGCCGACGGCGGCGCCCAGATTTGCGATCGCCCGACCAGCGCCTGGGACAGCGCGGCTCAGGCCAACGGGATTTCGCTCTATACCCTGGAATGGTCGCCGTTCGGTTCGCCGGAGTGGGGCTGGGAGACCTATACTCCCCTGATCCAGCGCGAGATCGGCACGCCGTGCGATCCGGCCTCGCCAGCCTTCGCTGAGGCCCTGGCCGCATTTCAAGCCCGCCGGGCCCTGACCGCGACGGGCCAGTTCGATCAGGCGACCTTTCAGGTGTTTCGCGGTCTGTGGCAGGAGCGTCGTCCCTTCGTCATGGCGCGGGTGAGGGGGGAATGCCCCGAACCGCCGCCGATCAACATGCTGGGCTATCTCGATCCGGCCGAAGAACACGCCCAGCGCATGACGCGGCTGCTGCGCCGCGACGTGCTGGACGCCTATCGCCGCATGGCCGCCGCCGCCCGCGCCGAGGTTCCCGCCATCGCCGCCGACCCCGAGCTGATGCAGATCTTTTCGGGCTTTCGCGACCCGGAGGCCGACGCCGCGAGATGCGCCGCGCAGGGCAATTGCGACGGGGTGCGTCGCGCCGTCTGCTCGCCGCACCGCACCGGAACGGCCATCGACATTCACGTCGGCCACGTCGCCGGCATGGGGGTGGATTCAACCGATCCGCTGAGCCGCCGCCATATGGCCCAGGGACCGGCCTATCGCTGGCTGGTGGCCAATGCTTCGCGTTTCGGCTTCACCCCCTATGTGTTCGAGCCGTGGCATTGGGAATGGACCGGATATGATACGGCCGCTGGCGGACGGTGAGGCGGCGCTGGCGCGCGAGGTTTTCGGCGCGGCGCTGAGGCTGGACGACATACGCTTCCTGGGTTCACCCTGGCCGTTCGACCGGGCCTTCGTGCCGGGGCGCTGGTTCGGGCGCGACTGGATCGTCTGGCCGAAGAAGACGCTGGAGCCGGACCTGTCGCGCGCGCCGCTGCGGACCCAGGCGGTCTTCATCCACGAACTGGTCCATGTCTGGCAGGCGCAGAACGGCCTGAACCTGCTGTTCGGCAAGCTAAGGGCGGGCGACGGTCCCGCCGCCTACGCCTACCCGCTGGACGACCTGTGTGACTGGAACGGACTGAACATCGAGCAGCAGGCCATGGTGGTGGAACACCGCTTCATCCTGTCGCGCGGCGGCCGGGCGCCCGCGACGCAGGCCTTCTATGACCGGGTCTGTCCGTTGGCGCGGCAGACCCTGTAGAGCCGCGCCTGACGGACGAAGCGTCGGCGCGGCTCCGCCACAGCGTCAGGCGGCGAGGTTTTCGTCGGCGGGGCCGAAGAACTCGTAATGGATGCGATCCGCCGGCACGCCGGCGGCGGCAAGGTCCGACACCAGGGCGCGCAGGAAGGGGCGGGGACCGCACAGATAATAGTCCGCCTCGTGGATCGGCGTCTGCTCGGCCAGCCAGGAGCCTGAAATCACGCCTTGTCGGTCATGGCGCTCGGCGTCGTTCGCTGCGACGGTTTCATAGAAGACCGTGCTGCGGGCCTTGGGGTGGGCGGCGGTCAGGGCGCGAACATGCTCGCCCATGGCGTGGGCGGCCGCGTCGCGCGCGCCGTGGACATAGTGAACCTCGGCATCCAGATTCTCGGCGACGATGGTCTCCAGCATGGAGACCATCGGGGTCAGGCCGACGCCGCCGGACAGCAGGACGACAGGCCGTTGAGGCGCTTCGGGCAGGAAGAAGTCGCCGGCCGGCGCGCCGACCTTCAACACCATGCCGACGCGGGCATTGTCGTGCAGCCAGCCAGAGGCCAATCCCTTGTCCTCGCGCTTCACCGAGATGCGATAGGTCTCGTCATTCGGCGCGCTGGAAATGGAGTAGTTGCGTTTGACCGGAGCATGGCCGGGCACATCGAACCAGAAGGTCAGATACTGACCGGGGCGGTGGCGCAGAACCGGACCGTCGTCCTTGGGCTTCAGCACGAAGGAGGTGATGACCGAGCTTTCGGGACGCACCTCGACCACTTCAAAGGCGCGCCAGCCGTTCCAGCCGCCCCTGGCCGCCGCCAGGCTTTCATAGAGCGCAGCTTCGCGGGTGATCAGGATATTGGCCAGGAACCAGTAGGCTTCGCCCCAGGCGGTCATGATCTCTTCGGTCGCTGCGTCGCCCAGGACGTGGGCGATGGCCCCCAGCAGGGCGGCGCCGACATGGGGGTAATGTTCGGGCAGGATCTGCAGCCCGACGTGTTTCTGGGCGATGCGCTCGACGGCGGCGGCCAGGGCGCCGAGGTTATCGATGCTGTTGGCGTAGGCCAGGATGGCGCCGGTCAGGGCGCGCGGTTGCGAGCCGGTGTCGCCGTGGTGCGACTGATTGAACAGGTCGCGAATGTCGGGATTCTGGAACATCCGCGAATACATCTCGTGGACGATGTCGAGGCCGTGGGCTTCGAGGGCGGGAACAGTGGCTTTGACAAGCGCGATCGTGCGCTCGCTGAGGGCTTCAGCCATCAGAGGTCTCCAGAGTGGGATGTGAAGGGAGGGGAAGCGGCTAGGCTTAGCTGTCGGGCGCTCGGCGTCCGGGCCGGCCGTTTGTCACACGGTCGTCGCTAAGAGTTGGGTCGTTCATCGGCCTTGTCTGAAACATGCATCGATAATGCATCTATAGACCCGCGTTTGAAACAAGCAAACGAAATGCATATAAAATGCAGTGCGGCGAGGTGACGCGTGATCGGAGAGCCTGATGCGCCTGACGCGCTACACTGACTATGCGATGCGGGTGCTGCTCTATCTGGGGGCGCGGCCTGAGCGTCTGTGCTCGATCTCCGAAATCGCCGGAGCCTACGACATTTCCCAGAACCACCTGATGAAGGTGGTCAGCGACCTTGTGAACGCCGGCTATCTGGTCAGCGTGCGCGGGCGGTTCGGCGGGGTGCGGCTGGCCAGAACACCGGCTGAAATCAATATCGGTGCTGTGGTCCGGCACACGGAAGACGGGTTTGATCTGGTCGACTGCGGCAGTTGCATCATCGCACCCGCCTGCGGTCTGACTGGCGCGCTGCATCAGGCCCTGGCCGCCTTCATGACGGTCCTCGACGGCTATACCCTGGAGAGCCTGCTTAGCCGGCGCGCTGATCTGTCAGGACTGTTCGATCAGGCGGGCCGCCGTGCTCCGGCGCTGGACGAAGCCGGCTGATCCGGCTCATGCGGTGAGGGGGCTGTCGTAGGCTGGACTGCCGTGATGCAGGCGCACGCCTGCAAGGTCGCCGAATGACGCTGTGTCTTTCTGGATGGCGTTTATGACGTGGCGGGCCAGGGCCACAGCCTGTTCGCGCAGGTCCGGCACGGCGGTTGCTTCCCAGAACAGCCCTCGAGTCAGGGGACCGATGGCGAAGAGGCGGCTGTGGACCAGCATCCGACCGTCGATCAGCCGTCCCTCGGGATCAACGGCGAGGCCCAGCCCAAGCGGAGCAGGAGCGGCCAGACCTTCCTTGAGCAGATCGACCAGAAGCGGCTCCCTGCTGTGTGCGACGTCGCCCGTAGGACCGGAGCAGTTGATGACCGCGTCGAAACGGTAGGGGCGAGGCTGCAGGTCGCCCCGGTGTTTCAGCACGGCCTCGACCTTGTTCTTGTCGAGCCTGAGCGCGGTGATGCGGGCCGCAGTGATCTCCAGTTCCTCTGAAGCCAGCATGGCGGTGACTTCGCGTGCGACGCCAGGGGCCAGGCGGTGGCGATGATTGTCCCACAACGCGCGCAGGTGGCGCAGGAAGCGGCTGCGCTGAGGCAGGGGCCAGGAAGACCACAGATCACGTGCGGAGTGGCGAATGTCGTCGACCACAGAGCGCCAGTCTTCGGTGCGGGCGGCCAGCCGAGCCTGTCTGAAGACCTGAGCCGGGCTACCGACAAAGGTGCGCCGGCGCGGCGGCATGATGGTCGAGCCATGGCTGCGAGGCAGCAGGCCATGACGTGAAACGGCCGTGAAGCGCCGTCCTGGCTGGCGAAGGGCGATGGCGACATCCACCATGGTCAGGCCGGCCCCGATCAGCAGAATGTCGTCGGCGTCGGCGGGCAGGGCGTCCAGCGCCCGCCATGGATCGCCGAGGTAGCGTTCTGAGCCGACCAACTCCGGGTCGAGGCCTGACGGAGCGGCGGGGCTGAGATTGCCCTGGGCCAGGACCACGGCGTCGGCGGTCGTCGAACTGCGGCCGTCCAGCTTGATCTTCCAGCCGCCTTCATGGGGGCGGATCGCACTGACATCGCCCCGAATGAGGGAAAGACGCTCGCCTTCCCTGTCAGAGCGAAGGGCCTGATCCAGCAGGTGCGCCAGGTAACGGCCGTAGTCGCCGCGCGTGATGAATTCGTCACGCGCGAACCAGGCGGGCTGCTCGGCCATCCAGTCGGCCAGATGGCGCGGCTGGTCAGGAAAGGCGCTCATGTTCGACAGGCGGACATTGAGCAGGTGCTTGGGGTTGCCGGTGGCATAGGCGGGGCCGAGGCCGAAGACGCCGCGTCGTTCGATCAACTGGACCGAGATGTCAGGCGACATCCGCAGCAGATTCAGCGTGGTCAGCAGGCCGCTGAACCCCGCGCCGATGACCGCGACCGTGGGCCCGCTCATGCGCTTTTCGCCAGGACATGAAAACGACGGGGATGCAGGCGAACCGACGCGCCGGGCGCCAGGGTCGTCAGAGGATCGCCCACGGGCCGTTCCAGTTCCAGCCGGCGGCCGTGCAGGGACACCGCCACACGCGCCCGGTCGCCGCGCCTCAAGCTGGACATGACCACGCCGACGAGGCCGGTATCGCCAGCCTCCAGATCTTCAGGACGGATGCAGAGGAAGGCGTCGCCGGCGGCGGCGTCAGAGGGCGCGCTCCAGTCGTTCGACACGATCTCTCCGCGCGCTACGGTGGCTTCTAGCTGGAGGCCTTCGCCCAGGAAGTCGTGGACGAAGGCCGAGGCGGGACGGTCATGGAGGCCCTGCGGCGTGTCGATCTGCTCGATGCGCCCTTGTTTCAGGATGGCGACGCGGTCGGCCAGTTCCAGCGCCTCTTCCTGATCGTGGGTGACGAGAACGGTCGTGACGCCGGTCTGCTCATGGACCTGACGGAGCCAGCGGCGCAGGTCGCGACGGACGCGAGCGTCCAGGGCGCCGAAGGGCTCGTCCAGCAGCAGCAGGCGCGGCTCGATGGCCAGGGCGCGGGCCAGAGCGACACGCTGGCGCTGACCGCCGGACAACTGACTGGGATAGCGGCCGCCGAAGCCTTCCAACTGAATCAGGCGAAGCAGGTTCTGAACCCGGTCGGCGATTTCGGCACGACCGGGGCGCAATCCACGCGGGCGGACCTTCAGGCCAAAGGCGATGTTGTCAGCCACGGTCATGTGGCGGAACAGGGCGTAGCTCTGGAACACCATGCCGACGCGGCGCTCGCGGGGGCTGAGGGCCAGGAAGTCCTCGCCGTTGAACCGCACCTGTCCGGCGGACGGGCGGTCCAGTCCGGCCATGATGCGCAGCAGGGTGGTCTTGCCCGAGCCCGACGGACCCAGCAGGGCCAGGAACTCGCCGTCGCGGACCGTCAGGCTGACGTCGTCCAACGCGGGCAGGCCATCGTAGACGCGGGTGATTGAGATGATGTCGAGGGTCATGTCAGCGCCGCCCCCTCGCGGCGAGGTCGTCGGCGTGGCGGTGCTCGAGGACCGACTTCAGGATCAGGGTCACCAGGGCCAGACCCGCCAGCAGGGCGGCGGTCGCGAAGGCGCCGACGAAGTCGTACTCGTTGTAGAGAATCTCGACGTGCAGAGGCAGGGTGTTCGTCAGGCCGCGAATATGGCCCGACACCACCGAGACGGCCCCGAACTCGCCCATGGCGCGGGCATTGGCCAGCAGGACACCATACAGCAGGGCCCAGCGCACATTGGGCAGGGTGATGAAAAGGAGGATGGCGGACGGCCGCGCGCCCAGGGTCAGGGCGGCCAGTTCCTCGTCTGATCCTTGCTGCTGCATTAGCGGGATCAACTCGCGCGCCACATAGGGCAGGGTCACCAGGATAGTGGCCAGGATGATGGCGACGGGGGTGAACATGATCTGCAGTCCGGCTGCGTTCAGCCATGGCGCGAACCAGCCCGAGGCGCCGAACAACAGAACCCACACCAGACCGGAAATGACCGGCGACACCGACAACGGCAGGTCGATCAGAGCCATCAGCAATGTCTTGCCGATGAAGTCGAACCGGGTGACGCACCAGGCGGCGGCTAGGCCGAAGACGGCGTTCAGCGGCGTGGCGACGGCCGTGGTCAGCAGGGTCAGGCGGGCGGCGGCCCAGACATCGGGCTGGGACAGGCTGGCGAAGGCGGCGTCTGCACCTTTTCGCAGGGCCTCGATCAGGATGACGCCCAGCGGGGCCAGGACGATCAGGACTAGCCACAGCAGGGCCAGGCCGATCAGCAGGTGGCGGCCGAGGCCTTGCTTGCGCGTGGCTGAGGCGGGGGCGGAGGGAAGGACTTCAGCCGTCATGCGCCTCGCCTCGCCAAGGCTGTCTGTAGGCCGTTGAAGCTCAGCAGGATGAGGAAGGACAGGCACAGCATGGCCAGGCCTATGGTGGCGGCCCCGGCGTAGTTGAACTGCTCCAGTTGGGTGACGATCAGCAGGGGCGCAATCTCCGACCGCAGCGGCATATTGCCGGCGATGAAGATGACCGAGCCGTATTCCCCGACCCCCCGCGCGAAGGCCAGGCCGACGCCTGACAGCAGGGCGGGCAGGAGGGCGGGCAGGGTGATCCGTATGGCCGTCTGGAACGGGGAAGCGCCAAGCGTTTCAGCCGCCGCCTCGACTTCCTGATCCAGGTCCTGCAGCACGGGCTGGATGGAGCGGACTACGAAGGGCAGGCCGACGAAGATCATGGCTACGACCACACCGATGGGCGTGTAGGCAATTTTGATGCCCAGCGGCGCCAACAGACCGCCGATTGGGCCGTTTTGCGCATAGAGGGCGGTCAGGGCGATGCCCGCCACGGCGGTCGGCAGGGCGAACGGCAGGTCGATCACCGCGTCAGCCAGCCGCTTGCCGGGGAAGTCGTAGCGGGTCAGCACCCAGGCCAACAGGCCGCCCATGACGGCGTTGACGACGGCGGCGACGGCGGCGGCGATGAAGCTGAGCCTGAGGGCCGCCTGGGCGCGCGGCGAGACGACGGCGGTGATGACGCTGTCCAGCCCGTTCTCCCACGGCCGGATCGCCAGCGCGGCCAGGGGGATGAGCACGAACAGCGACAGATAGGCCAGGGTGAACCCTAGCGAGAGGGAGAAGCCGGGCAGGGGGCTGTGCGCCTTCCAGACTGATGGGCCGGCCTGTCGGATCATGGTCGTCGGCCGGGTTGATAGATCTGATCGAAGACGCCGCCGTCGGCGAAGTGGCGTTTCTGCGCCGCGCTCCAGCCGCCGAAGTCGGAGATGTCGGCCAGGGTCAGGTGCGGGAAACGGTCGATGAAGCGGGCGGCCACGGCCGGATCGCGCGGGCGATAATAGTGCTCGGCCGCCAGGACCTGGGCCGGTTCATCATAGAGCTGGGCCAGATAGGCCTGGGCGCGATCGCGTGTGCCCTTATGGTCCACGACCTTGTCGACCACGGCCACTGGCGGTTCAGCCAGGATGGAGAAGGGCGGGGTGACGATGTCGACCTGATCCGGACCCAGTTCGCGCGCAGCCAGGAAGGCCTCGTTTTCCCAGGCCAGCAGGACGTCGCCGATACCGCGCTGGACGAAGGTGGTGGTCGATCCGCGCGCGCCCGTGTCCAGAACCGGCACGCGGCGGAACAGGTCGGAGACGAAGGCTTGCGCCGACTGTTCCGTCCCGCCCGGACGGCGCAGGGCGTCGGCCCAGGCCGCCAGATAGTTCCAGCGCGCCCCGCCCGAGGTCTTGGGATTGGGCGTGATGACCTCGACGCCCGGCTTCAGCAGGTCGGGCCAGTCGCGGATGCCTTTCGGATTTCCCTTGCGGACCAGAAACACGATGGTCGAGGTGTAGGGCGAGGCGTTGTTCGGCAGGCGGGTTTGCCAGTCGGCGGCGATCAGACCGCGCGCGGCGATCTCGTCGATGTCGGACGCCAAGGCCAGGGTGACGACGTCGCCGGGCAGGCCGTCGATGACGGCGCGGGCCTGCTTGCCCGATCCGCCGTGCGACTGTTCGACGGCGAAAGGCGCTCCGCCGCCTGCGCGCCAACGCGCAAGGAAGGCCTCGTTGTAGGCGCGATAGAACTCGCGTGTCGGGTCATAGGAGACGTTGAGCAAGGCGGTTTCGGCCCCTTTGCTCCGGGCGCAGCCGCCGAGCGTCAAGGCTCCGGCTCCAAGGAGAAGAGTGCGTCGATCCGTTGCAAACCCCGACATCACGCCACTTCCCGCACGTCTTCGGTAATCCATTGCGGCGTCGGCAGGCCCTTGCTCCGCAAGAAGGCTGGGTTGAACAGGCGCGAGGCGTAGCGCGTGCCGGGGTCGCACAGGACGGTGACGATGGTCTTGCCCGGCCCGAGGTCGCGCGCCAGTCGCACGGCGCCAGCCAGATTGACCCCCGACGACCCGCCCAGCGACAGACCTTCGTGGGTCACGAGATCGAACAGAATGGGCAGGAATTCAGCATCTTCCACCCGATAGGAGAAGTCGGGCGTGAAGCCGTCCAGGTTGCCGGTGATACGGGCCACGCCGATGCCCTCGGTGATCGAACTGCCTTCGCCGATCATCTGACCCTGGGTGAACCAGCTGAACAGGGCTGCGCCTGCGGGGTCGGCCAGGCCGATCTTCACGCTCGGATTGCGCTCACGCAGAAAGGCGCCGACGCCGGCCAGGGTGCCGCCGCTGCCGACCGCGCTGATGAAGGCGTCGACCTTGCCTCCTGTCTGTTGCCAGATCTCGGCGGCGGTGCCCTCGTAGTGGGCGGCGCGGTTGGCGGTATTGTCGAACTGATTGGCCCAGAAGGCGCCGTTCGGTTCGCTGAGGTTCAGCTTGCGCGCCACCTCTTCGGAATAGTGGACGAAGTGGTTGGGGCTGGAGAAGGGCGCGGCGTCCACCTCGATCAGGCGGGCGCCCAGCGCCCGGATGGCCAGCTTCTTCTCTTCCGACTGGGTGCGGGGCATGACGATGACCACGCGGTGACCCAAGGCCGCGCCGACCAGGGCCAGACCGATGCCGGTATTGCCCGCCGTGCCTTCCACGATGACGCCGCCGGGACGCAGCGCGCCCGAGGCCTTGGCCTTCTGCACGATGGACAGGGCGGCGCGGTCCTTGATGGACTGGCCGGGATTGAGAAACTCGGCCTTGCCCAGGATCTCGCAGCCGGTGGCGTCGGACAGGCGGTTCAGACGGATCAGCGGCGTGTCGCCGATAAGGTTGACGATGCTGGCGATGGACACGGTATGTCTCTGGATCAGGTCTTGGATGGGATCGGGCGAGGAGAGGCGACGAACGAGCGTCAACAGGCAGGGATCAGCACTCGCGCGTGGATGCCGCACTCGGTTTTCTCCTGGCCCGCCCAGCGACCGTCGCGAGCGTCCTCGTCGGGCTCGACTGCGCGGGTGCAGGGCCAGCAGCCGATGGAGGGGTAGCCCTGCTCGACCAAAGGATGACGAGGCAGTTGGTGATCGCGCAGCCAGGCCTCGATCCTCTGGACCGACCACTTGGCCAGAGGATTGACCGTCAGCACGCCGCCGATGGCCTCGAACGGCATGAGGTCGGCGCGCTGTCGGTTCTGGTAGCGCTTACGTCCCGTAATTCGCGTGTCGAACCCAGCCAGGGCCTGAGCCAGAGGCTGAACCTTGCGAACGGCGCAGCAGGCGTCGGGCGCGCTGCGCCACAGGTCGCTGCGCGGGTCGGCCTTGGACAGGGCGGCGGCGTCGGGGGCGATGTCGCGCACATCAGTCAGGCCGAGGCGGTCCGCCAAATCGCGGCGGTAGGCCAGGGTCTGGAAGAAGTGTTGACCGGTCTCGAGGAAGACGACCGGCAGGTCAGGCCGCACCCGTGAGATCAGGTGCAGCAGCACCGCCGCCTCTGCCCCGAAGGAAGAAATGACGGCGGCCTTTCGGCCCAGCGTCGGGTCCAGCACCGCGCGAAGCAGGTCCTCCGCGTCAGCCTCGCCCCATTGGGCGTTCAGGCGCGCGGCCAGAGCGACGGCCGCATTCTGGGTCGGCGCGGCGTGACGCTGACGCCAGACCTGTCGGTCGTGGCCTGACGCAGGCTGATAGGCTGCGCTGAAGGCCTGATCCATGCGCCGCCAGGGGGCGGCGTCGGCGCCAGGCGCCAGTTCAACGGCGTCAAAGCCGCAGCGGCGTAGATGCCGAACCTGATCGGGCAAGACCTTTCCCGCCGCGATCAATCGCCCCTGATAGCCCTGACCGCGCAGGATGGCGGCCAGCGAAAAGCCGCGCCCGTCGCGAAAGGTCTCGAACTCCAGGATCAGGCTGTCGTTGGCGACCGCCGCCGCGCGGATGTCCGCTTCGGGCGTCGAGACGGTCAGCCGGACTCCATCCTGGGTTTGCTCAAGCAACTGCATCGATCGGCTCATAGATGGCGGTGTGGAAGGGATCGGCGCCGAGACGCCGGACCGTGTCGATAAACAGCTCGCCGTCGGTGCGGACCTCCAGATAGCGGTCCAGGGCGCGGGCGATGGCGGGGGCTACCTCGTTCGCAGGCAGGCTGCGGCCGACGATTTCGCCTAGCGCCGCCTGTTCGTCGGGCGAGCCGCCGACTGTGATCTGATAATATTCCTCGCCCTTGCGATCGACGCCGAGGACGCCGATGTGGCCGACGTGGTGGTGGCCGCAGGCGTTGATGCAGCCGCTGATGTTGATACGCACAGGGCCGAGCTTTTCCTGCAGGTCGGCGTCGGCCAGCTGGCGCGACAGGGCCTGGGCCACGGGGATGGAGCGGGCGTTGGCCAGACTGCAGTAGTCCAGACCGGGGCAGGCGATGATGTCGGTGGCCAGGTCGGCGTTGGCGGTGGCCAGGCCGGCTTCGCGCAGGCGGCTCCAGACCGCGTGGGCGTCCTCCAGCCGGACGTGGGGCAGGACCAGGTTCTGCTCGTAGGAGGCGCGCACCTCGTCGAACGAGAAACGCGCGGCCAGGTCGGCGACGACCTCCATCTGATCTGCCGTGACGTCGCCCGGCACACCGTCGATGGGCTTCAGCGAGACGATAATCGCGCCATAGCCGGCCTGCTTGTGCTCGCGTAGGTTGGAGCGGGTGAAGCGGGCGAACTCGGGGTTCAGGCGACGGGCGGCGTCATAGGCGGGGCTGATGATCGGCAGCGCCTCGAACGGCGGCGGGGTGAAGTAGGCCTGGATGCGGGCCAGTTCTTCGTCGGGAATGCGCAGGTCTTCCTGGCGCAGGATGGCGTATTGGCGCTCGACCTCCTCGCGGAAGGCGTCGATGCCGAGGGCGGCGACCAGGATCTTGATGCGGGCCTTGTGGATGTTGTCGCGCCGTCCCAGCAGGTTGTAGGCGCGCAGGATGGCGGTCAGATAGGCCAGCAGGGACTGTCCCGGCACGGCCGATGCAATCTCCTGCGCGATGTGCGGCAGACGCCCCTGACCGCCGCCGACGAAGACGCGGAACGCCGTCTGGCCGTCCTCGCCGCGCACGATCTGCAGGCCCACGTCATGGGTGCGGATCGCCGCCCGGTCCTTGGGCGCGCCGACGATGGCGATCTTGAACTTGCGCGGCAGGAAGGAGAACTCCGGGTGGATGGTCGACCATTGGCGGATGATCTCGCACCAGGGACGCGGGTCCTCGATTTCGTCGGCGGCGACGCCTGCGAAGACGTCGGTGGTGACGTTGCGGATGCAGTTGCCCGAGGTCTGGATGGCGTGCATCTCGACCTCGGCCAGGTCGCTGAGGATGGCAGGCAGGTCCTGCAGCGCCGGCCAGTTGAACTGGATATTGGTGCGGGTGGTGAAGTGGCCATAGCCCTTGTCATAGGTGCGGGCGACATGGGCCAACTGGCGCATCTGGCGGCTGTTCATGACGCCATAGGGCACCGCGATCCGCGCCATATAGGCGTGCAGTTGCAGATAGACGCCGTTCATCAGCCGCAGGGGCTTGAACTGGTCCTCGGTCAGTTCGCCTTTGCTGCGGCGGTCGACCTGATCGCTGAACTCGGCGATGCGCTCGCGGACCAGGGCGGCGTCAAACTCGTCATAGCGGTACATCAGGCGGTCTCGTTTCGAGCGACGAAGGCGAGGCTGTGGCCGACGCTGGGGCCGACGGAGCGGATACTCTCTTTCAGCCGGTCACGGCCCGAGGGCGCGCGGCCCTCGACCTCGATCAGGTACGGATTGACGAAGACAGCCGGACGCGACTGGGCCAGAACCAGTGCGGCCTCGGCGGCGTCGGCGTCCAGAATGCGGGCGGCGTCGATGGCTTCCACTGCGGTGTCGGCCTCGCCCAGGTAGATGACGCGGCCGTCGTTCAGCCGGTTGGCGGTCAGCAGTTTCATGCCGCGGCCTCGATCAAGGCGCCCTCGTCGGCGACGACGGCCAAGGCGGCGGTCTCCCCGACGAACAGCAAGGCGGGGCCGGTCAGGTCCATGCGAGCGACCAGGGCGGCCAGGCCGTCGAGGCGACCCTTGAAGGTGCGCTGCTCGGGGCGGCTGCCGTTCTCGACCACGGTGACGGGTGTGGCGCCGCCGCGACCGGCGGCGATCAGGCTGGAGGCGATGTTCTCGGCCTGACCCGCGCCCATGTAGACGGCCAGCGTATGGTTCGGCGCCGCCAGACGGGCCCAGTCCGCGCCCTGACCGCCCGGCTTGGGCTGGCCGGTGACGAAGGTCACGGCCTGGGCGTGGTCACGGTGGGTCAAGGGTAGGCCGGTCGAGGCTGCGCAGGCGAGGGCGGCGGTGATGCCCGGCACGACAATGGCTTCGATCCCGGCGGCGCGGACGGCCTCAAGCTCTTCGCCGCCGCGTCCGAAGACGAAGGGGTCGCCACCCTTCAGCCGCACGACGCGATGCCCGGCACGGGCCTCCTTGATCATCAGCTGTTCGATCCGGTCCTGCGGCACCGAATGGTCGCCGCGCGACTTGCCGACATAGATGCGCCTGGCGTCGCGGCGGGCGCGGTCCAGCACCTCGGCCGAGACCAGCCTGTCGTGGATGATGACGTCGGCATCCTGCAAGGCGCGCAGGGCCTTCAACGTCAGAAGTTCGGGGTCGCCGGGCCCTGCGCCGACGATGTGGACGACACCTTGGGTGGCCTCGTTACGCGGCGTTGCAGCGACGTTGAGCATGCGAACCATCTCGCGACGGGCCTCGGCCATGCGGCCCTCGGCGGCGAGGTCGGCGGCGGGGCTACGAAACGCTTTTTCCCAGAAACGACGGCGCGCCAGAAAGTCGGGAATGGATTCCTTCACCGCCCCGCGCAGTTCGCCCGCCAGCCGCGCGACCGAGGCTACGCCTTGGGGCAAAACGGCTTCGATGCGCGAGCGCAGGTCGCGGGCCAGGATGGGGGCGTTTCCGCCGGTCGCCACGGCCACGACCACTTCGTCGCGGTCGATCAGGGCCGGGGTGTGGAAGTCGCTGAAGCCCGGTTGATCGACGATATTGGTCTGGGCGCCGGCCTTGCGCGACGCCTTGGCGACAGCACGGGCCAGGGCGACGTCATGCAAGCCGATGAAGACCAGGCGGGCGCCGTTCAGATCGCCGGCGTCGGGAATGCGTGCGAGTGGTGTCGGCGCGCCGACCGGAGTTTCCAGCGCAGCAGGCACGCCATCTGGAGTGAACCAGGCCAGGTCGGCAGGAGTGTTCAGGAACAGGCGCAGCTTGGCCAGGGCCGGTTCGCCCGCGCCGACGACGACGACTTTCGCCCCCTCTAGGGGGATGGATGCCAGAAAGACGCGCATCGGCCTGTTCCATGATCTGCTGTCTTCCGCCCTTGCTTTTGCGTGGCGGCTCGACATTCAGCATCGGTCGTGCACGATCCTTCCACAAACCAGATTGTCTTCGCTGCCCTGATAGGTTTTCTACAAGCGCATGGTTCGACCGCTTTTGCCCCTCAACGCCCTGCGTGCTTTCGAAAGCGCGTCGCGGCATCTCAACTTCTCGCGGACGGCGGACGAGCTGTCGGTGACGCCAGGTGCTGTCAGCCAGCAGATCCGCTTGCTGGAGGAGATCATCGGCGGGCCTCTGTTCACACGCGAGGCGCGCGGATTGCAGCTGACCGAGCTGGGCCGCGCGGCCACGCCCCTGCTGCGCGAAGGGTTCGAGCGGCTGATGGACGCCTCGGCCATCCTGCGCGAACCGCCGCTGAACCGGACGGTGGCGATCAGCGTGGCGCCGTCCTTCGCCTCCAAGTGGTTGATGCCGCGCATGGATGATTTCCACGCCGCCCACCCGGACATCGAGGTGTGGATTTCGGCGGACATGGAGCCGGTGACGGTGGGCAAGGGCAAGGTCGATCTGGCCATCCGCTATGGCCCCGGCGACTATCCGGGCTATGTGGTCGAGCGTCTGTTGACTGAGACGGTCATACCCGTCTGTTCGCCCGCCCTGATGGCCGCGCCCCATCCTATCCGCACTGCAGAGGACCTGGCCCGGCACACCCTGTTGCACGACATGTCCGAGGACGGTGACGCCTCTCGTCCCGACTGGGCCATGTGGTTGAAGGCCCGGCACGCCAGCCATGCCGATGCGCGGCGCGGCTCGCGCTTTGACCAGTCCAGCATGCTGATCGAGGCGGCGGCGGCGGGGCGGGGCGTGGCTCTGGCCAAGCGCAGCCTGGCCCAGGCGGACCTCGCCACCGGGCGTCTGGTCGCGCCCTTCCCCGATGGCAGTCAGGTGCTGGGTTTCGCCTATTTCGTGGTCATGCCGCGGGACCGCCCGGCCTCGCCTGGAACCAAGGCTTTCGTGGCCTGGCTGAAGCGGCAGGCCATCGACTACGACAACAATCTGGACCAGCTTTAAATCGACCAGCAGATTTTCTGCACGCTCGAAACAGGATTGATCGTTTCATCGGCGAGCGTCTCCCGCCCTATGTCGAAGGCCTTCAAACAGGAGGCTGGCCGTGAGCGAAGTCGCAGTTCTGGAACGTTCCCATGTCGCGGCGCCAGCGCCGTGGACCCCGAGGCGGGTCCGTTGGGTGCGCCGCTGGACCGATCGTCTGTTCAGCTTCGCTATCGACCGACCCGAAGATTTCCGCTTCCGGTCGGGCGAATTCGTAATGATCGGCCTGCCGTCGCTGGACGGCGCAGGCAAGCCGACTTTGCGGGCCTATTCCATCGCCAGCCCGTCATGGTCGGATGAGCTGGAGTTCTTCTCCATCCGTGTTGAGGACGGCCCTCTGACGTCGCGGTTGGTCGAGATCCAGCCCGGCGACGAGGTTCTGCTGGGCAAGAAGCCGACCGGGACCCTGGTGCTGGATGCGCTCAAGCCGGGGCGGCGGCTGTTCCTGATCGGCACGGGCACCGGTCTGGCCCCCTGGCTGAGCGTGGCGCGCGATCCCGAAACCTATGAGCGGTTCGATCAGGTGATCGTCACCCATACCGTGCGTCAGGTCGCGGATTTGGCCTATCGCGACTTCTTGCAAACGGAACTGTTCGAGGACCCTCTGGTGGGCGAGCAGGCGCAAGGACGGCTGACCTACTACCCCACGGTGACGCGCGAGGCGTTCGAGCGGCCGGGGCGGATCACCGATCGCATCCTCAGCGGTGACTTCTTCAGCGACCTTGGGCTGGAAGGTCGGTTCGATCCGGCCTTGGACCGGGTCATGCTGTGCGGTTCGACCGCTATGATCCGCGAGGCGGCGGCCCTGTTGGAAAGCCATGGCCTCGGCGAAGGCTCGAACGCCGAACCCGGCGATTATGTGCTGGAACGCGCCTTCGTCGGCTGACCCCGCAGATTTTCTATCGGCCGGAGCGAGATCATATCGTTCGACGCGCACCGGCCCTCCACGCTTCAAATACCCCACGTTCAAGACGACCAGTGAGGACCGCAGCCTATGCAGACGATCGTCGAAAAGCAGAGAGACGCCGCCGCGCGTCGCGTCCTGCCCCCGCATCTGCGCCGGCTGGAGGGCGAGGCGATCGAGATCCTGCGTGAGGTGGCCGCCACCGCCCGCAACCCGGTCATGATGTATTCGATCGGCAAGGACTCGGGCGTCCTGCTGCATCTGGCGGCCAAAGCCTTCTATCCCGCACCGCCACCTTTCCAGCTGTTGCACGTCGATACGACGTGGAAGTTCCGGGACATGATCACCCACCGCGACCATGTGGCGGGCCTTTATGGCGCGCGGCTGCTGGTTCACATCAATCATGAGGCCCTGGCGCGCGGGATCAGCCCGATCACCTCGGGATCGTCGGCTCACACTCAGGCCATGAAGACCGACGCCCTTAAGCAGGCGCTGGACCTGCACGGCTTTGACGTCGCCATCGGCGGCGCGCGTCGCGACGAGGAGAAGTCGCGGGCCAAGGAGCGGATCTTCTCGTTCCGGGGGGCGGACCACAGCTGGGACCCGCGTCGCCAGCGGCCAGAGCTATGGCGGCTGTGGAACTCCAAGCTGGGGCCGGGCGAGAGCTTGCGCGTCTTCCCCCTGTCGAACTGGACTGAGCTGGATGTGTGGGAATACACCCAGGCTGAGGGCATCCCGGTTGTGCCGCTCTATTTTTCGGCCCTGCGCCCCGTGGTGGTGCGCGACGGCGCCTTGATCGTTCGCGACGACGAGCGTTTGCCGCTGCGGCAGGGAGAGACGCCTGAACTGCGTCGCGTCCGCTTCCGCTCTCTGGGCTGCTATCCGCTGAGTGCGGCGGTCGAATCCGAGGCCGACAGTCTGGACGCCGTCATCCGCGAACTGCGCGTCAGCCGTCAGTCCGAGCGTCAGGGCCGCCTGATCGACGCCGACGAGACGGCTTCGATGGAGCGCAAGAAGCGGGAGGGTTACTTCTGATGGACGGCGCCGTAACAGCCTTTTCGCCGCAAACCCAACGGGCGGAGCGCGACCTGCTGCGGTTCCTGACCTGTGGTTCGGTCGATGACGGCAAGTCGACTCTGATCGGACGGCTGCTGTTCGAGACGGGACAGGTGCCCGAGGATCAGCTGGCGACGCTGGAACGCGACTCGCGCCGCTTCGGAACCGACGGAGCGAACCTGGACTACGCCCTGTTGCTGGACGGGCTGGAGGCCGAGCGCGAGCAGGGCATCACTATCGACGTGGCCTATCGTTACATGTCGACGCCGCGCCGCAGCTTCATCGTCGCCGACACTCCGGGGCATGAGCAATATACCCGCAACATGGCTACCGGCGCTTCGACCTGCGACGCTGCCGTCGTCCTTGTCGATGCCGTCAAGGGCGTCACGGCGCAGACGGCGCGCCACAGCCGGATCGTCGCCCTGTTCGGCATTCGTCATGTCATCCTGGCGGTGAACAAGATCGATCTGGTGGCGCACGATCCATCGGTGTTCGTGCGCATCCGTGACGCATATGCCGAGCTGGTCGCTGATCTGGGCTTCCATTCGGTGACGGCTATTCCGGTCAGCGCGCGTCGGGGCGACAATCTGACGACGTCGTCAGCCGCCACGCCTTGGTACGACGGTCCCAGCCTGATTCGGGCGCTGGAGGACCTGCCGGTAGCAGAGACCGGCGTCGCACGGCCCTTCCGTCTGGTGGTTCAGTATGTGAACCGGCCTGACGCCGATTTCCGTGGCTACGCCGGAACCATCACTTCGGGTGAGGTGAGGGTGGGCGATGTCCTGGCGGTCTGCCCTAGTGGGCGCACGGCACGGCTGGCGCGCATTCTGTTGGGCGATATCGAGGCGGTTCAGGCCCGCGCAGGCGACGCCGTGACCCTGGTGCTGGATGATGAGATGGACGTGGCGCGCGGCGACGTTCTGGCCCCGGCCGATGACCGCCCGGCGGTTTCGGACCGGCTGGACGTTCGACTGCTGTGGATGGGGGATCAGCCCTTTGATCCGGCGGGGCGGTATCAGGTCAAGCTGGGCGCCCGGATCCTGCCGGCCCGGCTGACCCTGTCGGACGCCGCCGTCGTCCTGGCGTCCAATGAAGTGGCGGACGGGCGTCTGAACCTGTCCTCGCCGGTCGCGGCCGACGCCTTCCGCGACGATCCGGCCCAGGGCGCCTTTGTGCTGATCGACCGGACGACGGGCGTCACGGTCGCTGCCGGCGTGGTCGTCGGCACATCCGATCAAACGGCCCATATTCATTACAGCTCCGCCGCCGTCTCGCGTGAGACGCATGAACTGCTGAACGGCCATCGCGGCGGCGTGGTCTGGCTGACCGGCCTGTCGGGCGCGGGCAAGTCCACCGTGGCTCAAGCCTTGCAACAGAGTCTGCATGGGCGCGGTTGCCGCACCGTCCTGCTGGACGGCGACAACCTGCGTCACGGGCTGAACCGCGATCTCGGATTTTCGGACGCGGATCGCGCAGAGAACGTGCGCCGGACGGGCGAGGCGGCGCGGTTGTTCGCCGAGACCGGCGTGATCGCCATCTGCGCCCTGATCTCGCCGCGTCAGGCGGATCGGGACGCGGTGCGGGCGCGCTTTGACGACGACCGCTTCGTCGAGGTCTTCGTGGACGCCTCGCTGGAAAGCTGCCAGGCGCGCGATCCCAAGGGCCTCTATGCGCGAGCCTCGGCCGGAACTATCGCGGGCTTCACCGGGATCGCCGCCCCCTATGAGGCACCCCGCGCGCCCGACCTGACCCTGGCCACCGAACAGTTGTCGCCCGCGTCGGCGGCCGGTGCGGTGCGCCGTCTTCTTGAAGAACGCGGCTGGTTCTAGGCCGCTGCCATGACTGGATCCTGCTCGTGACCTATCTCGTCACCGACGCCTGCGTGAAATGCAAGTTCATGGACTGCGTCGAAGTCTGTCCCGTGGACTGCTTCTACGAGGGCGAGAACTTCCTCGTCATCTCGCCTGACGATTGCATCGACTGCGGCGTCTGCGAGCCGGAATGCCCCGTCGACGCCATCGTGGCGGACACCGAGGATACGCCGGACGGCAAGTGGCTGACCATCAACGCCGACTACGCCAAGCTCTGGCCCAATATCACGGTGAAGGGCGAGCCACCGGCTGACCGATCCGAGTATGAAACTGAAACAGGCAAGTTCGAGAAGTACTTCAGCCCAAGACCAGGCGGCGCCTAGGTCTGGTGGCTCCGGGCAATCCCAAACTAAAAGGCCGCCGGGATGTCCGGCGGCCTTTTCGCTTGTCCAGTCGCAAGCCGATCAGAACTTGAAGCTGGCTCGCAGCAGCAGGGTGTAGCGGACGTAGTCCTCCAGCAGCTCGGCGTCGCCAGTGATGGCGAGCATGCCCAGGTCGTTGCCGACGTTCAGGCGGAAGCCGAGAATGGGGCCGCCGCCTTCGATGCTGGCCGGGTCCAGAGTGAAGGCGTCGCCGCCAGAGGCGAAGCGGGCGATAGTCGAACCTGCATCGACCGAGAAGTTCTGGCGCCAACCGACGCGGACTTCGGGGCGGATCCAGCCATTTTGACCGAAGCCGTAGCCGATGTTCACGGCAGCGACGCCGGAGAACATGTGACCGTCGCGTTCGTCGATCTCGAGATCGAAGCCATCGCCGCCACCCTTTTCAGTGCGGGCGTCCTCGCTCAGCGAGAAATACTCGCCGTAGATTTCAGGGCGGACATTCAGACGGCCGAAGTGACGCTCGTATGAGGCGCCGCCGGCGGCAGCCAGGGTGAAGCCGTGCCAGTCAGACTCGTTCTTCAGGTTGATGCCGTCGGCGACGAGTTTACGCGTGGCGTTGAAGGAGGCGTAACCGCCTGCCGCCCGCGCCCAGGTCGTCCAGTACTGGCCCTGCGCGCGCCAGTAGAGGCCGAGCTCAAGCAGATTGGCCGACAGGACCTCTTCGGCTGCGGCCTCTGGATCTTCCAGGTCGGACGAGGTGAAGGCCGCCGTGAGGCCGATGGCGCCCATGTTGGTGCCGCGTTCCACGCCACCCGCAACGCCGAAGCCTTCTGAGCGGAAGCCGTAGGAATCAGTCTTGTCCTTGTCGGCGTAGAAGTTGATTTCCTGCACCCAGGCGCTGGTCTCGCCCGGCGCGGCCGAGGCGTTGCGGCCGGTCAGGGCGCGAGTGACCGCGTCAACGCCGCTGGCCAGAGAGAGCAGGGGACCGCCCGAGTGGTCGGGCAGAAGCTGTTGATAGACTTTGAAGAAGCCTTCGCGGTCCGTCTGGTTCAGGATTGCTGCGCGGATCAGTTCATTGTCCGCCAGGCCCGCATAAAGCGCGTCATAGGCCGAGGCTTCGGCCTTGATCATGCCAGCTTCCTCAGCGGTGCGTCGGCTGGCTTCGATCGTGATCTCGCCTAGTGCTTCATCGACCTTCGCATTGACCACGAAGGCGTAGGGCGAGTTGGACTGCAGAACGTCCTGATCGATCGTCCCGACATTCAGGTCGCCAGCCTTGATGACGTTGAAGCTGGTCGTGCCGGTCGCGTCGATCAGCGAGTCGAAGCGTACGCCCAGGCCGGCGCCATCGGCCATGTCGACGGCGCCGCTGACGTTGAATTTGAACGTGTCGGGATTGGCGGCGTCCAGAGTGACGATCAAATTGCCGTCCGCGCCGACGTTGAGGCTGCTGACGTCCACCGTATCCGTCTGGCGCGCGTCCAGCGTTCCCTTGGAGATGTCGATGTCCAGCATGCCGTCGGCGTTGCTGATGGCGCCCCGCACAACGGCCCCGCCCGAGATGGACAGGCGGTCAGCGCCCTCGCCGAAGGAGATGTCTCCCTGAACCAGGCCGTTTTGAATGTCGAGCAGGTCCGCACCGGATCCCAACTTGATGTCGCCATAGGTCGCCGGCTCACGAGAATCCGTAACGCCGTCGCCGTCGGTGTCAGGATCGGAGGCTGTGGCCTCTCCAGCGATCCCTTTCTGGGTGAAGGTGACGCCGGATGTGTTGGCGCTGACATCGATGGCCGTCGCCTTGCCGGTAATGGGATCGCCTGCGTCGTTGGCTGAGACGTTGGCCCTTATCGATCGAGTGTTGGTGATCGACGTCAGGGTGCCGCTGAGGTCGGCGATGGCCGTCGTATTGGCTGTGCCGCCGCCCGTCGTAACCGAGATCACGCCGTCATTGTTGAGCGACGGTACATTGGCTCCGGCTTCGATGCGGACGCCAGTGACCTGATTTGCACCATCAGTGGCCGACGCGGCGCTGATGGTGCCTGTATTGATCAACGTCGGCGTGGTGGCGCCGGCGGCGAAGCGAATAGCCGTGGCGTCGGCGTTGTTCGCTAGAACAGAGATGGAACCTTCGTTGCGCACACCGCCTTCGATGGTCACGGCCTGGCCGCCTTCAACGCCGAACTGTAGAGCGGTTGGCGCCACATCATCATAGACGCCGATGCCGAAGACATCCCCGCGATTGATGAAGCCATAAGCATTGTCGCCCGACCCAGCGACGCCCAGATTGACGGCGTTGCTCGTTGAGCCAACGATCACAGCAGGTGCGCTGCCATAGGTCGTAATCTGTGGCTTGCTTTCACTGGCGTCAGGCAAGCCGTCGCCGTCGCGATCCGTATCCTCGCGGTTTTTGACGCCGTCGCCGTCGTCATCCTCATCGCCATTCTTGACGCCGTCGCCGTCGTCATCACCGTCGATTCCATTGGTGCCGTAGCTTGGGCCGGTGTCAAACAGCACGCCTTTGGCAACGTTGGCGCCGATGCTTACAGCGGAGCCGCCCTGGAGCAGGTCGTCGGCGTCCAAGTCCTCCAAGTATAGAGTTTCGTCGGAAACAGTGCCTGTGGTCGGCTTGTCGGCTGGGCGCGATGTGTAGCGGTAACCAGTTGATACGATCGTGCTGTGAATCGCGACGCGGCCATCGACATCGCCGTCCACGGCTACGCCGACCGCGTTTTCGCCGCGGACCGAGACGCTACCCAAGACACTGACGTCGCCGGTGACAGGGCCCGTGACGTTGATGCCGCGAGCATTATCGCCCACGACATTGACGCTGCCCAGATTAGTCAGGTTGCCCACCAGAGGCGCTTCAACCGAAACGCCGTAGGAATTGTTGCCCTCGACGAGAATCGACCCGCTGGACTCGATCAGAATGTTGCCCGTCTTGGCGTCGGAGCCCGTGACCCTTACTCCATAGCGGTTTGAGCCCGAGGCGAAGGGACCGTCGGCGTCGCCATCCTTGTCAGTATCCGTGTATTCTTCGATATCGTCGGTGATCGAGATTGAGCCGCCGACCGTGATTGAGCCGGTCGTCCCGCCTTGCGCCAAAATGCCCGTGGCGCCGTCAGCCGCCTTGGCCATCTTGATCGACGAACCGCTGTCCATATCCACGCTGTGGTTAGAATCAACCGTCACCGCAGCGCCGCTAGATACCGCGATGGAACCGCCGGTGGCGAAGCGGATGTTATCCGGAGCTGTTCCCGTGGCGGTGGAGGTCGAGATCGGCGTGGTGCGCGCCGTCGAGATAACGGTCTCAGCCGGCGGCGTTGTTTGCGCCTGAACGCCAGCTGCGGCCATCAAGGGGGCGATCGCCACTGCGGTCGCGAGCAGAATACGCATTAGATAGAAACCCCTCGTGGACACACGCGCAACGACGCCAGCCGTCCGTCTATCAGGCTCGGCGTCGCCACGCCCCAAGTTTCTCGAATTTGAGGCGATTGCAAGGCCTGGCGTAGGCAGGGGCAGGTGAACGGGACCTGAAGAACCGCATTCGCTCGGATATGTTCCGGGTTCCTCAAAAGGACGCTTGAGCGGAGCAGTTTCCGGCGCTACGGGCGATTCATGGTGAGTTCCAAACGTAAGCGTCGCATCCAAAGTCGCTCCGGTCGCGTTGCGGCGTTGAGATCTGGAAAGGCCGCCTCAATGACCATGAGCGATATCGATGTTCAGGAGGGCGAACTGCGCCTGATCCCGGGCCTGGACGAGGAAGTCGCTGAAACTCTTAGGATACTGAAGGCCTCGACCGGCGATCCGCGTCCGCGTCTGGTGGACACTACCATGTTGTTCGCTCCCCGTTCGGGCGGTGTGAAGCGCTATCTGCTGTCCAAGAAGGCCTGGCTGGAGGCGAATCGACCTTCGGTCGCCCACACCCTGGTCGTGCCAGGGGCCAAACATAAGGCGGGGACGGACGGGATCGTCCAGTTGCATGCCGCCAAGCTGCCTTTCGGCGACGGCTATCGCTGGCCCAGCTCAGTCCGCCGTTGGGGCGCCTGGGTGGCCTCGATGAACCCCGCCGTGATCGAGGCGGGCGATCCCTATACGCCGGGGCAGGGAGCGCTGGAGGCGGGCCAGAGAGCCGGCTGCCCGGTCGTCGGCTTCTGCCACTCGGACCCGGCGGGTCTGGCGGCCCTGCATTTCGGCGAATGGGCCAAGAAGCCGGTCGAGAAGCGTTGGGCCAGGCTGTTTTCGCAGTTTGATCGTGTCGTCTCGCCCAGCCGATTCATCGCGCGCCGGCTGGAAGAGGCCGGCGTCGGCGGCATTGTTATTCGCCCCCTTGGCGTGGAGGTGGACACCTTCCGCCCGGATCGCCGTGATCGTGACTGGCTGTTGAAAAAGCTGGGTCTAGGTGCGGACGCTCGCCTGTTGTGCTTCGCCGGTCGTCCGGCCAAGGAGAAGAACGTCGACGTTCTGATCGACGCGGTGCAGCGCCTGGGCGCGCCCTATCACCTAGTGCTGGTCGGGGCCGGGGCCGGGATGCCGCCCGAAGATCGAGTGATCTCTTTGCCCTATGAGAAAGACCCCAAGGCCGTGGCGCGGATCATCGCTAGCTGCGACGCCTTCGTCCACGCCAACGACAAGGAGCCGTTCGGCCTGATCGTGCTGGAGGCCATGGCCTGCGGGCGACCGGTCGTGGGCGTCAATGCCGGCGGCGTGGCTGAGACGGTCGATTCCAGCGTGGGGCAACTGGCGCGTTCGGCTGACCCCGCCGACTACGCTGAGGCTATTGAAGCCCTGTTCGAGCGCGACATCGAGGCTCTGGGCCAGGCGGCGCGGGTGAAGATGGTCGAGCAGTTTGCCTGGAACCGCGTTTTTGAGGACCTGTCGATGCTCTATGGCGAGTTGAGCGGTCGGTCCGAGTTCGTCATGCCGCAAGAGATTGCGCCGCTGAACTAGGAGAGGGTCTTTCCGTGGGCGGGGAGCGCCATCCTCTTTGCAAGAAGAATGGCGCGAGTGACGGGGCTCGAACCCGCGACCTCCGGCGTGACAGGCCGGCACTCTAACCAACTGAGCTACACCCGCATTTCCTCCGCGAGGAGGAGAAGGGGCGAATAAGGGCGACTCGCGACCCGGTCAAGCGAGGAGCATCAGTCAGGCTGAAAATACCGACACAGGCAAAACCTGCGCCTTGAGGCGGGGTCACGACAGCCGGCTAACAGTGAACTGGATTGCGAGGTAGACGGGGCGCGCCATTTTCTTCGCTGAAGAAAATGGCGCGAGTGACGGGGCTCGAACCCGCGACCTCCGGCGTGACAGGCCGGCACTCTAACCAACTGAGCTACACCCGCGTTCCCCTCCGCGAGGAGGAGAAGGGCGGATTAAGGGCGACTCACGATGGGGTCAAGCGCAATGTGCGAAGATCCTGAAAATAGCTGAAAAATCAGCCTCTAGCGACCGCAGTCGAGGCCGGGCGCATCGGGAGCCGCGGTCGCTCCCAGACCCAGCCCCTTCTGCATGAAGACCACGTCGCGCCAGGCGTCGAACTTCCATCCCGCCGCATGGAAGACGCCAACGCGCTCGAAACCGGCGGCGGCGTGCAGGGCGATGGAGCCGGCGTTGGCGCTGTCGCCGATCACCGCCACCATCTGACGCATGCCCAGAGCCTCGCAGGCGCCGAGCAGGGCGTCGAGGAGCGCTTTGCCGACGCCGCGTCCACGAAACGCCTCGGACACATAAATCGAGTCCTCGACCATGAAGCGATAGGCGGCGCGCAGGCGGTAAGGTCCGGCATAGGCATAGCCCGCGACTTGACCGTCTATCTCGGCGATCAGGATGGGCAGGCCCAATGCGACGGGTGCGGCCAGACGCGACTTCATTTCCTCCACCGAGGGGACGTCCAACTCGAACGTCCCAGTGCCGTGCAGCACGCTGTCGGCGTAGATGGCCGTGACGGCGGCCAGGTCGGCGTCCGTGAACGGCCGGACGATCACGCCTTTTCCCAGCCCTTTTCGACGGCCCAGACGGCGAAGGCGTAGTCGTGGGCGATGTCCTTCAGGTAGTCGAAGCGGCCCGAGGAGGCGAAGTGGCCCGCCTCCATGTTGATCTTCAGCAGCACCGGCTTGCCCGAGGTCGAGGCGGGCCGCAGCTTGGCCACCCACTTCTCGGGCTCCCAATAGGTCACGCGCGGGTCGGACAGACCGCCGGTCGCCAGCAGGGCCGGATAGGGCTTGGCCTCGATCTGATCATAGGGGCTGTAGCTCAGCATGTAGTCGTAAGCTGCGGCGTCCTCGAGCGGGTTGCCCCACTCGGGCCACTCCGGCGGCGTCAGCGGCAGGCTGGTGTCGCTCATGGTGTTGATGACGTCGACGAAAGGCACGCCGCCGATCACCCCGGCCCACAGTTCGGGGCGCATATTGGTCACGGCCCCCATCAGCAAGCCGCCCGCAGAGCGGCCCTCGGCCACGATCCTGCCGGCCCTGGTGTAGTTCCGCGCGATCAGATGATCGGCGGCGGCGGTGAAGTCGGTGAAGGTGTTCTTCTTGGTGAAGCGCCGGGCCGTCAGGAACCAGTTCCAGCCCTTGTCCGAGCCGCCGCGGATATGGGCGATGGCGTAGATGAAGCCGCGATCCACCAGCGACAGCCGATTGGTCGAGAAACTGGCCGCCATGGGTATGCCGTAGGAGCCGTAGCCGTAGAGCAGCAGGGGGGCCGAGCCGTCGACCGGCGTGTCCTTGCGACGCAGTACCGTGACCGGCACCAGTTCGCCGTCGGAGGCCGGAGCGTTCAACCGCTCGACCACATAGTCGGCCGGGTTGTGGCCCGAGGGCACTTCCTGAACCTTGCGCAGGGTCCGCTCGCGCGTCTTCAGGTCATAGTCATAGGTCGAGGTCGGCGTGGACGGCGAGTTGTAGCCATAGCGCATGACCGTGGTGTCGAACTCCGACGCCCCGCCCAGCGACAGGGCGTAGGCAGGCTCGTCCACGGCGATCTCGTGTTCGGCGCCGGCGCGGTCGCGGATGACGATCCTGGTGTTGGCGTCGGCCCGCTCCTGACGGCCGATGAAGTCCTTGACCAGGGCCACGCCCTCGATGAAGCGGCCGGGCGTATGGGGGATCAGGTCCTTCCAGTTCGCCCTGGCCGGCGTGGCGGTCGGGGCCTCGACCACCTTGAAGTCGATGGCGTCGTCGGCATTGGTGCGGATCACCCAGCGGTCACCCCAGTGGTCCAGATCATAGAGGCGGCCGACGTGACGCGCTTCGACCACCACGGGCGTCGCAGTGGGCGTCGCGCCGGGAATGATGCGGCCTTCCGAGGTTTCCTGGTTGCCGATGCCGATGACGATGAAGGCGTCATCGGACGAGCGGCCAACGCTCTGGAACATGCCATCGTCGGTTTCTTCATAGACGAGTGTCGTCTCACCGCCGCGCGCCGGGCGGCGGAAGATCTTGTCGGGGCGGCCGTTGTCGTCGCGGTTGGTCCAGAAGATCCACTGGCTGTCCGGCGAGAAGGTGAAGTTCTCGGTCGCCGATTCGATGGGGTCAGGCAGGACCTCGCCGGTCGCCAGGTCCTTGACGTAGATCTTGAAGACTTCGGACCCCTGCGCGTCCTCTGCATAGGCGAACAGGGCGTGGTCAGGGCTGTGCTCGACGGCGGAAACTTCCGAATAGGCCTTGCCCTCGGCCAGGGCGTTGCAGTCGAGCAGAAGCTGAGGTGTCGGGGCCTTGATGAAGTTCCTGGTCACGGGCTGGCCGTCCACCATCCAGGTCCCCTGGCGCTCGACCCGCATATAGCGCGGGTGCTGCTCGCCGGTGCGGTATTCCGTGAAATACTCCCACGGGCCGTCGGCGGCGGGGACGGAGCTGTCGTCCTCCTTGATGCGGCCCTTCATCTCTTCGAACATCTGGGCCTGCAGGGGCAGGGTGGAGGCCATCATGGCCTCGCGATAGGCGTTCTCGGCGGTCAGGTGTTCCTTGACGTCGGCCTTGATCAGCGACGGGTCGCGCAGCACGGCCTGCCAGTTGTCGTCCTTCATCCACTGATAGTCGTCGACGCGGACGCGGCCCAACTGCTCGATGCGGACGGGGACCTTCTTGGCGACAGGCGGTTGGGGCAGGGACATCGAGGCTCCGGTAGTCGAACGGGCGAGTGCGGGGGAGGCGGCGGCGAGACCGACGGCAGCGGTCGAGGCGATCAGTTCGCGGCGATTCATGAATATGGCTCCCCTGTGGTTCGGCGGGACCTTGTGCCTGCGAACGGGCCGCGTCAAATGGCGGAATGATCTCTCAGGATGTTCCGCCCGCACCGCCCGCCGCCGTCGCGCCCGTTCCCTGGGACCTGACAGTCGGCATGATCAACGCCACGGTGCAATTGGATCAGCCCTTGAATGAGAGTTCGCGCAAGGTCGGCACCGGCTTTCTGATCTCGGCGCCTCGCCCCGACGGCACGCCTCGGGTCGTGCTGGTGACGGCGGCGCACGTTTTCAACGTCATGCTGAACGGGGAGGCGCGCATCGGCTGGCGCACCGCCGAGGCGGACGGCGCCTGGAAGTTCTCGCCGGGGAACCTGACGATCCGCGACTCCGATGGAACGCCGCTGTGGACCCAGCACCCCGAGCGTGACGTGGCGGTCATGGAGATCACCGCCCCCGACGCCTTCGCCCGCGCCGCCATCCCGATGGGCTGGTTGGCGGATGACACGACCTTTGACCGCTGGCGCGTGGGCCCCGGCGATGAACTGATGGCCCTGGGCTATCCGCACGGCCTGTCGGCGAACAAGGCCGGATTCCCCATCCTGCGCCTGGGCCGCATCAGTTCCTGGCCGCTGACACCGATCCGGCACTTCCCCATCTTCCTGCTGGACTTCGCCGTGTCCCAAGGAAATTCCGGCGGCCCGGTCTTCTGGACCCCCGCCGTCGACCGACTGCCCGGCGCGCCGACGCCCGATCATCCCTATATCGCCGGCGTTCTGGTGCAGGAGGTTCAGGGCGGCGGCGAAGGCCTGGAACTGGGCGTCGTCGCCCACGCCCAATATGTGCGCGAGGCCATAGCCTTGCTGGATCAGTCGACTACTGCGCCCGAAACGCAGTCGAACGCCGCGCAGTAGCGGCGGCGCATTTCGTTTCTGATCGGGGCAGGGTCTTCCGGGCTGGCCTGGGTGACCTGAGCGTACCAAGCGTCCCAGCCGATCGGTTTGCGGGTCGGCAGATAGTCCAGGCCGTGCAGCGCCAGGACGCGAGCGATCCCTGCGGCTTGCCAGGCCTTCTCGGCTTCGAGGTCGGGGTATAGCTCGGCCATCCAGTCGCGCAGGAGCGCCGCCTTTTCGGGCGGCATCTCGTCGACCTTCCAGTCGCGGATCGAGCGTTCGGCCGCAGAGCGGCTGCCGTGATAGAAGCTGTCGGTAAAGGCCTGGGCGGCCTGGACATGTTCTGGGCCGGGCTCGGGGCCCTCCCACGGTTGACGCAGGGGCTCGTCGCCTTCGGTCAGGATATCGAAGGGCAGTTCGATCATGAAGGGGACGCCTGCGGGCTGGGCGACGCGCCCACGGAACACGACCGCCAGGGCGGCCTGCTGAAAGCCCGCATCGGCCGGCTTGGCCGACATGGCCGCGCACCTGGATAGGGCACCGCTTTCGTTATTCACGCACTCGAGCGTGACGGTCCCGTTGATCCGCAAGTCCCTGGCCAGGGCCGGGTAGTCGGAACGTTTCACATCCGGCGGCGTCTCCCAGTGTGCGGGTTCAGCCAGCAGGGCCAAGGTGGCCAGAAGCGTAATCATGCGGTGAACTCCAGGCTATTCAGGGCTGGTGAGGGTTTCGGCCGTTGGCCCGCAACCGTAACGGGCGCAAAGCGGCGACGCAGTTCGATCATCGGTTCACGAGGATGGAGCGCGCCATACACAGACCCCCGTCGCTGACGCTCCGTCTTCTCATGAAACGCCTCCCGCGCGCAGGTTGCACGGGAGGTGTCGTGCGCTCAAGCCATGGAACGGCGATCAGCCCGCCAGCGCCTCGACCGTCAGCCCTTGCAGCAACTCCCCGCCCTGACCCACGGCGGCCAAACGGCTGGAGACGTGGCCCAGGACATTGGCGGCGTAGAGTTCGTAGAGGTCCAGCTTGCCTTGCAGCCAGACCGGATCGCCATTGCCGGCGTCGAGGCGGGCCTTGGCGGCCAGGGCGCCCTTAGCCAGCATCCAGCCGCCGACCACGTCGCCCATCAGTTTCAGATAGGCGTCGGCGCCGGCCAGAACGTCGGCGGCGCCGTCAGCGGCGGCCTTGCGGTCCAGCAGCCAGAGGGTGGCGTCCTCGACGGCCTCGATAGCGGTGGCGAGGCGCTCGACCGGCTTACCGGTGTAGAGGCGGTCGATCTCGATCAGGGTCAGCTTCATGTCGGCGATCAGGGCCTTGGCGGAATCGCCGCCGTCCATCGACAGCTTGCGGCCGACCAGGTCCATGGCCTGGATGCCGTTGGTGCCCTCGTAAATCGGGGTGATGCGAGCGTCGCGATAGTATTGGGCCGCGCCGGTTTCCTCGATGAAGCCCATGCCGCCGTGGATCTGAACGCCCAGCGAGGCGACCTCGCAGCCGACATCTGTGGACCAGGCCTTGGCGATGGGGGTGAACAGGTCCTCGCGGCCCTTCCACAGCTTGCGCTCGGTCTCGGTCGCGGCATGGCGCGCCAGGTCGGCGGCGACGCCGGTGGACAGGCAGATGGCGCGGGCGGCGGCGATCTTGGCCTTCATGACGCCCAGGGTGCGGCGCACGTCGGGGTGGTCGAAGATCGGGGCGTTCTTCTCGCCGGTCCAGATGCTGCGGCCCTGACGGCGTTCAAGGGCATAGGCTAGGGCGTGCTGATAGGCGCGCTCGGCCACGCCGACCCCCTCGACGCCGACGGCCAGACGGGCGGCGTTCATCATCACGAACATATGGGCCAGGCCCTCGTTCGGACGACCGACCAGCTCGGCGCGAGCGCCTTCATAGGCCATGACGCAGGTGGGCGAGGCGTGGATGCCCAGCTTGTGCTCGACCCCGACCGGGTGGAAGGCGTTGCGTTCGCCCAGCGAGCCGTCGGCGTTGACCGCGAACTTGGGCGTCAGGAACAGGCTGATGCCCTTCGGCCCAGCCGGGGCGTCGGGCAGGCGGGCCAGAACCAGGTGGACGATGTTGTCCGTGGCGTCGTGGTCGCCCCAGGTGATGAAGATCTTCTGGCCGTTCAGGGCATAGGTCCCGTCGCCGTTCGGCGTGGCCGTGGTGGTCAGGGCGCCCAGGTCCGAACCCGCGTGGGGCTCGGTCAGGACCATGGCGCCGGTCCATTCGCCCGAGACCAGCTTGGTCAGATAGGTGGCCTTTTGATAGTCGGTGCCGACTGCTTCCAGGGCTTCGATCGAGGCCAGGGACAGCATGGGGCAGAGGCCGAAGGCCATGTTGGCGGCGTGGACGGTTTCATAGGCCGCCAGCTCCAGCGCCTTGGGCAGGGCCTGGCCGCCGGCCTCGACCGAGGCGGTCAGGCCGGTCCAGCCGCCCTCGGCGAACTGCTTGTAGGCGTCGACGAAGCCAGGGGCGGCGGTGACGGCGCCATTGGCGTATTTGGCGCCGGCCAGGTCGCCGGGACGGTTCAGTGGGGCCAGGACCTGTTCCGAGAACTGGCCCGCGGCTTCCAGCACTGCGCCTAAGACGTCGGCGTCGTAGTCGGGATACGCGCCGGTGGCGGCGACCTGATCAATGCCGGCGACGGCTTCCAGGGCGAAGGCGAGGTCACGGACGGGGGCGCGGTAGCTCATGGCGGTCTCCAGAATCTTCAACATGCTTCTGACGCCCCAGCGGTCGCTGATGCAAGGGCGCTTGGACTTTGGTCGCGGTTCGCGCCACTGTCTGCCCCAGTGCCGTCGCGGAAGGAAAGACCCTTGGCCGAGCCTCGAAATCGCTATTCGACCGTGTCACTGATTCTGCATTGGGTCATCGCCGTGGCCGTGGTCGCCCAGGTGGCGCTGATCATGGCCCATGACGCGACCGAGGGGCCGCTGTCGCGCGAGTTCGTGCAGATTCACAAGGCGGTCGGCCTGACCATCCTGGTCCTGACCCTGGGGCGAATCGGCTGGCGGCTGGCCAATCCGCTGATCGCCCTGCCGGTCGAGATGCCGAAATGGGAGCGAATTTTGGCGCGGACCACGCAGATCGCCTTCTACGTCGTGCTGCTGGCCATGCCGCTGACTGGATGGTTGGCGTCGTCGGCGGGCGGGCGCGAGATCAGCTGGTTCGGCCTGTTCCAGTGGCCCCTGTTGCCGGTCGGCGGCGGGCGCGAGGCGGCGGGTCAGTTCATGGATGTCCACGGCGCGGTGGCCAAGCTGCTCTATCTGTTGATCGCCCTGCACGTCATTGGGGCGTTAAAGCATCAGTTCATCAACCGGGACAATGTGCTGCACCGCATGGTCCCTCTGATCCCGCGCCGGCCATGAAGGGCGACACTCCCGAAATCGCCGCCGAGGCGCTGAAGACCGGACGGCTGGTCATGCTGCCGACCGAGACGGTCTATGGTCTGGCGG
>Ga0247823_10000213_pt1 | contig 49376 bp, 42 predicted proteins | sample 13C_PalmiticAcid_2_FD_192426 | JGI IMG/M metagenome (GOLD analysis project Ga0247823, IMG submission 192426) | Soil microbial communities from agricultural site in Penn Yan, New York, United States - 13C_PalmiticAcid_Day30 | ecosystem: Environmental > Terrestrial > Soil > Agricultural land... | reverse complement strand
ACGGCCTGGCTGACGCGCTGCGCCTTCTGCTTGAGGTGCATGAGCACGCGCGAGCGCTCGTGCGCGGCGGCGTAGGTGCCCCAGGCCTTGTGGCTGAGCTGGCTGGAGATGCCGATCTCGCGCGCCGGCCGGTCCACCACCGGCAGGTCGCGGTACTGCGTCTGCTGCTCCAGGATCATGGACTCGTCGAGCACCGGGATCGCGGCAAACGCCTCGATGGCAGCGAGCTCTTCGCTCACCTGCTCGTAGTAGTCCGGGGTCAGGTGGCGGTCGAAGTGTTTGCCGCCCTGCTTCAGGAAGTCATGGAAGACCTGGTGGTCTTCACCCGGCTGCATGCGCGCCAGCGTCTGCATCGACGGCAGCGGATCGGCACTGGCCCAGCCCGGCGCGTGGTGGCCGCTGCCCCCGGTGTCGCCGGCGTCCTGCCACTGGCTGCTGGGCGGGACGCCCAGCCCGGCCGCGCGGGACGACGTGCCCAGGTTGCCCGAGCGCGTGGACAGGCCGCCGGATCGGGTGGACGCGCCCGACTCTTCCACCAGCCGCACGCGGTAGCCGGCTTCCTGTACGTTGGCGCGCTGCAGGATCAGCGCCACGCGCTCGTAGAGTTTCTGCAGCTCGCGGGCCAGCGCATCGCCCATGTGCCGCAACCACAGGGCGCGCACCTCGGGCTCGGACTCGGCCGAGGCCATGAGCTCGCGCAACGCCCGCACGAACACCGACGGCCGCATGGGGTTGCGCTCGGCCTGCACCGTCTGCAGGCCGATCACCGAACTCATCAGGGCATCGAGCACGCCGAGTTGCTGCTCCACCACCGGCATGAGGCTGTGCACCAGCCGGGCCGATTCGAGCGACTCGTTGACCGCGTCGTCCTCCACCAGCGACAGCAGGGAGGACTCAGACAGCAGGGCCGGGCGCGAGCTGTTCATCTCGGGCGAGGCCATCAGGGCATCGCGCAGGTGCTGCGAGAAGCTGCGCCCCCACTGGATCTTGTTCTGCAACAGACCCCACCAGGCCAGCGCGAGGCGGTCGCGCTGCGCGACTTCCTTGGAGGCTTTTTCCGCGGCCTGCAGGCTGGCGATGGCCGAGTCGGCGCAGCGCGCCAGCATGTCGGGCGCGCCAGAGAGTGCTTCCTGAAAGCACTGCTGCAGCAAACGGGAGGGCGCCGTCATGGGCGGTGTGCGGGAATCGGCCGGGTGGGTATATGTATCAAGATGCTTTTATACCCGCTGGCAAGGCCCACCGCGTGAAGGGCGGCAAATATTCGGCAGCCGGGCGCAACGCCGGCATCGGCGGCACCCGGGTGGCCGGCCGGCTTCAGGCCGGCGCCAAAACGGTGCGCCGCACCCGGCGCACGTTGAAAGCGCTCGCGATGAGCACCGCCTGCACCACCGCCAGGCCGATCAGCACGCCCTGGAACTGGCCGTGGTCCATGAGCACGCCGAAGATCAGTGGCGAGATGGCCTGGCCGATGTCCAGCCCGGAATACACCACGCCGTACACACGGCCGGTGGCGTTGTCGGGCGTGGACTTCTTCACCAGCAGGTCGCGCGAAGGGCCCGCGATGCCGGCCGAGAAGCCCATGGCGCCGAACAGCACCGGCACCACCGCCGCCGGCACATGGGCAAAGGCCAGCACCAGCGCGATGACCGCCGCCAGGCCAAAGCCCACGCCCACCACGCGCTCGCAGCGCGCCGGATCGGACGCGAGGAAGCCACCCAGCACCATGCCGCCGGCCGCGCAGACCATGTAGATCGTCAGGCACACCGCCACCAGCGCGAGCGGCACGCCGTGCAGCTGGCGCGCGGCTTCGGGCGCGAAAGCCTGCACCACGCTGAGCGCCATGGCATAGAAAAAGAAGAAACCGAAACACATCCACACCGCCGGGATGCGCAGGAAGGCCGTGGAGCTTTCCGTGGCCGCGTGGGCCGGTCCCTGGGCCGGCTTGGGCGCTGCCGGCAGGCTGAGGCGCTCGCGGTTGAACCACAGCACGGCCAACACCGCGAAGGCCAGCACACCCGCGCTGACCAGCGCCGCGCGCCAGGAAAAGGCCAGCGCGATCGGCACCATCATGGCCGGCGCCAGCGCCCAGCCCAGGCTGCCGGTGATGCCGTGCACGCTGTAGGCGTGCCCCAGGCGGGGCGCGCTCACCTTGCGGTTGAGCAGGGTGTAGTCCACCGGGTGGAACACCCCGTTGCCGATGCCGGCCACGATGGCGAAGAAGGCCATCATCCAGTAGCCGGTGCTGGCCGCGAACCCGAAAGCCGCCACGCCCAGCAGCGCCAGGCCGGCGAACAGCACCGGACGGGGACCGAGGCGGTCCACCACGAAACCCGAGGCGGTCTGCACCGCGCACGAGGTGACGAAGAAGATGGTCATCAGGAAACCCAGTTCCGCGTAACTGGCGTTGAACGCGTCCTTGAGCCAGGGGAACAGCGGCGCGAGCAGCAGCTGGCTGAAATGGCTGACCATGTGGGCCAGGCCCACCAGCCCGATGAGGCTGGCGTCCTGCCGCAGGGCCACGGGCGGCGGCAGGGATGAGGTGGTGCTGGAGGAAGACATGGCGTGATCGTAGATCGGCCCGACTTCGCCGAATCGCGACGATCTGTCAGAATTCGTTGAAAATCCGCCAACGCACCAAAACGATGCCTCAGCGCCCTCGCCCCGGTCCCACGCTCCTCGGAGACACCGACCCTTTCACGCCCGACGCGGCCCGCCCGGTGCGCGTGCGCGCCCGCGACCTGAGCGCCGACACCCACTTCGAACCGCACCGCCACCCCTGGGGGCAGCTGGCCTACTGCGCCACCGGCATCGTGCAGGCGATGGCTTCGCCCGACGACCCGAGCCTGCAGGCGGTGACCTACATCGTGCCGCCTTCGCGCGCGGTGTGGATTCCGCCCGGCATGCGCCACGCCGTCACGGTGCGCGAGGCCGCCGAGCTGCGCACGCTCTACATCCACGCCGGTGCCGCACCCGCCGGCTGGACGGCCTGCCGCATGATCGTCGTCTCGCCCTTGCTGCGCGAGCTGATCCAGGCCATGGACGCGGCCACGCGGCGCGCCGCCGAACCGGCGCGCGACCGTCTGCTGACCGACTTGGTGCTCGACGAGCTGGCGCACGCCGACACCCAGACCCTGGGCGTGCCGCTGCCACGCGACAAGCGGTTGCGCGCCTTGTGCGAGGCGGTGCTGCGCGCGCCCGGCGAACGCGCCACGCTCGCCGAGTGGGCGGCCGACACCGGCGCGAGCGAACGCACCGTGGCGCGGCTGTTCCGCGAAGAACTGGGCACCACCTACCAGCAGTGGCGGCAGCAGGCGGTGCTGGCACACGCCTTGCCTATGCTCGCCCGGGGCATGCCTATTGGTCAGGTGGCGGCGGCCACGGGTTACGCCAGCGACAGTGCGTTCAGCGCGATGTTCAAGGCGGCCATGGGCCATCCGCCAACGCGCTGGGGCTTGCGGGCCGACGGCCAGCAGCGCTGAAGGAGACTCGGCGCGGCCGTCTTTCCGCCCTTCAAGGAGCTGTCATATCTGACAGGCAGCATGGGACATGCTCGGGCCAGAATGGTGCCGAGATTCGGGGAGTAAAAAGATGGAATGCAACAACCAACGCTACGTGAAGACATCCCGCGCATGGGACGCCCTCACCTGGCCCGACCGACTGGGCCGCCAGACACACACCGTCCTGTTGCTGGCCAACGGCAAGCGCAGCGAGCAGGAATTGGTGGGCCTGCTCGGCAACGATGTGAAAGAACTTCTGCAGCGTTTGCAGCAAGAAGGTTTGCTGCAGTGCGCCACGACCGGGGCCACGGCGGAGACCGACGACGACGCGGTGGCGGGTGCCTGACTCAGAGCCAGCGCTTGAGCAGCCCCATCACACGCTGGAACCGCGCCCCATACGGCGGGTAGAACAACTGGCCCATGGCCCAGCGCGATTGCACCAGCACCGGCTTCTGCTGCGTGAAGCGCAGGAAGCCGGCCTCGCCGTGGTACGAGCCCCAGCCGCTTTCGCCCACGCCACCAAAAGGCAGGCCTTCGTGCGCGATGTGCATCAGCGTGTCGTTTACCGTCACGCCACCGCTGACCGTGCGGTTCAGCAAGCGGTCGCGCGCAGCGGTGTGGCTGCCGAACCAGTACAGCGCGAGCGGTCGGGGTCGCAGGTTGATGAAGGCGATGGCGTCGTCGATGCCGTCGTAGGCCACCACCGGCAGGATGGGGCCGAAGATTTCTTCGCCCATCAGGCGCAGGCCTGGCGCCGCATCGAACACCAGCACGGGGTTCATCTGGCGCGCACCGCCGCTGGTGCCACCGGGTGGCGCCACATTCACCACGCGCGCGCCGCCTGCCTGGGCTTCGTCCAGCAGCGCGACCAGGCGCGCCTGGTGCCGCTCGCTCACGATGGCGGCGTAGTCGGGGTTGCCCGCGATGCTGGGGAACAGGCGAGCGACGGCGGCGGTGTAGGCGCGCTCGAACTCGGCCTCCCGGTCCCGGGGCAGCAGCACGTAGTCGGGCGCGATGCAGGTCTGGCCGGCGTTGAGCAGCTTGCCATGAGCGATCTTGACGGCCGCATCGTTCAGGTCGCAAGAGGCATCGATCACGCAGGGTGACTTGCCGCCCAGCTCAAGCGTGGTGGGCGTGAGGTTGGCCGCCGCGGCCGCCGCCACCTGGCGGCCGACCTGGGTGGAGCCGGTGAAGAACAGGTGGTCGAACGGCAGGCGGGAGAAGTCCTGCGCCACGTCCGGCCCGCCCAGCACCACGCTGAACTCGTCGGCCGCGAAAGCCTGCTGCACCAGCGTGGCCATGAGGGCCGAGGTGTGGGGCGTGAGTTCGCTGGGCTTGAGCATCACGCGGTTGCCGGCCGCCAGCGCCGTGGCGGCCGGGCCGAACGTGAGTTGCAGCGGGTAGTTCCAGGGACCGATGACGCCGACAACGCCCAGGGGTTGGCGCTGGATGTGGGCACGCGCCGGCTGCAGGTACAGGGGCGTGGCCACGCGTTGCGGCTTCATCCAGCCCGGCAGACGTTTGTGCAACTGCGCCATGCCCGCGCGCAGCACGAACAGGTCCGCCGCCTCGGTGAGCTGCGGCGAGCGCACGCCGAAGTCCGCCTCGACGGCTTCGGCCAACGGGGAGGCGTGGGTGTCAATCAGCGCGCGCAGCCGGGCCAGTCGGTCCCGTCGCAGCGCCAGTGGCACCTCTACCTGGGCGCGGCTGGCGTTGTACTGCGCGTCGAACAGCGCCCGCAGAGGCAGGGAGGGAGGGATCTGGGTCATGGGTTTCATGATAGGCCGCCCCTCCCGTCAAGGGTAGAGCCCCTCCCCCATCCACGACGGACGGAGGAGCCCCACTGCCTCACGCCTGCACGACACCGTCGCCGAACTCGAACACGCCGGGGTTCTGCACCGGGTCCACGTCCACCGGAATGGACGACTTCGGTGGGTAGCGCCCTTCCAGCAGGAACTTCGAGAGCGGGTTCTCGATGCGCTGCTGGATCGCGCGCTTGAGCGGCCGGGCACCGAAGACCGGGTCGAAACCGACCTTGGCCAACTCGGCCAGCGCCGCCGGCGAGACGGCCAGGTGCAGGTCCATCTTCGCCAGGCGCGCTTCGAGCACCTTGAGCTGGATGGCGGCGATCGATTCGATGTGTTTCGCGTCGAGCGCGTGGAAGACCACCGTCTCGTCGATGCGGTTGAGGAACTCGGGCCGGAAGTGGTTCTTGAGCTCGTCCCACACCGCTTCCTTCACCTCGTCGTACGGCGCACCCACCATGGCCTGGATCATGTGCGAGCCGATGTTGCTCGTCATGACGATCACGGTGTTCTTGAAATCCACGGTGCGGCCCTGGCCATCGGTCAGGCGGCCGTCGTCGAGCACCTGCAGCAGCACGTTGAACACGTCGGGGTGGGCCTTCTCGACCTCATCGAGCAGCACCACGCTGTAAGGCTTGCGCCGCACCGCTTCGGTGAGGTAGCCGCCCTCCTCGTAGCCCACGTAGCCGGGCGGCGCGCCGATCAGGCGCGCGACCGAATGCTTCTCCATGAACTCGCTCATGTCGATGCGGATGAGGTGGTCTTCGCTGTCGAACAGGAAGCCGGCCAGCGCCTTGCACAGCTCGGTCTTGCCCACGCCGGTGGGGCCGAGGAACAGGAAGGAGCCGGTCGGGCGGTTCGGGTCGGACAGGCCCGAACGCGAACGCCGGATGGCGTTGGCCACGGCACCGATCGCCTCGTCCTGGCCGACCACGCGCTCGTGCAGCTTGCCTTCCATCAGCAACAGCTTGTCGCGCTCACCCTGCATGAGTTTGGACACCGGGATGCCAGTGGCGCGCGCCACGACCTCGGCGATCTCCTCGGCGCCGACCTGCGTGCGCAGCAGTTGCGGGCGGCCCTTGCCGTCTTTGTTGAGCGCCTTGCCCGACTCCACGGCCTGCGCGTCTTTCAGGCGTTTTTCCAGCTCGGGCAGCTTGCCGTACTGCAGCTCGGCGACCTTGTTGAAGTCGCCCTTGTCGGTGAAGGTCTTGATCTGCGAGCGGATGCGATCCATCTCTTCCATCACGTCCTTGGAGCCGAGCGCGGCGGCCTTCTCGGCCTTCCAGATCTCGTCGTAGTCGGAGATTTCTTTTTCCAGCCGCGCGATCTCTTCCTCGATCAGGCCAAAGCGCTTCTGCGACGCCTCGTCCTTCTCGCGGCGCACGGCTTCGCGCTCAATCTGCAGCTGGATCAGGCGGCGGTCGAGCCGGTCCATCACCTCGGGCTTGGAGTCGAGTTCGATCTTGATCTTGGACGCGGCCTCATCGATCAGGTCGATCGCCTTGTCGGGCAGGAAACGGTCGGTGATGTAGCGGTGGCTGAGTTCGGCCGCGGCCACGATGGCCGGGTCGGTGATCTGCACGCCGTGGTGCACCTCGTACTTCTCCTGCAGGCCGCGCAGGATGGCGATGGTGGCCTCCACGCTGGGTTCGCCCACGAGAATCTTCTGGAAGCGGCGTTCCAGAGCGGCGTCCTTCTCGATGTACTTGCGGTATTCGTCGAGCGTGGTCGCGCCCACGCAATGCAGTTCGCCACGCGCCAGGGCCGGCTTGAGCATGTTGCCCGCGTCCATCGCGCCTTCGGCCTTGCCCGCGCCCACCATGGTGTGCAGCTCGTCGATGAAGACGATGGTCTGCCCTTCGTCCTTCGCCAGCTCGTTGAGCACGGTCTTGAGGCGCTCCTCGAACTCGCCGCGGAACTTGGCGCCGGCCAGCAGCGCGGCCATGTCCAGACTCAGCACGCGCTTGCCCTTGAGCGAGTCGGGAACTTCACCGGCCACGATGCGCTGCGCCAGGCCCTCGACGATGGCGGTCTTGCCCACGCCGGGTTCGCCGATGAGCACGGGGTTGTTCTTGGTGCGGCGCTGCAGCACCTGGATGGCGCGGCGGATCTCGTCGTCGCGGCCGATCACCGGGTCGAGCTTGCCCAGGCGGGCGCGCTCGGTGAGGTCAAGTGTGTATTTCTTGAGGGCCTCGCGCTGGCCTTCGGCCTCGGGGCTGTCCATCTTCTGGCCGCCGCGCACGGCGGTGATGGCCGCTTCCAGGCTCTTGCGGTTCAGGCCGTTTTCGTTGGCGATGCGGGCGAGTTCGCCCTTGCTGTCGGCCACGGCGAGCAGAAAGAGCTCGCTGGCGATGAACTGGTCGCCGCGCTTGATCGCTTCTTTTTCGGTGGCCTGCAGCAGCTTGGCCAGCTCGGGGCCGACCTGCACCTGGTCCTGCCCCTGCACTTCGGGCAGTCGCTTGACCGCGGCTTCCGCGGCCTTGGCCAGGCCGGGCACGTTGACGCCCGCGCGCTGCAGCAGCGACTGCGGACCATCGGCCTGGCGCAGCAAAGCCAGCAGCAGGTGGGCGGGTTCGATGTAGGCGTTGTCGGCGCCCAGGGCCAGAGTTTGCGCTTCGCCGAGGGCTTCCTGGAACTTGGTGGTGAGTTTGTCGAGACGCATGAAAAGGCTCTCCGTAAATTCAGAATTGCCCCACAGGTGGCGCCAATCACCGGGTTTTCAAGGCGCGGTTCCACTGTCACGGTCCCGGCCGGCATCGGGTTTGATGTCGATCAAACCGGGGCGGGATCGGGCCGGCGCCAGTAAGCGTAAGCCCATGCCGTGGAAAAGCCCAGCCTCTGGTAGAGCGCGAGCGCCGGTGCGTTGCTGGCATCGACCTGCAGGAAGGCTTGCGGAATGCCGCGTTGCGCCGCCTCCCGGGCCATCGCGCGCAGCAAGCGCCCAGCCAGGCCCCGGCCGCGCTGCGCGGCCGCGGTGCGCATGCCGTGCACCCCCAGCCAGCCGTGGCCGAACGAGGCCGCACCACAGGCCAGCGTGTGGCCGTTCTCGCGCAGGCTGGCATACCGCGTGCCCGTGGCGCGGCTCAGCGAGCGGGCACGGCTCTCGCCATCCACGGGGTCCAGGCCCTCGCCCAGGAACATGGCCATCCAGGCCGCATCAGGCGCATCGGCGAGCACAGCGGCCGGATCGGCCTCGACGTCCAGCAGCGCCTCAATCGGGGCGGTCTGCGTCAGCGTGGGTTGCTGGCGCACGAAACCCTGCTGTCGCAAGGCCCCCTGGATGGGCTCGAACGCGGGCAGATCCGGCAGGCGAAGCGCCGGGGTGAAACCCCGGGCTTCGTACCGCGCCAGGATCGAGGCCAGCAAGCCAAGGTCGGGCGCTGCATGGTGCAGGGGCACGGCGCTGCGCGCGCGGCCCACGGTGCCACTGTCCATGGGCAACAACCAGCCGGACAAGGCCTCCACCACCTCCGGCGCCACCGCCTGCAGCGTGGCGCGTTCGATGGCTTCGACGTCGGCGGCGCGGGTCATGTCAACCGTTGCGCGCCTCGATGCCCCAGCGCGCGAGCGCCGCGTCGTCGCTCACGCGGGCGTCGACCCAGCGCGCGCCCTCGGGCGTCTGTTCCTTCTTCCAGAACGGCGCCTGGGTCTTGAGGTAGTCCATGAGGAACTCGCAGGCCTGGAAGCTTTCGCCCCGGTGCGCGGAGGTCACGGCCACCATCACGATCTGGTCCAGCGGCTGCAGCAGGCCCACGCGGTGGATCACGCGCGCGCCATACAGATCGAAACGCCGGAAGGCCTCATCGATCATGGCTTCGATCGATTTTTCGGTCATGCCCGGGTAATGCTCCAGCTCCATCGTGCTCACGCTCTGGCCGTCGTTGCGGTCCCGCACGGTGCCGATGAAGCTGCAGACGGCGCCCACGCGCGCGTCCTGCAGGCGCAGTTGCGCAACCTCGCTGCTGAGGTCGAAGTCTTCGGTCTGGATTCGGACGCGGGGCGCCATCTCAACCACCCGTGACGGGAGGAAAGAACCCGACCTCGGCGCCCTCGGTGAGTGGGGCGGACTCTTCGCTCATGGCCTGGTTCAGGGCCACGCGCACCGCCCGGCCCGGCGCCAGCACGTCCGCGTACGCGCCCCCGCGCGCCACGAGCTCGGCGCGCAAGGCCGAGAGCGTGGTGGCCTGGGTGTCCACCGCTTCGCTGCCCATGCCCAGGGCCTCGCGGATGGCGGCGAAGTAGCGCAACTGAACTTTCATGCGAGCAGGTCCGCAAAGGAGATGTAGGACACGGGGTCGCCGTGGGCGATGGTGGTACCGGCCGGGTTGTCGACCAGGCCATCGCCCCAGACGGCGGATGTGAGCACACCCGAACTCTGGTTGGGGAACAGGTCCAGCCCGCCCGCGGCGTTGCGGCGAACGCGCAGGAACTCGCGGCGCTTGTCGGCCCGCGCCACGGTGAAATGAGCGGGCAGCGTGGTGGCCGGCGGCAGCGCCTGGAAGCGGTTCGCGGGCACACCTTGCAGCTTGAGCAGGAAGGGCCGCACCAGCAGCAGGAAGGTGACGAAGCTGGACACCGGGTTGCCCGGCAGGCCGATGAAATGGCAGGCAACGCCCGCCGCCGCACCCGCGCCACCATCGCGCCGCACCGTGCCGTACGCGAAGGGCTTGCCCGGCTTCATGCCGATCTGCCACAGGTCCAGGCTGCCGAGCTGTTGCACCGACGGCTTGATGTGGTCTTCCTCACCCACCGACACACCGCCGCTGGTGAGGATCAGGTCGTGGTGGTCGGCCGCGGTCTTGAGCGCGGCCAGCGTGGCCTCGCGCCGGTCGGGCACGATGCCGAGGTCGCTCACCTCGCAGCCCATGCGCTGGAGCAGCGTGCGCAGGAAGAACCGGTTGGAGTTGTAGATCGCGCCAGGTTTCATGGCTTCGGGCGGCACCTCGCCGGGCATCACGAGTTCGTCGCCGGTGGAGAACAGCGCCACGCGCGGCCGCGCGTTCACCAGCAGGTGCGCCAGGCCGAGGCTCGCGGCCAGGCCCAGGCTCGAGGGCGACAAACGCTCGCCCCGGGCGAGCACCACGGCGCCGCGCGTCACGTCTTCGCCCGCGCGGCGCACCCATTGGCCCGCCTCGGGCACCGCCTGGATGTGCACGGCGTGGATGTCGCCCCCCACCTCGATGGTGTCTTCCTGCATCACCACGGCATCGGCCCCGGCGGGCATGGGTGCCCCGGTGAAGATGCGCGCGCAGGTGCCCGGCTCCAGGGGCTGGCCCGCGTGGCCGGCGGCGATGCGCTGACTCACGCGCAGCACCTGGCCCGGCTCGGTCACATCGGCCACGCGCACCGCGTAGCCGTCCATGGACGAGTTGTCGTTCGGCGGCACCTGCAGGGCCGAGATCAGGTCTTGCGCGAGCACGCGGCGGTCGGCGTCGAACGTGGCGACGGTCTCGGTCGCGCTCAGCGCCTCGACACGGCCCAGCAGGTCGGTCATGGCGTCGGCCAGCGACATCAGCGGTGCGCGTGCGGGAGGTTGGGAGGCGTTCATGGCGTCGTGGAAGGCGGATGGGCCTGGTAGGCGAAGCGGTCTGCATTGTCGAGCAACCAGAGCGCCACGTCATCGGGGTGGTTCAAATCCAGCACCGTGCGTGGGGTGGGTGCGGGCAAGGCCTGCGGGCTGTCGGTCACGACGGCAACGATGCGATCGTCGGCGGGGTAACGCACCGGCTTGCCATGGGCCTGGCGCCAGACCTCGACCTTGGCGAGGTCGCTGTCCTTGAAACCCTCGACCAGCACCCAGTCCACCGCGGGGTGCAGCTCGGCGATGAGGCTGTGCACCGAGTGCTCCACGCGATCCTGCAGCTCGCGCATGATCACCAGCCGCCGGGGCGAGGCGGCCAGCACCTCGAAGGCGCCGGCCTCGCGGTGGCGCCAGGTGTCCTTGCCCGGGTGGTCAATGTCGAAGTCATGGTGGGCGTGCTTGACCACCGAGACGCGCTGCCCGCGCAGCTGCAGCGCGGGAATCAGTTGTTCGACCAGCGTGGTCTTGCCGGATCCGGAGTAGCCCGCGAATCCGACCACCTTCATGCGCGGGCGCAGTGCTCGGCGATGAAGGCCTGCACGTCGGCGGTGCGGGCCGGCATGACCTTCACCCGCTTGGGCAGGTCTTCGATGCCCTGGAACTGCGCCGGGCGATCGGGCTGGCGGCCCAGGGCTTCGACAATGGTTTCGGCGAACTTGATGGGCAGCGCGGTCTCCAGCACCACCATGGGGGTGCCGGCTTCACGGTGTTCGCGCGCCACCTTCACACCGTCGGCGGTGTGGGTGTCGATCATCAGGCGGTGGCGCTGGTACACATCGCGAATCGTGTCGAGCCGGTTGGCATGCGTGCTCTTGCCGCTGCGAAAACCATAGTGGCTCGCGGCCTCGGCGAACACCGGGTCGGTGCTCAGGTCGAAGCGGCCCTCGCGCGACAGGCCTTCACCGAAGAAGGCCTTGACGCGATCGCCGTCGCGCCCGAGCAGGTCGAACACGAAGCGCTCGAAGTTGCTGGCCTTGGAAATGTCCATCGACGGGCTGGAGGTCTCGTGCGTGTCGGCGCTGCCGCGCACGCGGTACACGCCGGTGCGGAAGAACTCGTCGAGCACGTCGTTTTCGTTGGTGGCGACCACCAGCGTGCGAATCGGCAAGCCCATCTGGCGCGCCACATGGCCCGCGCACACGTTGCCGAAGTTGCCGCTGGGCACGGTGAACGAGACCTGCTCGGTGTCCTTCGTGGTGGCCTGGAAATAACCAGCGAAGTAGTAGACCACCTGGGCCAGCAGGCGGGCCCAGTTGATCGAGTTGACGGTGCCGATCTTGTGGGCGCGCTTGAACGCCAGGTCGTTGCTGACGTCCTTGACGATGTCCTGGCAATCGTCGAACACGCCTTCGATGGCGATGTTGTGGATGTTCTCGTCCATCAGGCTGAACATCTGCGCCTGCTGGAACGGGCTCATGCGCCCATGCGGGCTGAGCATGAACACGCGCACGCCGTGCTTGCCGCGCATGGCGTACTCGGCCGCGCTGCCGGTGTCGCCGGAGGTCGCGCCCAGGATGTTGAGTTCTTCACCGCGGCGCGCCAGCTCGTACTCGAACAGGTTGCCGAGCAACTGCATCGCCATGTCCTTGAAGGCCAGCGTGGGGCCGTTGGACAAGGCTTCGAGGTAGAAGCCGTCTTCGAGCTTCTTCAGCGGCACGATCTGCGGCGTGCCGAAGACCGCTTCGGTGTAGGTCTTCTCGCACAGCGCGCGCAGGTCGGCGGCGGGAATGTCGTCGATGTAGAGCGACAGGATCTCGAACGCCAGCGCGGCGTAGCCCCCGGGCCGGCCGCCGTTGAACGACTCGCGCAGGCGCTGCAGCGCAATGGCATCGACCTGCGGGTAACGCTCGGGCAGGTAGAGGCCGCCGTCGGGCGCCAGGCCTTCCAGCAGGATTTCACAGAAGCGCTTGCGGTCGGCATGGCCGCGGGTCGAGAGGTAACGCATCAGTTGAGCTCTTCCTTGCGGATGCGCACGATGGGCGCCAGCACGGTGGGCAGCGTCTGCAGTTGCGCCAGGGCGTCGTTCATGGTGCCCTCGCGCGTGTCGTGCGTGAGGATGATGAGGTCGGTGGAGGTGCCACCTTCGCCGCTCACCTCGTCGGCCTCGCGCTGCAGCACCGCGTCGATGCTGATGCCGGCGCCGGCCAGCAAACCGGTGACCTTGGCCAGCACGCCGGCCTGGTCGGCCACGCGCAGGCGCAGGTAGTAGCTCGTCACCACCTCGCTCATGGGCAGCACGGCGAGATCGCTCAGGGCGTCGGGCTGGAAGGCCAGGTGCGGCACGCGGTGGTGCGGGTCGGCCGTGTGCAGGCGGGTGATGTCCACCAGGTCGGCGATGACGGCGCTGGCGGTGGGCTCGCTGCCCGCACCCTTGCCGTAGTACAGCGTGGTGCCCACGGCGTCGCCGTTGACCACCACGGCATTCATCGCGCCTTCCACGTTGGCGATCAGGCGTTTGCTCGGCACCAGGCTCGGGTGCACTCGCAGCTCGATGCCTTTTGCCGTGCGCTTGGTGATGCCCAGCAGCTTGATGCGGTAGCCGAGCTGTTCGGCGTACTTGATGTCGGTGGCGCCCAGCTGGGTGATGCCTTCCACATAGGCCTTGTCGAACTGCACGGGAATGCCGAAGGCGATCGCGCTCATGAGCGTGACCTTGTGCGCCGCGTCCACGCCTTCGATGTCGAAGGTCGGGTCGGCCTCGGCGTAACCCAGGCGCTGCGCTTCCTGGAGCACGACGGCGAAGTCCAGGCCCTTGTCGCGCATCTCGGAGAGGATGAAGTTGGTCGTGCCGTTGATGATGCCGGCGATCCACTGGATGCTGTTGGCGGTGAGGCCTTCGCGCAGCGCCTTGATGATGGGAATGCCACCGGCCACGGCGGCCTCGAAGGCCACCATCACGCCCTTGGCCGAAGCGGCCGCGAAGATCTCGGTGCCATGCACGGCCAGCAGGGCCTTGTTCGCGGTGACCACGTGCTTGCCAGCGGCAATGGCTTCCATCACCAGGGCCTTGGCGATGCCGTAGCCGCCGATGAGCTCGATCACGATGTCGATCTCGGGGTTGGCGATCACAGCGCGCGCGTCGTTCACGACCTTCACGTCCGGGCCCACGATGGACTGCGCGCGGGCCACGTCCAGGTCGGCCACCATGGTGATTTCAATGCCACGACCGGCGCGCCGGCGAATCTCCTCCTGGTTGCGCTGAAGCACGTTGAACGTGCCACTGCCTACGGTGCCTATGCCCAGGAGGCCTACTTGGATCGGTTTCATGTCGGTCATGGTTGGGAAGCGGAAAAATCAGGTGCCGTGGCGTTTTCGCCAGCCCTCGAAAAACTTGGCCACGCGGTGGATGGCCTCGCGCAGGTCGTCCTCGTGCGGCAGGAACACGATGCGGAAATGCTGGTTGTCCGGGTAGTTGAACCCGGTGCCTTGCACCAGCATCACGCGCGTTTCCTGCAGCAGTTCCAGGAACATCTGCTGATCGTCTTCGACCGGGTACATCTTCGGGTCGAGCTTGGGGAACATGTAGAGCGCGGCAGAGGGCTTGACGCAGCTCACGCCCGGAATGGCGGTGATGAGTTCGTAGGCGAGGTCGCGCTGGCGGCGCAGGCGACCGCCTTCGCACACGAGGTCGTTGATGCTCTGGTACCCGCCCAGCGCGGTCTGGATCGCCCACTGGCCCGGCACGTTGGCGCACAGGCGCATGTTCGAGAGCATGTTCAGGCCCTCGATGTAGTCCTTGGCGGGCTTCTTGTTGCCCGAGACCACGAGCCAGCCCGCGCGGTAGCCGCACGACCGGTAGCTCTTGGACAGTGAATTGAAGGTCAGCGTGAGCACGTCGTCCGACAGGCTGGCGATGGCCGTGTGTTTGGCACCGTCGTACAGCACCTTGTCGTACACCTCGTCGGCGAAGATCACCAGCCCGTGCTCGCGCGCGAGTTCCACGATGGCCTTGAGCAGATCGTCGGAGTACAGCGCACCCGTGGGGTTGTTCGGGTTGATCACCACGATGCCCTTGGTCGCTGGCGTGATCTTGCGGCGGATGTCGTCGATGTCCGGCATCCAGCCGTTGGACTCTTCGCACATGTAGTGCACCGGCGTGCCGCCCGACAGACTGGCCGCGGCCGTCCACAGCGGGTAGTCCGGTGCCGGCAGCAGCAGCTCGTCGCCGTTGTCCAGCAGCGCGTTGGTCGCCATCACGATGAGCTCGCTCGCGCCGTTGCCGAGGTAGATGTCTTCCAGGGCCACGCCTTTGATGCCCTGCTTCTGCGTTTCGTGCATCACCGCCTTGCGCGCCGCGAAAATGCCCTTGCTGTCGGAGTAACCCGCCGAGTTCGGCAGGTTGCGGATCATGTCCTGCTGAATCTCCTCCGGCGCATCGAAGCCGAACACCGCCAGGTTGCCGATGTTGAGCTTGATGATCTTGTGGCCTTCCTCTTCCATCTGACGCGCCGCGTCCATGATGGGCCCGCGGATGTCGTAGCAGACGTTGGCAAGCTTGGCGGATTTCTGGATGCTTTTCAAAGGCCCTCCGGAGGGGGTTGTGGGGTCATGACCAACATGCCCCGCCGAGGTGCACCGGGCGTTATATTCGGTCTCTTCAGCAGGGAAAACCTGCAATTTGACCACAGATCCCCAGCCCTTCTGATCCACTGCCTTCCCATGAAACTTCACGCCGACAAGCTGGACACACAGTCCATCACCTCCTACGGCGAGGGGTGGATCGCCGTGAACGGCCAGCGCCATGCCGGCAGCCTTGTGCTCGCCTCGGGGGGCCAGCTGATTCCCTGGGAATGCCAGCGTTTCGAAGACCTCACCGCCACGCACTTCGAGCAGTTGGCCAGCGTCATGCCAGAAGCACCTGAACTGGTGGTGTTCGGCAGCGGCTCCCGATTGCGCTTCGTGCGGCCCGCGCTGCTGCAGGGTTTGATGGAGCGCCGCATCGGCGTGGAAACCATGGACACCACCGCGGCCTGCCGCACTTACAACATCCTGGCTGGCGAAGGCCGCCGCGTCGTGGCGGCGCTTTTGATCGAAACCTGAAACGCCCTCGTTCCCCTCTCCAGCCAAACCGTGACGGAATGGCGCAATCAGGGTAAAATAGCGGATTGTTTCCTGCCACGGCCCCCTTTTGCATGTCCAGTGCAGGGCATGCCGTGAAGCACCCGGGAAGCCAACGAATCACCACCAACTTACGTCAGGGGTCCACGCAGTATGGCAGTCGTTGTCAACAAACCCATTCCCGAATTTGAATCGCAGGCCACCGGTGGCGTGAAGGTCAGCAACCAGACCCACCTTGGCCAGACCATCGTTCTGTATTTTTACCCCAAGGACAACACCCCCGGTTGCACGACCGAGGCCATGCAGTTCCGCGACAAATACAAGGATTTCGTCAAGGCCGGCGCGCAGGTGTTCGGCGTGTCGCGCGACAACATGAAGTCGCACGACGACTTCAAGACCAAGCTCGAACTGCCCTTCGAGCTGATCGCGGACACCGAAGAGAAGATGTGCCACATGTTCGGTGTGGTGAAGAACAAGATCATGTACGGCAAGAAGGTCAAGGGCATCGAGCGCAGCACCTTCCTGATCGGCCCGGATGGCGTGCTCAAGCAGGAATGGCGCGGCCTGAAAGTGCCTGGTCACGTGGAAGACGTGCTCAAGGCGGTCAAGGCGCTCAAGAAGGCGCCCTGAACCCCAGGATCGAGGGAGTGGGACCACGCTGATGCCGAGATTTCCGGGTCACACGACTCGTGCATAATGAATTCATGACAACGGGAAGCTTTTCAGCCCCACCCTCTTTCGACAAGCTCCGCAGCTCTCAAAGCCGCCCGGTTTTCCCGGCGGCTTTTTGTTTTCCGGCCCCGCGCTGACACCACAAGTCCTCCATGCCACTGCCTCCCGCACCCTCCAAACGCGCAGCCCTGCTAGCCCCCGACGCCTACTCCCTTCGAGCCGCCGAAGAGCCACTGGACTTGAACCCTGTTCTGGAACCGTCCGCACCGGTTGCACCCGCCACCCCGGCGGGCTCGGCGCCGAAGGGCAATGGGCGGGGTCGAAAACCCTCGACGACAGCTGCCGTTGCACGTGCCGAAGTGCCGAAGGCACCCGTGCGCCCGCCCGCGCCGGTGGTGGCCAAAGCCCCCGAGGTGCGCCAGCCGGTCCCCGAGGCGCCCGCCGAACCCCGGACCCCCGTGGCACCGGTAGCCAGCAACCGCCGGCGCACCGCAGGCAAGGCCGGCAACGGGCCGGCGCGGCTGTTCGTGCTGGACACCAACGTCCTGCTGCACGATCCCATGAGCCTGTTCCGCTTCGAGGAACACGACATCTTCCTGCCCATGATCGTGCTCGAAGAACTCGATGGCCACAAAAAGGGCATGACCGAGGTGGCCCGCAACGGCCGCCAGACCAGCCGCACGCTCGACGCCCTGGTAGCCCAGCAAGGTGGCGACATGGCCAAGGGCCTCAAGCTCTCGGCCACCGGCCATCAGTCGGCCCGTGGCCTGCTGTTCTTCCAGACCGAGCCGCTGGACAACGCCCTGCCTTCCAGCCTGCCCCAGGGCAAGGCCGACAACCAGATCCTGGGCGTGGTGCATGCCCTGCGCGAACGGCATCCGCAACGCGAAGTCATCCTGGTGTCGAAAGACATCAACATGCGGGTGAAAGCGCGCGCGCTGGGCCTGGCCGCCGAGGACTACCAGAACGATAAGACCCTGGACGACGGGGAACTGCTCTACGCCGGCGCCCTGGCCCTGCCCCAGGACTTCTGGACGCGCCAGAGCAAGACCATCGAGAGCTGGCAGAGCGGCAGCCACACGTTCTACCGCGTGAGCGGCCCTGCCGTGGGCCAGTTCTACATCAACCAGTTCGTGTATTTCGAGGCGCCCGGCGAGCCCTCGCTGTACGCCCGTGTGACCGAAATCCGCGACAAGACCGCGGTGCTCAAGACGCTGAAGGACTACACCCATTTGAAAAATGCGGTGTGGGGTGTGACCAGCCGCAACCGCGAGCAGAACTTCGCGCTCAACCTGCTGATGGATCCGGAGATTGACTTCGTCACCCTGGCCGGCACCGCGGGCACGGGCAAGACGCTGATGGCGCTGGCCAGCGGCCTGACCCAGGTGCTTGACGACCGCCGCTACACCGAGATCATCATGACGCGCGCCACCGTGAGCGTGGGTGAGGACATCGGCTTCCTGCCGGGCACCGAAGAGGAAAAGATGGGCCCCTGGATGGGTGCGCTCGACGACAACCTCGAATTCCTGGCCAAGGGCGACGGCGGCAATGCCGGCGAGTGGGGGCGCGCTGCCACCAATGAGCTCATCCGCAGCCGCATCAAGGTCAAGAGCATGAACTTCATGCGCGGCCGCACCTTCATGAACCGCTACGTGATCATCGACGAGGCGCAGAACCTGACGCCCAAGCAGATGAAGACGCTGATCACCCGCGCCGGCCCGGGCACGAAGATCATCTGCATGGGCAACCTCGCACAGATCGACACGCCCTACCTGACCGAGGGTTCGTCGGGCCTGACCTACGCAGTCGATCGTTTCAAGGGCTGGCCGCATGGCGGACACATCACGCTGGCGCGCGGCGAGCGTTCGCGCCTGGCCGATTTCGCCAGCGAAGTGCTCTGACCTGAAGGCTTTTCGCCATGAGAAAACCCGGCCTTGGCCGGGTTTTTTCATGCGCGTCGCCTGTCGTCAGTAATCGCTGCCACCGCCCATGCCACCGCCTGCCAGGCTTTCGAAACGGGTGAGCATGTTCAGGAAGGCCAGCTTCACCACGCCGGTGGGGCCGTTGCGCTGCTTGCCGATGATGATCTCGGCCACGCCCGGCTCCTTGCAGTTCTCGCGGTTGTAGTACTCGTCGCGGTAGATGAACATGATGATGTCCGCATCCTGCTCGATGGCGCCGGACTCGCGCAAGTCCGACATCATGGGGCGCTTGTCGGTGCGCTGCTCGACCGACCGGTTGAGCTGGGAGAGCGCGATCACCGGGCATTGCAGCTCCTTGGCCAACATCTTCAACCCCCGCGAGATTTCGCCCAACTCGGTGGCGCGGTTGTCCCCCCCGGACGCGCCGGAGCCACTCATGAGCTGCAGGTAGTCGACCACGATCAGACCCAGCTTGCCGCACTGCCTGGCCAATCGGCGGGCATTGGCGCGCAGCTCGCTGGGCGTGAGACCCGGCGTCTCGTCGATGTGCAGCGACACAGTGCGCAGCTTTTCGATCGCCTCCGTCAGGCGGGGCCACTCGTCGTCGGTGAGCTTGCCGGTGCGCAGATGCCCCTGGTTGATCCGGCCGATGGAGCCGACCACACGCACCGCCAGCTGCGATGCGCCCATTTCCATGGAGAACACCGCCACAGGCAGCCCTTCGTTCAGGGCCACGTGCTCGGCGATGTTGATCGCGAACGCGGTCTTGCCCATGGAGGGTCGGGCCGCCAGCACCACGAGGTCACCTGCCTGCAGGCCCGAGGTCATGCGATCCAGATCGATGAACCCGGTGGGAACACCCGTCACGTCCGCCGGATTGTCGGCCATCTCCTGCACACGGTCCAGGAGGTCCACCACGAGCTTGTCCATGCTCTGGAAGCCCTCCTTCATCCGCGAGCCTTCCTCGCCGATCTTGAAGACCTTCTGCTCGGCCTCGTCCAGGATCTTGGCGACCGGCCGTCCTTGCGGATTGAAGGCGGCGGTCGCGATCTCATCACTGGCGGTCACGAGTTTGCGCAGGATTGCGCGCTCGCGCACGATCTCGGCATAGCGGCGGATGTTCGCCGCACTCGGCACGTACTGCGCGAGCGAGTTGAGGTACGCCAACCCACCCGCCTCTTCGGCCTTGCCCAGGTTCTGCAAGTGCTCGAACACCGTCACCACGTCGGCAGGCTTGCTCCCGTTGACCAGGGTCGCGATCGCAGAATAGGTCAGCCGGTGCTCGTGCCGATAGAAATCGGAGTCGTTGATCAGGTCGGCCACACGGTCCCACGCGCCGTTGTCGAGCAGCAGGCCGCCCAGCACACTGGATTCGGCTTCGATGGAATGTGGAGGCACACGCAACTGGGCGACCTGACGATCCCCCACGGGGTCTTCAAAGCCCGCATCAAAGTCGGGGAAAGGACTGGAAAAGGCAGTGGACATGGAGGTATCGCAGCTAAAGAGCGATGGTACGCCCCAGGGGATGGATCAGGGGTGGACAACCCTGTGGAAATCCAGTGTGAATCGCGTGCAGAAAGCGGGATAACCCGCCCGCGCCGCGCAAAAAAAAGCCGCTGCCCGAAGGCAGCGGCTTTTTGCAGAACGCTGCGCGGAGCTCAGGCGGTTTCGCCGAGCACCGAGACGTTGACGTCGACCGTCACGTCGGTGTGCAGGTTGACGCTGACGGTGTAGTCGCCCACGTTCTTGAGGGGGCCGTTGGGCATGCGCACTTGCGACTTGGCCACAGCGAAGCCTTGCTTGTTCAGCTCTTCGGACACGTCGTGGTTGGTCACGGAGCCGAACAGGCGGCCGTCCACGCCGGCCTTTTGCGACAGCTTGACCGTCACGGCAGCGAGCTTCTCGCCCAGGGCCTGGGCTTCGGCCAGCTTGGCCGCCGCCACCTTTTCGAGTTCCGCACGGCGGGCTTCGAATTCAGCGATGGCGCTCTGGGTGGCACGGCGGGCACGGCCGGTGGGGATCAGGAAGTTGCGGGCATAGCCCTCTTTGACCTTGACCACATCGCCAAGGGCGCCGAGGTTGATCACTTTGTCGAGCAGGATGATTTGCATGTCAGGCTCTCTTTCAGACGCGGTGCTGGTCGCTGTAGGGCAGCATGGCCAGGAAGCGCGCGCGCTTGATGGCGGTGTTGACCTGGCGTTGGTAGAACGCACGGGTGCCGGTCAGGCGCGCGGGAATGATCTTGCCGTTTTCGGCGATGAAGTCACGCAGGACGTCCACGTCCTTGTAGTCGACTTCTTCGACGTTGGCCACGGTGAAGCGGCAGAAGCGCTTGCGCTTGAAGAGCAGCGACTGGGTGTTGCGCTTCGGGCGCTTGTCTTTGTTGAAACGTTTGGGTGCAGCCATGATGGGCCTTCCTATGTTTTGCTGAAATCTTGGATGTGGAACACCACGCCTTTGCCATTGCGCGCATTCGTCATGAAACCGTGAAACTCACAAGCCGCATCCAGGCCCTGTCGGGAGAGGATTTCGGCCTGGGCACCGAAGGCCACGGCCCTCAGCTGCAATTTCACCTGTCTGGGGGTGTCCATCTCGACGACCTGGGACTCGTGTTCAAGCACGAGGTTGACGGCCGGGATGCCTGCCGGTGTGTAACGCAGGCTCTGCACCTGCACCACCACGGCGGACAATTGAAGACGGTTCACCCGATGACGATTGGCGCCACAGACTTAGGCGGCGGCCTGCTCCTGCGACTGGTGCGTGGCCGGCTGTTGAAGCTTGCGGGCTTCTTCGCGCTCGACCGACTTCATCATGGCCGACGGACCGGTGTCGGCCTTCTTGCGCAGCACGGTGAGGTGGCGCAGCACGGCGTCGTTGAACTTGAACGCGTGTTCCAGTTCGGACATCACGGCCTGATCGGCCTCGATGTTGACGCACAGGTAGTGGGCCTTGGACAGCTTGTTGATCTGGTAAGCCATCTGGCGGCGGCCCCAGTCTTCAACACGGTGGATCTTGCCACCACCGGTGGTGATCATGCCCTTGTAACGCTCCAGCATGGCCGGAACCTGTTCGCTTTGGTCCGGATGGATCAGCAAAACGATTTCATAGTGACGCATAGACACTCCTTGAGGATGAGCCGTGGGGAGCCACGGCGGGATTCAGCCACCCGCCGCGTCTGGAAGCGGTGTGGCAAGGCGAAAAGCTCACGATTATAGCAAATCGCGGCTTTTCGGTACCCCAGCTGCTTCAGCGGTTGTTCAGCGCCTTGTCCAGCGGCACGAACTTCTCGGGGCCCACAGCCTCGCGGATCCTGGGAGCCAGCTCGAGCAGTTGCTCGTAGTTGCCGGCGGCCTCCACCGCCAGATTCAGGCGAAACCCCCTCAAGCCCAAGCTGGCGGTAAGCCGGGTGGCGATGGGATAGGCATCCTGATAGCGCTGCACCGGACTGCGCGAGTTGTGTTCCTTGAGCACTTCGTCGTGGGCCGCGGCCACCGCCTGCTCCGCGGCCGAGGGCTTGGGTGACGAATCGGTGATCAATCCGAGCGCGAACAGGTGCTCGACGTCTTCCTGGGACACCCCCATGGCGGCCGATGCCGCCAGCAATTCCGCCATGGAACGCCGGCCATCCACGAGGATGAAGACCGACCGTTGTCGCGGCGTCAGCGGCACCGATCGGTCTTTCATAACCTGCAGGCCGGTTTCGGTTTTCACAATGCTCATGGGTTCTCTCGAGGAAGCTCCACCGGGGGTGGTTTGTACCGGTCACCGGGATGACTCAACGCGGAAGTTGGATGAAACGAGCTTTACATGCGACTGGCGGCATTTGAATTGGGGTTTATCCATACCGAAGCGCCCATGAAAAAGCCCGCACGGGGCGGGCTCTGTGAAGAAAGTCGCACCCGCCCGCGGGCGGGCGCGACCCTGCTCAACCTCAGTCCTTGGCGTAGATGTCCACGTCCTTGGTCTCGCGGATGAAGATCATGCCGATGATGAACGTGCCGGCCGCCACGATCACCGGGTACCAGAGACCGTAGAAGATGTCGCCGGTGGCGGCCACCATGGCGAAGGCCGTGGTGGGCAGCAAGCCGCCGAACCAGCCGTTGCCGATGTGGTACGGCAGGCTCATCGACGTGTAGCGGATGCGCGTGGGGAACATCTCGACCAGCATCGCGGCGATCGGGCCGTACACCATGGTCACCAGGATCACGAGGAACACCAGGATCAACAGGACCATGCCCTTGTTCATCTTGGCGGGATCCGCAGGGGTGGTCAAGCCTTCGGCCTTCGCGGTGTCGGTCAGTGCCTTGCGGAAGTCACCAATGGCCTTCGCACTGTCAGCCGCAAACGCATCGCGCTTCTCGTTGAGCACGCCCACCGGCGAGTTCAGCACCTTGTCGCCCAGCGTCACCGTCGCGGGTGCACCGGCCGGACCCTGCACGCTGGTGTACGGGATGTACGCCTGCGTGAGTGCGCGCTTGGCGATGTCGCACGAGGTGCGGAAATCGATGTCGCGTGCAATCGGGCTACCCTGGAACGAGCACTCCTTCAGATCGGCCGTCACGGTGACCTTGTTCGCCTGTTGAGCCGCCACCAGCGCCGGGTTGGCGTAGTTGAGCAACATCGGGAAGACGGTGAAGTAGGTCAGCGCAGCGATCAGGCAGCCGCCCATGATGATGGGCTTGCGGCCGATCTTGTCGGACAGCGTGCCGAAGAAGATGAAGAACGGCGTACCGATCAACAGCGAGGCGGCGATCATCAGGTTGGCGGTTGTGGCGTCCACCTTGGCGATCGTGGTCAGGAAGAACAGCGCGTAGAACTGCCCCGTGTACCAGACCACGGCCTGGCCGGCGGTCAGGCCGAGCAGCGCCAGGATCACGACCTTCAGGTTCTTCCATTGGCCGAAGGACTCGGTCAGCGGCGCCTTGGAGGTCTTGCCTTCGGACTTCATCTTCTGGAACGCCGGCGACTCATTGAGGCTCAAGCGGATCCAGACCGAAATGCCCAGCAGCAGGATGGACACCAGGAACGGAATGCGCCAGCCCCATTCGCCGAACTCCTTGTCGCCCATCGCGGTGCGCACGCCCAGGATCACCAGCAGCGACAGGAACAGACCCAGCGTGGCCGTGGTCTGGATCCATGCCGTGTAGGCGCCCCGTTTGCCGTGCGGCGCGTGTTCGGCCACATAGGTCGCGGCACCGCCGTACTCACCACCCAGCGCCAGGCCTTGCAGCATGCGCAGGATGATCAGGATGACGGGAGCGGCCAGGCCGATGGACGCGTAGCTGGGCAGCAGACCCACGATGAACGTGGACGCGCCCATGATCAGGATGGTCACCAGGAAGGTGTACTTGCGCCCGATCATGTCGCCCAGGCGGCCGAAGAAGATCGCACCGAACGGCCGCACCAGGAAGCCCGCCGCGAAGGCCAGCAAGGCGAAGATGTAGGCGGATGTTGGATCCAGGCCGGAGAAGAACTGGCGCGCGATGATGGCCGCGAGCGAGCCGTAGAGATAGAAGTCATACCACTCGAAAACCGTCCCTAGAGAAGAGGCGAAGATCACCTTTCTCTCCTCCTTGGTCATCGGTGCAGAAGCACTGGCCGTCGAAGTTGCCATGATGTTGAAGTCTCCTAAGTTAGATGGCTGGCACAAGATGCCATCGCAGTGTTTTAGGAGCGTCTGACAAGAAACTGACAGAGGGTGTCCTGGGCACGCCAGCACCCTCGGAACTGGTGTAAACCCCTAAGCGCTGGCGCCCTTGCGGCGCTGCAACAAGCTCAGAAGACCGATCACCACAAAGCCCACCGGCACACCGAAGACCCCCGCCGACAGGGGTTGGATGCCGAACCAGAGGTCTTGCCCCGCAGGCATGGCGAAGAAGGCGCGCACGGAGGGGGCGTTGATCATCATGTAGACCACCGTGGTGCCCAGGCCGATCAACATGCCGGCCACCGCGGCCGGGCCCGTGGTGCGGGACCAGAAGATGCCCATGATCATGGCGGGCACGAAGGCGGAGGCGGCCAGTGAGAACGAGGACGCCACCAGCGGCAGGATTTCGGCGGGCTTGAGCGCCGCGACGAAGGCCGCCACCGTGGCCACACTGAGCAAGGCGAACTTGGAGAGGATCACGCGCTGCTCGGGCGTGACGATGCGTTTGACCTCGTGGCAGTAGGTGTCGCGCACCAGCGAATTGCTGATTGTCAGCAGCAGGCCATCGGCGGTCGACAGCGCGGCCGCGAGCCCCCCGGCGGCCACCAGGCCCGAGACCACGTAGGGCATGCCACCGAGCTCGGGGGTGGCCAGCATGATCACGTCGGCGCCCAGGCGGAGTTCGCTGAACTGCAGGATACCGTCGCCATTGATGTCGCTCACCGAGACCAGCGAACCGTCCATGCGCGACCACTGGGCGATCCAGGGCGGCAAGGCATCGAAACTGCTGCCCACCACGTTCTGCATCACCTCGTACTTCACCAGCACCGCCAGCGCGGGCGCGCTCAGGTACAGCAGGGTGATGAAGAACAGCGACCACGCCACCGAGGAACGCGCGGTCGCCACCGATGGCGTGGTGTAGTAGCGCGTGAGCAAATGCGGCAGCCCCGCCGTGCCCACCATCAGGCAGAACATGAGGGCCAGGAAGTTCGCGCGCGAGGACTGGAAGGTCTCGCGCTCGGCCGGCGTGCCGTCCGGATCGCCCGCGAAGGCCTGGCTGTGCGGCATGAGCCCACCCAGCGGCCGGGACCGCTCCTCGCTTTCCTGCATGGCGCGCGTCCACCGTTCCCGCGCCGTCGCCACGTCATGGGGCAAGGCCGCCAGTTCGCGCGTGGCCGCGACCACCAGCTCCATGTCGGCGTTCTGGGACTTGAGCGCGCGGACGCGCTCCTGCTTGGCGGCGCGCTCGCGCTTGAGCGTGCCCTCCACGTCCTGCAGCCACACGGCGTACTCGCGAGCACGCCGTGCGAACTCGTCCTGCACCTGCTTCTCGGCCGGCGAGGCCATCAGATCGTGCTCGAGCTGGGCGATCTTCTCGAGTTGCTCGCCGTACACCAGGGGCGCCAGCGGGTTGCCCAGCTGCTTGTAGGCCAGCCAGGACACCGGGATGAGGAAGGCCAGCAGCAGGATGATGTACTGCGCCACCTGGGTCCAGGTGATGGCCCGCATGCCGCCCAGGAACGAGCACAGCACCACCCCACCCAGGCCCAGCATGATCCCGATCTCGAACTGCACACCGGTCAGCCGCGAGGCCACCAGGCCAATGCCGTAGATCTGCGCGACCACGTAGGTGAAGGAGCACAGCACGGCCGAAAACGCCGCGATGCGCCGGGGCCAGCGCCCACCGAACCGTTCCTTGAAATAGTCCGGCACCGTGTACAGGTTGAGCTTGCGCAAATGGGGCGCGATGAGCAGTGCCACGAGGCAGAAGCCACCCGTCCAGCCCAGCACATAGGCCAGCCCGCCAGCCTGCGTTTCGGTGCCACCAAAACCCTGCAGGTAGAGCCCACCCGCCAGGCTGATGAAGGAGGCCGCGCTCATCCAGTCGGCGGCGGCGGCCATGCCGTTGTAGACCGGCGGAATGCGCCGCCCGGCCACGTAGTACTCCTCGGGGTCGGCGGTGCGGCCATAGATGCCGATGCCGCCGTACATCATCACCGTGGAGAACAGGAAGATGGGCCCCAGCCAGCGCCGGGACAGGCCGCTCTGCTCGGCCCAGGCCATCAGCAGCAGGAAGGCGATCAGGGCGAGGATGTAGAACGCCAGGATGCGGTGCAGCCGGCGCTTGTAGGCCGCGTAGGCCGGGCTGTCAGGCATCACCGGCCTCGCTCGCCTCGCCGCGCGCCTCCTCGGCTTCCAGACGGCTCATGACGCTGGCATAGACCACCACGATGACGATGAACACCAGGACCGCGCCCTGGGCCGCCATCCAGAAGTGCAACGGCCAGCCCATGACGACGACGCTCAGCTCCCGCGCGAAGAAGCAAACCCCGAACGAGGCCAGCACCATGACCGACAACAGCACCGCCTTCAGCGCCAGGGCGCGGCGGTCGTGTTCGTCGGTCGTGGGGCGCTCGGACATCACCGGATCATCGCACCCGGGCGGCTCGCGCAGCCTAGGTATTTGCTCGCAGCAGCGAGGCGATCACTCCTTGGCCAGCTGCTTCCAGGTGTCGATCACGCTGTCCGGGTTGAGCGAGATCGAGCTGATGCCCTCATCGCGCAGCCACTCGGCGAAATCGGGGTGGTCGCTGGGGCCCTGGCCGCAGATGCCCACGTACTTGCCTTCGGCCTTGCAGGCGCCGATGGCCATGGTCAGCATGGCCTTGACGGCCGGGTCGCGCTCGTCGAAGTCGTGCGCCAGCAGCTCCAGGCCCGAATCGCGGTCCAGGCCCAGCGTGAGCTGCGTCAGGTCGTTGGAGCCGATCGAGAAGCCGTCGAAGAACTGCAGGAACTGCTTGGCCAGCACCGCGTTGCTGGGGATCTCGCACATCATGATGACCTTGAGGTCGTTCACGCCGCGCGCCAGGCCCTTTTCGGCCAGCAGCCCGGTCACGCGCTCGGCCTGGGCCAGGGTGCGCACGAAGGGCACCATCACCTGCACGTTGCTCAGGCCCATGTCCTCGCGCACGCGCTTGAGCGCCTCGCACTCCATGGCGAAGGCTTCGCGGAACTCGTGGCTGACGTAGCGCGCCGCACCCCGGAAACCCAGCATGGGGTTCTCTTCCTCGGGTTCGTAGCGCGAGCCGCCCACCAGCTTGCGGTACTCGTTGCTCTTGAAGTCGGACAGGCGAACGATGACGGGCTTGGGCCAGAAGGCCGCCGCGATCGTGGCCACGCCTTCGGCCACCTTGTCGACGTAGAACGCGCGCGGCGAGGCATGTCCCCGCGCGACGGACTCCACCGCCTTCTTCAGGTCGGCATCGATGTTCGGGTAGTCGAGGATGGCCTTGGGGTGCACGCCGATGTTGTTGTTGATGATGAACTCCAGCCGCGCCAGGCCCACCCCGCCGTTGGGGATCTGGGCGAAGTCGAAGGCCAGCTGGGGGTTGCCCACATTCATCATGATCTTCACGTCCAGCGGCGGCATGTCACCGCGCTGCACCTCGGTGATTTCGGTCTCCAGCAGGCCGTCGTAGATGTTGCCGGTGTCGCCCTCGGCGCAGCTCACGGTGACCAAGGTGCCGTCCTTGAGCAGGTCGGTCGCGTCGCCGCAGCCCACCACGGCCGGAATGCCCAGCTCGCGCGCGATGATGGCGGCATGGCAGGTGCGCCCGCCCCGGTTGGTCACGATGGCGCTGGCGCGCTTCATCACCGGTTCCCAGTTCGGGTCGGTCATGTCGGTCACCAGCACGTCGCCGGGCTGCACCTTGTCCATCTCGCTGATGTTGTGCACCAGACGCACGGGGCCGGTGCCCACCTTCTGGCCGATCGCGCGGCCGCTGGCCAGCACAGCGCCCTTGCCCTTGAGCTTGTAGCGCACCTCGGTCTTGCCGGCGCTCTGGCTCTTCACCGTCTCGGGCCGGGCCTGCAGGATGTAGATCTGGCCGTCGGTGCCGTCCTTGCCCCACTCGATGTCCATCGGGCGGCCATAGTGCTGCTCGATCACCAGCGCGTATTTCGCCAGCTGTTCGACGTCGGCATCGGACAGGCTGTAGCGGTTGCGCTGTTCCACCGGCACATCGATGGTCTTCACCAGCTTGCCGCTGCCGGCCTTTTCCTCGGGCGTGCTGAACACCATCTGGATCAGCTTGGAGCCCAGGTTGCGGCGGATCAGCGCGCGCTTGCCCGCCTTGAGCATGGGCTTGTGCACGTAGAACTCATCCGGGTTCACCGCTCCCTGCACCACCGTTTCGCCCAGGCCGTAACTGGAGGTGATGAAGACCACGTCCTCGAAGCCGCTCTCGGTGTCGATGGTGAACATGACGCCGGCCGCGCCGGTGTCAGAGCGCACCATGCGCTGCACGCCGGCGGAGAGCGCCACGTCGGCATGGGCGAAGCCCTTGTGCACGCGGTAGCTGATGGCGCGGTCGTTGTACAGCGAGGCGAACACCTCCTTCATCTTGTGCAGCACCTCTTCGATGCCCACCACGTTGAGGAAGGTTTCCTGCTGGCCGGCGAACGAGGCGTCGGGCAGGTCTTCGGCCGTGGCCGAGGAGCGCACCGCGAACGAGGCCTTGGCGTTGCCGGCGCTCAGGGTCACGAAGGCGTCGCGGATCGCTTTTTCCAGGTCGGCCGGGAACGGCTGGTTTTCGACCATGGCGCGGATCTCGGCACCGGCCTGAGCCAGAGCCCGCACGTCTTCGGTGTCCAGCTGGTCCAGCCGGGCGTTGATGCGCTCGGTCAGGCCGTCGTGCTTGAGGAATTCGCGGAAGGCGTGCGCCGTGGTGGCAAAGCCGGTCGGCACCTTCACGCCGGTGGGCAGTTGCGAAATCATCTCGCCGAGGCTGGCATTTTTGCCGCCGACGGACTCGACATCGCTCATTCGCAGTTTTTCGAACGGCACGACCAGATCGGTCGCTCCAAACAGCTGGGACATGGGAAAGCTCCTAAGGTTGAAAAACCGGGGTTCCAAGCGCCAGCGGGGCGACCTGTTGTTCTGTTGTGGGTCCGACGCCGGGCAGGGAAGCAGATACGGGGGCGCCTGCGGCAGGATAATGGCTGGCGCAGACACAACACCCAGCATTGTAAGGACGCGGCCCACATGCCCAATCGAACGGTCTTCTTCATCTCGGACGGCACCGGCATCACGGCCGAAACCTTCGGCAACGCCATCCTGAACCAGTTCGAGGCCACCATGCGCCGGGTCCGGCTGCCTTTCCTGGACAGCGTGGACAAGGCGCACCAGGCGGTGCGCCAGATCAACCACGTCGCCGACGTCGAAGGCAAGCGACCGCTGGTGTTCACGACGGTGGTCGACATGGACGTGCTGTCGGTGTTCCGAACCCAGTGCAAGGGCGTGCTGCTGGACATGTTCGGCACCTTCGTCGCCCCCCTGGAGCACGAGCTCGGCATCAAGTCCAACCACCGCGTGGGCCGTTTCTCGGACGCCTCCAAGAGCCAGGCCTACCACGACCGCATTGAGGCCATCAATTTTTCGCTGGCCCACGACGACGGCCAGAGCCACAAGGACCTGGAAGGCTCGGACGTGATCCTGGTCGGCGTGAGCCGCAGCGGCAAGACGCCGACCTCGCTCTACCTGGCGATGCAGTACGGCCTGAAGGCGTCGAACTACCCGCTGATACCGGAAGACTTCGAGCGCCGCCAGCTGCCCCCTGCCCTGGTGCCGCACCGCAAGAAGATCTTCGGTCTGACGATCGCGCCCGAGCGGCTGAGCGAGATCCGCAACGAGCGCCGGCCCAACTCGCGCTACGCGCAACTCGACAACTGCCGCATGGAAGTGGCCGAGGCCGAGGCCATGATGCGCCGCGAAGGCATCCGCTGGCTCTCGACCACCACGAAGTCGATCGAGGAAATCGCCACCACGATCCTGCAGGAAATCCGGCCCGAGCGCCTGGAGTACTGAGGGCTCGGCTCGGGCGCTGTCAGAAAGACGTCAGCCAGTGCCCGAAAAATGGGCTGGCGGGCCCTGCCCGTTCCCGCCCTCCCCTGCCTTCACGGCAGACGCCAACACCTATTCGAGACATGATCAAGATCTTCATCGCCTTCGTCATCTTCGCCGCCGTCGCCCTCTTTGCACTCATGAAGGGTGGCGACATCGACATGGGCGGTGAGAAGCACGGCATGGATGCACCGCACACCGAGCAGGCGGCGCCTGCCGCACCGGCAGCGGCACCTGCCACCCCCGCCGCACCCGCGCCGGCCGAACAGCCGAAGTAAGTCAGGAACAAGGCGCGGGTCAGCCCCGCGTCAGCCAGAGGTCAGTGCACCGTAAGTGCCAGGTCCTACGCTCCATGTCACCCGAAATCAACCCGAGAGACATGCATGGACGAGAGTCTGGTTCAACAGATCGCGAGCAACCCCGCTTACCTTCAACTCAAGGCCAAACGATCGCGCTTCGGCTGGTGGCTGACGCTGGCGATGATGGTCGTCTACTACGGCTTTATCCTGCTGGTGGCCTTTGACAAGGCCTTGCTGTCGCGGCTCACGGGCGATGGCGTCATGACCGTCGGCATCCCGCTGGGCTTTGGCGTCATCGTCTTCACGATCGTCATCACGGCGGTCTACGTCAAGCGCGCCAACACCGAGTTCGACGAACTCTCCGCGGCCGTGGCCAAGGCGGTGCGGAAATGAGGCGCGTGCTCACCCTGCTGGCCCTGGCCAGCGTGTCCGTCGCGGCCTGGGCCGCCGGCGCCGACCTCGGCCAGGCCGACAAACAGGCCACCAACTGGACCGCCATCGGCATGTTCGGCCTCTTCGTGCTGGGCACGCTGTACATCACCAAATGGGCGGCCGCCAAGACCCGCTCCGCGTCCGACTTCTACACCGCCGGCGGCGGCATCACGGGCTTCCAGAACGGCCTGGCCATCGCGGGCGACTACATGTCGGCAGCTTCGTTCCTCGGCATCTCCGCGGCGGTGATGGCCTCGGGCTTCGACGGCCTGATCTACTCCATCGGCTTCCTTGTGGGCTGGCCCGTCATCACCTTCCTGATGGCCGAACGTCTGCGCAACCTGGGCAAGTTCACCTTCGCCGACGTGGCCGCGTTCCGCTTCCAGCAGGCACCCATCCGCATCTTCGCGGCCTCGGGCACGCTGGTGGTGGTCGCGTTCTACCTGATCGCGCAGATGGTGGGTGCGGGGCAGCTGATCAAACTGCTGTTCGGCCTGGAGTACTGGATCGCCGTGGTGATCGTGGGCGCGCTGATGATGGTCTACGTGCTCTTCGGAGGCATGACCGCCACCACCTGGGTGCAGATCATCAAGGCCTGCCTGCTGCTCGGCGGCGCGTCCTTCATGGCCTTCATGGTGCTGCTGCACTTCGGCTTCAGCCCCGAAGCCATGTTCGCCGGTGCGGTGAAGATCAAGACCGAACTCGCGCTCAAGGACGGCAAGGTGGCCGAGGCCGCGGCCTCCATCGGGCAGTCCATCATGGGCCCGGGCAACTTCGTCAAGGACCCGATCTCGGCCATCAGCTTCGGCATGGCGCTGATGTTCGGCACCGCCGGCCTGCCCCACATCCTGATGCGTTTCTTCACCGTGCCCAGCGCCAAGGAAGCGCGCAAGTCCGTGATGTGGGCCACCGGCTGGATCGGCTACTTCTACCTGCTGACCTTCATCATCGGCTTCGGCGCCATCACCTTCGTGCTGACCAACCCGCAGTTCCTCGATGCCAAGGGTGGCCTGCTCGGCGGCAACAACATGGCGGCCGTGCACCTGGCCAGCGCCGTGGGCGGCAACGTGTTCCTGGGCTTCATCTCGGCCGTGGCCTTCGCCACCATCCTGGCCGTGGTGGCCGGCCTCACGCTCTCGGGCGCCTCGGCCGTGTCGCACGACCTCTATGCCACCGTGCTGAAGAAAGGCAAGGCCGACTCGGCCGCCGAGCTGCGGGTGTCCAAGATCACCACGCTCTGCCTGGGCGTTGTCGCGGTGGTGCTGGGCATCGCCTTCGAAAAGCAGAACATCGCCTTCATGGTCTCGCTGGCCTTCGCCATCGCGGCCTCGGCCAACTTCCCCGTGCTCTTCATGAGCGTGCTGTGGAAGGACTGCACCACCAAGGGCGCGGTCATCGGTGGTTTCCTGGGCCTGGTGTCCTCGGTGGCCCTGACCGTGGTCTCGCCCTCGGTGTGGGAAGCGACGCTGGGCAACCCCAAAGGCTCCGCGCTGTTCCCCTACACCTCACCCGCCCTGTTCTCCATGGCCATCGGATTCGTCGGCATCTGGCTGTTCTCGGTGCTGGACAAGAGCCAGCGCGCGCGGGTGGACCGCGCCGGTTTCCTGGCCCAGCAGGTGCGCTCGGAGACGGGCATCGGCGCTGCGGCGGCGGCCGCGCATTGAGAGGCAGAAGCCAGGCCGAGGCGGCGCCTCGGCTCTGGCTTCGTCGCATCAGGCCGCGACGGCCTCGGCCGGCGCCACCACCGGCTGGCGGATCAGGTGGTCGAAGGCACTGAGCGCGGCCTTCGAACCCTCGCCGGCGGCAATCACGATCTGCTTGTACGGCACCGTCGTGCAGTCACCCGCCGCGAACACGCCGGGCACGTTGGTGTGGCCCTTGGCGTCCACCACGATCTCGCCGAAGCGGCTCAGCTCCACCGTGCCCTTGAGGAACTCGGTGTTGGGCACCAGGCCGATCTGCACGAACACGCCTTCGAGTTCGACGTGCTTCACGTCGCCGCTCGCGCGGTCCTTGTAGCTCAGGCCATTCACCTTGCCGTCGGCGCCGGTGATCTCGGTCGTTTGCGCGTTCACGTGGATGTCCACGTTGCGCAGGCTCTTGAGCTTGCTCACCAGCACGGCATCGGCTTTGAGCGCATCGGCGAACTCGATCAGCGTCACGTGCTGCACGATGCCGGCCAGGTCGATCGCGGCCTCGACACCCGAGTTGCCACCACCGATCACCGCCACGCGCTTGCCCTTGAACAGCGGACCGTCGCAGTGCGGGCAGTAAGCCACACCCTTGTTGCGGTACTCGGCCTCGCCGGGCACGTTGACATTGCGCCAGCGCGCGCCGGTGGACAGGATCACGCTGCGCGCGCTCAGCACCGCGCCATTGGCCATCTGCACCTGCACCAGGCCGTTGGGCTCGCTCGCCGGGATCAGCTTGTCGGCGCGCTGCAGGTTCATGATGTCCACGTCGTAGTGGCGCACCTGCGCTTCGAGCGCGGCGGCGAACTTCGGGCCGTCGGTTTCGAGCACGCTGATGTAGTTCTCGATCGCCATCGTGTCATTGACCTGGCCGCCGAAACGCTCGGCCGCCACGCCCACGCGGATGCCCTTGCGGGCGGCGTACACCGCCGCCGCGGCACCAGCCGGGCCGCCGCCGACGATCAGCACGTCGAACGGGTCCTTGGCGTTGAGCTTCGCGGCTTCGCGCGCATCGGCGTTCACGTCCAGCTTGCCGACGATCTCTTCCACCGTCATGCGACCCGAACCGAACACCTGGCCGTTGAGGAACACGATGGGCACCGCCATGATCTCGCGCGCCGTCACCTCGTCCTGGAAGGCACCGCCTTCGATGACCGTGGTCTTGATCTTCGGGTTCTGGATCGCCATCAGGCTCAGTGCCTGCACCACGTCCGGGCAGTTGTGGCAGGTCAGGGACATGTAGACCTCGAAATTGAAGTCACCGTCCAGCGCCTGGATCTGTTCGAGCACGTCCTGCTCGACCTTGGGTGGGTGGCCGCCGGTCCACAGCAGGGCCAGCACCAGCGAGGTGAACTCGTGGCCCAGCGGCAGGCCGGCGAAGCGCAGCGAAGTGTCGCTGCCCACGCGCTGCAGGGTGAACGAAGGCCGGCGCGCGTCCTGGCCGTCGGTCTTCAGGGTGATCTTGTCGCTGCGCAGCGCCTGGATGGTCTGCAGCAGATCAAGCATTTCCCGGGAGCTCTCAGAGTCGCTCAAGGAGGCGACGATCTCGAAAGGTTGTGTCACGCGCTCGAGGTAAGCGCCGAGTTGAGCCTTGAGGGTGTCGTCCAACATGTTGTGTTTCCTTTATCTAAGCGACTTTGAGAACCGGCCTCCTCAGGGATTGAAAGGCGGCCAGGGGTCCACCCGGCGGGCCTTCTGGGCCCGCGGGTTCTTCGACGTGCAACCGGAGAGGCTGGGCCTCATCGCGGATGGAACGGAGGATCAGATCTTGCCGACCAGGTCCAGCGAAGGAGCGATGGTCTTGGCGCCTTCGTTCCACTTGGCCGGGCACACTTCGCCGGGGTGGGCGGCGGTGTACTGGGCGGCCTTGAGCTTGCGCAGCGTTTCCTTCACGTCACGGGCGATCTCGTTGGAGTGGATCTCGGCGGTCTTGATCGTGCCTTCGGGGTTGATGATGAAGGTGCCGCGCAGCGCCAGGCCTTCTTCAGGGATGTGCACGCCGAAAGCGTTGGTCAGCACGTGGGTCGGGTCGCCCACCAGCGGGAACTTGGCCTTGCCCACGGCGGGCGAGGTTTCGTGCCACACCTTGTGCGAGAAGTGCGTGTCGGTCGTGACGATGTAGACCTCGGCGCCGGCCTTCTGGAATTCGGCGTAGTTCTCGGCCGCGTCTTCCACTTCGGTGGGGCAGTTGAAGGTGAAGGCAGCGGGCATGAAGATCAGCACCGACCACTTGCCCTTCAGCGTCTCGTCGCTGACGTCGATGAACTTGCCGTTCAGAAAGGCCGTGGTCTTGAAAGGCTGGACGGTGGTATTGATCAGGGACATGGTTTTCCTTGGGTTGGGGTTGAGAAAGGGGCGGCGATCAGAAAGGGATTTCCGTATCGCCATGGGATGAATGATAGCAAATAACTACCAATCCTCGGGATTGATAGTGTTTATCCACCCGATAGCTTTTCTTGTTGCTGTGCAGCAACTCGCCCGATGAGGGCCGTTCGTGTTTACCACATTCCTGCGACAGCACCGTTTTGGCGAGATTTCAGAGGGCAAACCGCGCTCCCGCCGGAAGCTGTACGGCAGGCACCGAGCGAGCTATCACAAAAAAATTATCAAAAACTTAACAAGAATGGTTTTCATTTGTAATAATAAGAAAAGTAGCCAGCCAGCCCCTCCCCAGCCCCCGTCCCTTGTGTGATGCGCGCGATACCGAGTGGATGCATGCCAGCCAATTCCATCAACGCATGCATACGTAAGGATTTTCGATGTCGAGAGCATCCACCCCGTCGGCTGGCCAGCGCGGCGTTTCGTCGGGCTACCGCTTCCCCTTGCAAGCCACCGCCGTGGCCTGCAGCCTGTACGCGCTGAGCCTGGGCGCGGCCCACGCCCAGCAAGCGGAAGGCTCGCTGTCCGAGGTCGTGGTGTCCGCCTCCGGCGTCGAACAGAAGATTGCCGATGCGCCCGCCAGCATTTCGGTGGTGACGCGCGAAGAGCTCGCGAAGCGCCCCTACACCACCCTGCTGGATGCCGTGCGCGACATCGAGGGCGTGGACGTGGGCGAGACCACGGACAAGACCGGTCAGGGCACCATCAGCATCCGGGGCATGGGCGCCGACTACACGCTGATCCTGATCGACGGCAAGCGCCAGAACAACAACGGCGACCTGTACCCCAACTCCTTCGGCGGCAACCAGTTCAACCACATCCCGCCGATCGAGACGATCGAGCGCATCGAAGTCATCCGCGGCCCCATGTCCACGCTGTACGGCGCGGACGCGCTGGGCGGCGTGATCAACATCATCACGCGCAAGATCCCCGACCAATGGACCGGCTCGGTCACGCAGTCTTTCACCGTGCAGGGCAACAGCGACTTCGGTGACGACAAGACCACCGACTTCAACCTCATGGGCCCGATCAAGCCCGGCGTGCTCGGCTTCCAGCTGCGCGGCAGCCTGTACGACCGCGATGCATCGCGCCCCGAGTACGCGGACGTGGTGTATCCCAATGGCGCGGTGCGCCCGCGCGCCCTGGGCTTCGGCGGCGGCGGCAAGACGGTGGACAACAAGAACCAGAGCCTGGGCATGCGCCTGGCGCTCACGCCCAGCGCCCGCCACGAATTCCTGTTCGACGTCGACACGTCGCGCCAAACCTACAACAACCGCCCCGAAGCCGACGGCAGCTTCCCGCTGGGCACGGTGGACAGCATCGCCACGATCTGGCGCTCGAACAACGCCACGTTCGCGGCACCCCAAGTGGGCTACCTGCCCGAGCAGAAGTTCACGCGCGACCAGTGGTCGCTGACGCACAAGGGCAAGTGGGACATCGGCAACAGCGAGATCTCGCTGTCCTACGTGGACACGGCCAACAAGGGCCGCACCCTGCCCTTCTCGCCCGAAGAACGGGCGCGCCTGCAGGCCCTGTGGGCCGCCGTGCCCGGCGCCAACGCAACCGCCAAGCTCAACAACATGACGCCCGCGCAGCGCGCCACGCTGGAGTCCTTCCTGCCGCGCCCGGCGCGCGTGATGGAGACCCGCCAATACACGCTGGACGGCAAGCTCGACATCCCGCTGGGCAACCACCTCGTCGTGGTGGGCGGCCAGTACATCGACGGCGAAATGGAAGACGGCACCTTCGGCATGTTCGGCAACAACCCGCAGCCGGGCACCGTGCAGAAGCACGAGATGACCTCGGTGTTCGCCGAAGGCAACTGGCAGCTGCGCCCCGGCTTCACGCTGACCACGGGCCTGCGCCACGACAACCACAACATCTTCGGCGGACAGACCAGCCCGCGCGTGTACGGTGTCTGGGAGGCCAATCCTTCGTGGACCTTCAAGGGTGGCGTGAGCACGGGCTACAAGACGCCCAAGACCAGCCAGCTGTTCCCAGGCATCACCGGCTTCGGCGGCCAGGGCACCTCACCCTTCGTGGGCAATCCGGATCTGAAGCCCGAGACCAGCGTCAACGGCGAACTCGCGGCCTACTTCAACAGCACGAACGGCCACAGCTTCAACGCCACGGTGTTCCAGAACCGCTTCAAGGACAAGATCGACAGCGGCGGCCCGACCATCGCCAACTGCGAAGGCGCGGCGCCTGGCGTGCCCTGTGCCGACGTCGGACTGGGCTGGCGCGACCTGGGCTTCGCGTCTTTCAGCCAGACGCAGAACATCAGCCGCGCGGAGCTCAAGGGCCTGGAGCTGGCCGGCCGCTACCGCCTCTCGCCGACGTGGATGGTGCGCGCCAACTACACCTACACCGACTCGGAACAGAAGACCGGTGCCGCCATCGGGCGCCCCCTGTCGGAAAGCGCCAAGCACATGGCCAACGCCGCCCTGTCCTGGTCGGCCACGCCTTCGCTGGAGCTGTTCCTGAACCTGGAAGCCGTGTCCGACCGCTACCGTGGCTGGGACGCACTGACCAACAGCGCGATGTACTACAAGGCGTACAACATGCTGCACCTCGGCGGCAGCTACCGCATCAGCAAGAACGTGACGCTCAACGCGCGCATCAACAACCTGCTGGACCACGACTTCACGAGCTACAGCACCAGCTTCACGAGTTGCACCAGCGGCAACACCTGCGTGGGGGGCCAGCAGCCGGTCTTCCGCGACGACTACAACGTCAAGGCCAAGGCTCGCAACTTCTGGATCAGCCTGAACGCGCGGTTCTGACGCGCTTTTCCTCAATCGCTGACCCGTTCAGCGACCCCGCGCCACGGCCTCAGGGCCCTGGCGCCTTTCGTCGTTCCTGACGCCAATTCACAACAAAATGGAAAAATTGTGAATAGGAATGATTTTTATTTGTGATAATCCCGGCCGAAGCCAGCCAAAGCCCCCGACGACCTGCCGTGCCCTTGCACCGAGCCGGTGCGATGTGGAAGCCCGCCAGCCAACACACCATCGCACCGCACCGCAAGGACTCATCCATGGCCCATATCCGCAGCCGCAAGCACAGCAAACCCGTCCACCTCCTGGCCCTCCTGGCCGCCTCCGTTCCTGCCGCCGGCATGGCGCAGCAGACCACCACCCTGCCCACGGTGACCGTCAAGGAAGCCCCCGAGGTGCCGTACAAGGCCGACAAATCGGCCAACGAGAAGATGACGGCGCCGCTGGTGGACACGCCCAAGACCATCCAGATCATCAAGAAGGAAGTGCTGGAAGAGCAAGGTGCCGTCACGCTGATGGAAGCCCTGCGCAACACCCCAGGCATCACCATGCAGATGGGTGAGAACGGCAACACCTCGGCCGGCGACACTTTCCAGATGCGCGGCTTCTCGTTGCAGCAATCCACCTTCGTCGACGGCATCCGCGACCTCGGCGCCGTCACGCGCGACACCTTCAACCTGGAACAGGTCGAGATCGTCAAGGGCGCCGCCGGTGCTGAAACCGGCCGTGGCGCAAGTTCCGGCTTCATCAACCTGATCTCCAAGCAGGCCCACCTGGGTGACGAAAACAGCGCCTCCGGCACGATCGGCACCGGCAGCCGCAAGCGCGCCACCGTTGACTTGAACAAGCAGCTCAGCGACACCTCCGCCTTCCGCCTGAACGCCATGGCGCAGGACAGCGGCGTCGATGGCCGCGATTTCGTGGAGAACAAAGGCTATGGCGTGGGTCTGTCTTACGTGACCGGCCTGGGCACGCCCACGCGCCTGCACCTCTTCAGCCAGCACCTGCGCCAGAAGAACGTGCCGGACGGTGGCATTCCCGCCATCGGCTACGAGGGCTTTACCTCGATTCCGAATGCCGCCAAGGTGCGTCGTGAAAACTACTACGGCAGCCCCAACGACCAAGAGAAAGTCGATGCGGACATGATCACGGCCAAGATCGAGCACGACCTGGGCCAAGGCACGACGATCCGCAACATCACGCGTTTCGGCAAGACCCGCATGGACCGCACGCTGACCGGCATCATTGGCATCACCTCCGCCAATACCGCCGCGACGGCCGTGAACCCTGCGGTGGTCGCTGCCAACCCGGCCACCTGGCTGGTGGCCCGCTCGCGCCAGCGCGTCGATCAGGAAAACACCATCCTCGCCAACCAGACCAGCGTGAACACCGAGTTCAGCGCGGGCGGCATGCAGCACTCCCTGGCAGCCGGTGTGGAGTTGCTGCATGAAAAGCAGAACGCCTTCGACCATGGCACCGCTGTGGGCACGACGCCATCGGCCAACCTGTACAACCCGAACCCGTTCCAGACCATGGCCAACTTCGGCGGGCGCACGGGCGGTGTCACGGGCGGCTCGACCAACACCATCAGCGCGTACGCGTTCGACAACGCCAAGCTCAACGACCGCTGGTCCATCAACGGTGGCCTGCGTGCGGATGTCTACAAGCTGAGCACGGAAAACGTGACCGCGGCCGGTGCGCGCACCGCGTTGGAAGACTCGCGCAGCCTCATCAGCTGGAGCGTTGGCAGCGTCTACAAGCCGGCCGAAAACGGCAGCGTGTATGCGTCCTACGCCACCTCGGCCAATCCGCCCGGCGGCAACAACTTCCAGCTGAGTGCCACGGGCGGCAACCAGGCCAATGCGGCCCTGGATCCTCAGAAAACCGAAACGTTCGAGCTCGGTACCAAGTGGGAGCTGATGAACAAGCGCCTGAACGTGGCCGCCGCTGTGTTCCGCACCACCAACGACAAGCAAGTCACGACCGACACGATCACCAACGCGTCGGTGCAGGAAGGCAAGACGCAGGTGCAAGGCATCGAGCTGTCCGCCGTCGGCCAGATCACCAACTTCTGGCAGATCACCGCCGGCCTGGCCAAGACCAGCACGAAGCAGATCAACCAACAGACAGCCACGACCGCCACGACGGGCGTGCGCTGGTCGCCTGACCTGACCGCCACGGTGTGGACTTCGTACCAGCTGGACAAACTCACGCTGGGCGTGGGTGCGCGCTACAGCTCCGAAGCCAAGCGTTTCGTCAACGCCACGGGCGCACCGGGCAACCTGCCCAACGTGCCTTCGTACTGGGTTGCGGACGCCATGGTCGCCTACCAACTCACCGACAAGGTCAGCCTGCGCCTGAACGTGTACAACCTGTTCGACGACGAATACCTGATGGCCGTGAACAACGGTGGCGGCCGTCTGGCACTGGGCGCTCCCCGCTCCGCCGCCCTGACCGCCAACTTCAAGTTCTGAACCCGACCACCCCTCAGAACGCTGCGATCGAAAAGGCCCGCCCCATGGCGGGCCTTTTCCCGTTTCAGGAACCCTGTCCATGCTGTTGCACATTCCCCAGGTCCTCACACCCTCCGAAGTGGCCGAGATCCGCCAGGTGCTCGATACCCAGGGCTGGGTGGACGGTCTGCGCTCCACCGGTCCGCAGGCGGCCAACGTCAAGCGCAACCTGCAGCTCGACACCGCGTCCCCCGTGTTCGCGCCGCTCTCGCAGCGCATCGCGCAGGCGCTGCAGCGCCATCCGCTGTTCGTCTCTGCCGTGCTGCCAGCCACCATGCTGCCGCCGATGTTCAACCGCTACGAAGGCGGTGGGCACTATGGCAACCACATCGACAACACGATCCAGACCGACCGCTTCAGCGGCCAGAAGGTGCGCACCGACGTGTCCACCACCGTGTTCCTCAGCGCGCCCGACGAGTACGAAGGCGGCGAGCTGATCGCCGAGGACAGCTTCGGCACGCACGAGATCAAGCTCGATTCGGGCGACGCGATCCTCTATCCGTCCACCAGCCTGCACCGCGTGGAGCCAGTGACCAGCGGCGTGCGCGTGGCCTCGTTCCTCTGGACACAAAGCCTGGTGCGCGACGCGTGGCGGCGCTCGATGCTGTTCGACCTGGACATGACCATCCTCAAGCTGCGCAACCAGCTGGGCGACACCGCCGAGGTGGTGGCGCTAACCGGCCACTACCACAAGCTGTTGCAGCAGTGGGCAGAGACTTGATCCCCCCGCGCCGGATGCGCCACCCGGTTCAATACACGTCGCGGCGGTAGCGACCGTCGGCTGTGAGCTGCTGCAGCGCCTCTTCGCCCAGGATGGTCTGCAGCGTGCCGTTGACTTCGCCGGCCATGCCTTCAAGGCTGCCGCACACGTACAACGCAGCGCCCTGCCCGACCCATTCCTTCACGTCCGCTGCGGCCTCGGCCAAGGCGTGTTGCACATAGCGCCGCTCGGCCTGGTCGCGCGAGAACACCCAGTCCACACGGCGGAGCCAGCCATCGCGCTGCCAGGCGTCGATCTCGTCGCGGTAGTGCGCGTCGCACGCCGCGTTGCGTTCGCCGAACAACAACCACATGGGCACCTGCCCCTTCCCCGCCGCAATACGCGCCCGCATGTGCCCGCGCAAACCCGCCAGGCCCGTGCCGTTGCCAATCAGGATCAACGGACGCTGAGCGTTGTCACCAATGCGAAAACCGCCATGCGAGCGCACTCGCAGCGTGACGGTGTCGCCGGTCTGCGCAGCTTGCGTCAGCCAGCCCGAGGCCAGGCCGGGGCTGCCGTCGGCGCGGCGCGTGCGGCGCACAAGCAGGTGCACGGCACCGTCCTGCGGCACGGAAGCGATGGAGTAGTCGCGCGGTTCGCCCGGCGCGGTGGGCACCTCCACCTGCACCAGGTCGCCCGCCTGCCATTCGGGCAACGCCGCGCCGGCCTCAGCAGGCACCAGTTCCAGGTGATGCACCTCCTCGCCCGCGCTGCCGGGGTTGAGGTGCTGGCGCGCGCGCAGCCGCCAAGGCTGCAAGGCCGGCGCCTCCCAATCCGGCAGGTCGCTGGTGCCGGCCAGGTGCGCGAGGTGCTGGCGCCAGCGCTGCAGCGCGTCGGGGTCGCTCTTGTCCACGTCGATGCGCTCGAACAGGGCCTGCGCGCCGCGGTCCATCAGCCACTGGTCCAGCTGGCGGCCGAAGCCGCAGAAGTGGGCGTAGGTCTTGTCGCCCAGCGCGAGCAGGCCCACGTGCAGGTGCGACAGCGTCACACCCGCGTTGGCCATCACCTGCCGGGCGAACAGCACGGCGCTGTCGGGCGGATCGCCCTCGCCGTAGGTGCTCGCGATGCAGAGCAGGCGATCGGCCTGCTGCAGGTCGGCCAGGCTGATCTGGCTCAGCGGCGCCAGGCGCACCGGCACGCCCGCCGTGTGCAAGGCCTGCGCGGTCTGCAAGGCCAGCTCTTCGGCCTGGCCGGTCTGGCTCGCGTAAGTCACCCACCAGGCGGGCACACCTGGCGTGGCCGGCAGCAGCGCGTCCACCCGGCGCTGCGCGGCGCGCTGGCGGCTGCGGTGCTGCCAGGCGATGGCGCCGCACAGCAGCGCATAACAAAGCACCGTGGCCAGGGCGTAGAGCCATTTTTCGCTGGTCATCCGGCGAGTTCCTTCATCGCGGGTGTGAGGGTTTCGGTCAATCGGCCATCGGGCTCGCGCTGCACGAACAAGGCCGCGATGCCGTGCGCGGTGGCCAGGGCGAGGCCCTGCTCTCTTCCGAGCACGGTCAGCGCGGTGGACCAGGCATCGGCCCACAGGCATTCGGTGTGCAGCACGCTCACGGACGCCAGACCATTCGCCAGCGGCCGGCCGTTGCGCGGATCGATGGTGTGCGGCCAGCGCGCGCCATCGTGTGTGTACACGCGCCGGTAATCGCCCGAGGTGGCGACGCACAGCCCATGCAGGGCCACGCGAGTGGCGGGCAGCGGTGCTTGTCCAGGCGCGGTGGGCGGCGATTCGAGGTCCACCCACCAGGGTTGGCCACCCAGCCGCAGGCCCTGGCCCCGCAGCTCGCCCCCCACCTCCACCAGGCTGTGGGGCAAGCCCATGCCGCTCAACCGCCGCGACACCCGGTCCACCGCATAACCCTTGGCAATCGCCGAGAAGTCCAGCCGCACGCCACCGGGCTGGTGAAGCTGGCGGCTGGCCGCCTGCCATTGCAGGGCGCGCCAGTCGTTGAGCGCCAGGGCGTGCTGCACCGCGCTCTCCGTGGGAGGGGCGAAGCCAGGGTCGGTGTAGCGCGGGCTGGGGCCGAAGCCCCAGAGGTTCACCAGCGCGCCCGCAGCGGGGTTGAACGCGCCGCCGGAAATCTCGGCCAGCCACAGGGCCGCCGCCAGCACCTCGGCCATGGCCTCGGGCACGGTGTGCCACGTGCCGGCCGGGGCGCGGTTGAAGCGCTCCAGGTCGGCGCTCTCCAGCCAGGTGCTCATCTGGGCCACGACCAGATCCAGCTCGTCCTGCACGGCGACGCGCACCAGCTCGCTGGGCGAGGCACCGCCCGCCACCCACCGCACCTGCCAGGTCGTGCCCATGGTCTGGCCGTCCAGGCAGTGTGCCTGGGCACCCAGCATGGGCATCGAAGCATCCAGTTCCAGGGGCACCAGCACACGGTTCATGTTGCGTGGGTCAGAAAACAAAAAACAACCCCAGCCATCTGCATGGTCTGGGGCATGCCGGCTTGCGCCGGGGCATCAACGGGGCAGGACTTCCAGCGTCAGGCTGTAGCCCGAGCGGCGGACCGGCTCGGCCAGCGTGCCTGCCGGGCCCGTGGGCGCGGGACGCGGTGCGTCGGCGGCAGGGGCTGCGCCCGCGGCGGCAGGCGCAGCGGGGCCACCGGCACCAGGACCACCAGCACCGCCGGGACCGCCCATGCCAGGCGCGCGCGGCGGCGCGATGTTCACCCAGTACATGCCGGCCGCCGGCCACTTGACCTTGATCTCGCCCTTGTCGTCGGTGGTGGTGCGGATTTCACCCAGCTCGCTGCGGTAGCGCAGGCCGGCCAGGATGACGGTGGCCGCGTAACCGGCCGCGGGCTTGCCGTTGTCGATGAAACGGAAGGTGGCGGTGTCGCCTTCCACCAGATCGTTCGGGTGCGTCACCGGCACCAGCTCGATGCCGCGGCCCGTGGGCTTGAGGGCTTCGGTGGTGGGCTTGCCGGAGGTCACGAAGGTCTCCACGCGGTTCTGCGACTGGCTCACGCGCAGGTCTTCCGCATTGGCAGGGATTTCCTTGGCCAGCGACTCGGCGGTGCCGCGCAGGCGCTTGCTCTCGGTGCCCACCTTGAAGCTGGCGATGAGGGCGTCGTTCACCAGCGCGAGACGGTAGGTGCCGGGCTTGTCGAGCTTCACGTCGAACATGCTGCGGTAGCGGCCCTTGGCCTGGTTCTCGGCCTGCACCGGCTGGCCATCGGGACCGATCACCACCAGGTTGTCCAGGCCGGCGGCGTTGTGCTCGTAATAGAAGATGTCGTTGGAGACGGCGGCATCGACCGACACCCAGGGCAGCTGGCCCGAGTAGATGGTGCCCGAGGGCAGCAGCCAGGAGCGGTGCGCATGCACGGCGGCCGGCAGGGCCAGCACGGCCGCAGCGGCCAGGGTGAGAACGCGGGCGCGAACGGTGGTGGTTTTCATGAGGGTCTCCAGTCGGGGTCAGGGTTTGACGGTGACGCTGATCGCGCCGAGTTCGTGTTCGCCACGGGCTTGTGTGGTGGTGGCGGCCTTGGGGGGCCACACGAAGGGCACCTTCACCACTTCGCGGCCACCCACTTCGCGCGCGGCTTCGAGCACGAGGCTGTATTCACCCGGGGTCAGCTTGCCCAGCGCGGTGCTGTCGGCGAACTGCACCGACTGCTCGCCGGGCGCGCGCGTGGCGCCACTGATGCCGTCCACCGGCATCGTGAGTTCGCGGCCGCTCTTGCGCCACCAGGCGCGCATGTCCTTGAGCCACTTGGTGCCCTCGTTGTTGCGCATCTTGATGTCGTACCAGACCGCGAGGTTGCCCGCGAAGGACTGGTCGTTCTTCTCGATCCAGATCGCCACGTAGGGGCGGTGGTATTCCGCCACGGTCAAGCGCGGAATCTCGACTTTGAGCGCCATGTCGGCGGCCAGGGCGGGGAAGGCAAACCCAGCCGCGGAAATGGCGGTGGCGTATCGGATCAACATGGGAACGCAGCTCCTTCGGCAGTCAATGGATGAACAGGATCACGAGCAACAAGGGAATCACCAGGCCCGCGCCCACCATGGGCCAGGTGGTGGGGCGGCTTGTCGCATGGAACTTGAGGATGAACAGGCCGGTGATGCAGAACACCAGGCAGGCCACCGAGAAGATGTCGAGAAACCACTTCCAGGCCAGGCCGGTGTGTCGGCCCTTGTGCAGGTCGTTCAGGTAGGAGATCCAGCCCCGGTCGGTGCGCTCGTACTCCACGCTGCCGGACTCGCGCTCGATGCGCAGCCAGGCATCGCCACCGGGGCGCGGCAGCGAGAGGTAGATCTCTTCCGGCGACCACTCGGCGGTCGTGCCGGGCAAGGCCACGTCCAGCGCCTCGGCCAGCCAGCGGTGCACCTCGGGCGGCAGCACCGCGTTGTCCGGCTCGTCGTCCTTGGGCGCGAGCGCCGTCTGCAGTTCGGCGGGCAATTGCACCAGCTTCTGCTGCACCTTGGGAGCGGCCGCGATGTCGGCCGCGTGGTTGAGGGTGATGCCAGTGAAGGCGAACAGCAGCATGCCGATCAGGCACAGCGCCGAACTGATCCAGTGCCACTGGTGCAGGGTCTTGAGCCAGTAGGCACGGTTGGACGCCGCTTGGGCGGCTGGGGGGTTCTTCACGGGAGTAGAGACAACGCAGAAACGGATCGGAAGCCAACGGAAGGCGGGACATCGCGAGGGCGGAAACCGCCTGCGCTCATCAGCCTGAGAATTATAACTATTCTCATTTAGAAAAGCCCTCGGAGCCCCGCAAAAAGTTGCTGTCCTGCTTCTGTTTTTCAGGAAATCGGCGGCGGCGGACCGGCCCAGTCACCGCCCAGGGCCTTGTACATGTCCAGCGCGGCGGTCAGGCGCGAGAGGCTTTGCGTGGCCAATGCATCGAGCGCGGTGAACAGGGTGCGTTGCGCGTCCAGCACCGAGAGCAGATCACCGCTGCCCTCGCGGTAACGCAGCTCGGCCAACTGCAGCGAGCGGCGCGCCTGCGCCACCACCTCGCGCTGCAGCGCCTCCTGGCGCTCGCTGCGCGCCACGTTGCCCAGGCCGTCGTCCACCTCCTTGAGCGCGGTGCGGATGGCCTTGCCGTAGTTCTCGATCAGCACCACGCGCTGGGACTCGGTGCTGCGGATCTGCAGGCGCTGGCGCCCGCCATCGAAGATCGACTGCGCCAGCGAAATGCCCAGCGACACGCTGCGCGTGGGGTCGGCCAGGCTGATCAGGGCCGAGGTGCCCAGGCTGCCCGACGCCGACAGCGACAGGCTCGGCAGCAGCGCCTTGCGCGCGACTTCCACGTTGGCATCGGACGCGGCCAGTTGCGCTTCCGCGGACGCCAGATCGGGGCGGCGCGTGAGCAGCGAGGACGGCAGACCCGGCGACAGCGCGGGCACACGCAGCTGCGTGAACTCGCCCGCTTCAGGCGCGTAGCCTTGCGGCACGCGCCCAAGCAACAGCGCGAGCGCGGTGGCGGTCTGGCGCTGCTGCAGTTCGATGGGCAACAAGGCCGTGCGTTGCGACAGCACCGTCGTGCGCTGTTGCGACACTTCCAGCGCCGTGGCCACGCCGTTGCGCTGGCGCGCTTCCACGATCGCCAGCACGCGCTCGGCGATGGCCAGGTTCTCGCGCGCGATGCGCAGGCGCTCGGCGGTGTTGAGCCACAGGAAATAGTTGTTGGCCACGGCCGTGAGCAGCGTCAGGCGCGCGGTCTTCCAGTCGTACTGGCTGGCCTGGAACGAGGCCTCGCCCGCGCGCACGCCGGCCGCGATGCGGCCCCAGAGATCAACCTCGTAGCTGACGGACAGGCCCGCGCTGCTCGACTCGCGGGAGGTGGACGCGGTGCCCGGCGCGTCGGTCCGGCCGGCCGTGCTGCCCAGGCTGCCGTTGACCGACGGCAGGCGCGAGACGCCCGCCTGCTGCAAGGCGATGTCGGCCTGGCGCATGCGCTCGATCGCGATGCGCAGGTCCGGGCTGCCGGCCTGCGCCTCTTCGATCAGGCGCTCCAGCGGCTGCGAGCCGAAAGCCGCCCACCAGGCGCTGGTCAGCTGCGGCGCGTCGGTCGCGGGTAGCGCGGGCGCGAAGGCGGCGGGCATCTCGACCACCGGCCCACGCGCCGGCTCGGTGCTGGCACAGGCCTGCAAGGCCAGCACGGCGGCCAGGACCAGCGGCTTGGCCAAGGGAAACGTTGACGGTTTCATCACGGTGTTCATTCGGAGGACAGGGCCACGACGGGGTCGAGCCGCGCGGCCTTGCGCGCAGGCAGGTAGCCAAAGATCAGGCCAGTGGCAAAGGCGCAGCCGAACGCCAGCACGACCGGGGTGACGGAGAACTGCACCGCCGTGCCGGTGGCGCCGATCACGAAGGCCACGCCCAGGCCGATGACGACGCCGATCAGGCCGCCCAGCGCGGAGACCACCAGCGCCTCGATCAGGAACTGCTGGAGGATGTTGCGCATGCGCGCGCCCGTGGCCATGCGGATGCCGATCTCGCGGGTGCGCTCGGTCACGCTCACCAGCATGATGTTCATGACACCGATGCCACCGACCAGCAGCGAGATCGCCGCGATCGAGCCCAGCAGGATGGTCATGGTGTTCTGGGTCTCGGTCGCGGTGTCGATGATCGACGCCATGTTGCGAATCTGGAAGTCGATCACGCCATGGCGCTCGGCCAGCAGGGATTCCACCGCCGACTGCGTTTCGTCGATGCGGCTCACATCCGACACCGCCACCGTCACGTTGCGCAGGAAGCGCTGGCCCGACAGGCGCAACTGGCTGGTGGCGTAGGGCACCAGCACCACGTCGTCCTGGTCCTGCCCGTTGGGCGAGGCACCGCGCGTGCTCATCACGCCCACCACCTGGAAGATCAGGTTGTTCACCAGCACGAACTTGCCCAGCGGCTCCTCGCCACCCGGGAACAGGGCCTTGGCCACGGTCTGGCCCAGCACCGCCACGGTGGCGTATTCCTGCTCGTCCTCGTCCGTGAAGAAGGTGCCGCGCTGCACCTTCCACTGGCGCGCGAGCGGGAACTTGGACGAGGTGCCCAGGATGCTGCTCGAATAGTCGGACTCGCCATAGCGCAAGGTCGCGTTGCTGCTCTGCTCGGGCACGGCCGCCAGCACGTTGGGCACTTCCTTGTCGATCGCGTTCACGTCGGCCAGCACCAGCGTCGCGGTGTTGGAGAAGCCCCGCTGGTTGGGCGCTCCCGGGCGCACCAGCAACAGGTTGGAGCCCATGGCGCTGATGCGGTCGATCACCACCTGCTTGGCGCCGTCGCCGATGGCCAGCATGGCGATCACCGAGGCCACGCCGATGACGATGCCCAGCAGCGTGAGGATGGCGCGGAACACATTGGCGCGCAGGGCGCGCAGCGCGGTCTTGGCGGCCTCGACCACATCGCTCAGGTGCGAGATGCGGCCGGCGCGCGCCGTCCAGTTCTGCGCCGCCAGCGCGGCCTGGCCTTCGGGCGGGCGTGGGCCCGGGTCGGCCAGGATGTGACCGTCCTTGATCTCGATCACGCGCTGCGCGTGTTGGGCGACCTCGGCGGCGTGGGTGATGAGTATCACCGTGTGCCCCTGCGCCGCCAGCTCCTTGAGCAGGACCATCACGTCGGCGCCGCTCTTGCTGTCCAGCGCGCCGGTGGGTTCGTCGGCGAGGATCACGCGGCCGCCGTTCATCAAGGCCCGGGCGATCGACACGCGCTGCTGCTGGCCGCCCGAGAGCTGGTTCGGCCGGTGGTGCATGCGCTCGCCCAGGCCCAGCGAGCCGAGCAGTTCGCTGGCACGCTGATGGCGCTCGGTCGGGGGGATGCCCGCGTAGACGGCGGGCACCTCGACGTTGTCCGCCGCCGTGCCGGTGGCGATGAGGTTGTAGCTCTGGAACACGAAGCCGAAGGCATCGCGGCGCAGCTCGGCGAGTTCGTCGCGCTCCAGTTCGGAGACATCGCGGCCCATGAAGAGGTAGCGGCCGGTGGTGGGCTTGTCCAGGCAGCCCAGGATGTTCATCAGGGTGGACTTGCCCGAACCGGACGCGCCCATGATGGCCACCAGTTCACCGGGGTAGATCTTCAGGTCGATGCCATGCAGCACCTCGACCGACAGGTCACCGTTGCGGTAGGTCTTGGTGATGCCGCTCAGGTCGATCAACGGCACGCCCGCGCTCTGCGGCGCGGCGCGCAGCGCCTCGGCCTCATGCGACTGCGGCAGCTGGCTCATCGGCGCGCCCCACCGGCGGCGCCACCCGGCATGCCGCCAGGACCACCCATGCCCTGCGGCTGCCCCAGGCCCGTGCCCTGTGTCGGGTTGGCAGGACGGCGCTCGGGTTCGCGCACGCCGGCGATCACGCGGTCGCCTTCCTTGAGGCCCGACAACACCTCGGCGTGCACCCGGTTGCTGATGCCGATGGTGATGTCGCGCTCTTCGATCGTGCCGTCCTCGGCCATGACCTTGACCTTGGCTTGGCGGGGGCCGCGCGCGGGGCGGGTG
>Ga0247823_10000212_pt1 | contig 49384 bp, 40 predicted proteins | sample 13C_PalmiticAcid_2_FD_192426 | JGI IMG/M metagenome (GOLD analysis project Ga0247823, IMG submission 192426) | Soil microbial communities from agricultural site in Penn Yan, New York, United States - 13C_PalmiticAcid_Day30 | ecosystem: Environmental > Terrestrial > Soil > Agricultural land... | reverse complement strand
GCCCATGGGCACGCCGCCGATGAGCATCACGAGCGAAAAGTCTTTGTCGAAGGTCATCAGGTCTTTGGCCACGCCAAAGACCTGGTCGGCGAGCTCGCGCGTGGGCACGAGCACAAGGCCGAGGTTCTGGGGTTTGGACATCAGCTGCGAGAGCATAGGAATCAAAAAGGCTGCCGTTTTGCCGGTACCGGTTTGGGCGGCGCCGATGATGTCTTTGCCGGCCAGGGCGACGGGGATGGCCTGGGCCTGGATTTCGGTGGGGTTTTCAAAACCCATCTGGTTGAGGGACTCGAGGATCGGTGCGGGGAGGGAGTAATCTTTAAACAAGGTGTGTACCACTTTCTTTTTTTCCGGGCACTTAGAGCAACGAGGCCACCCCGGGGTTGTGCGGCGTGTTAGCACCCCCTACCCCTCACTGACAACCTTATTCTGACTGGACGTACGTTAAGGTCGGGACTATGAGGGCCGCATATGAAAAACCTCTCCCAGCGCATCGCCATCGCCGCGGCCCTGACCATGGCGCTTTATGCCGCGCTGGCCAGTGCCCAGGAAGCGGGCCCCTCCAAGCTCAGCTGCGCCTCCGCCGACCGCTCGACCCTCCTGGAGGCCACCCTGCGCCTCGACACCCCCAAACCCCGCCTCACCAACCTCATGGTGGTGAGCCACGGCAGCGTTTACCGCCCCACGGTGGACGCTAAGACCATCTCCGAGTTCTTCTACGATTCCACCTTGATCCTCATCCGCGGCGATTTCGCCGGCGGCAAGCTGGATTTCAGCGTGCAGCCTTCGGTCTCCGAAGCGGGCGCCTGGTCGGGCCCCGTAGTGACGCCCAATTCCAAAACCGCGACGTTGTCTTGCGATCTGCAGTGAGGCTAAACTCCCGCTCCGATGAGCTCCCCTCCCGCTGAATTAAGAAATCTGGTTTCCGAATCTCTGCATGTATTGGGCGAAGTCATCGCCGCACAGAATGGCCAAGGCTTTTACGACGAGGTCGAAGCGTTGCGCCTCCTCACCCGTTCGCTGCGCGACGCCGACGACCGCGACGTGTTCACCCAACTGCAAAAACAATTTCGCAACTATGGCCCCGGCGACAGTGCGCGCCTCGAGAAGCTCACCAAATCTTTTGGCCTCGCTCTCGAACTGATCAACGTCTGCGAAAATTCCTACCGCAGCTTTCGCATTCTGCACACGGCGACCGAATCCTCGGACATCGAAGAAAATCCCACCTCGGTGACTTGGGTCTTCACCGCCCACCCCACCGAAGCCCGCACCGAGGCCACGATCGAAATCTTTCGTCGCATCCAAAACCTGCTCATCGAAACGCTCCAGGGCGCGCGTCTGCATTTTCCGTTGAATGAGCTCAAATATCTGCTCACCTTGGCCTGGAATGGCGACCTGGCGCCCAACACCAAACCGAGCGTCGAAGACGAAGCCCGCCACATTCTGAACATCACCCTCTCGGACGAATCGCAAAAGATGCTCGGGAGCTTCGTGCGCGAAAGCCGCCACCGTTTGCGACTGCGCACCTGGGTGGGCGGCGACAAAGACGGCCACCCGGGCGTCGGCGCCGAGCAAACGCACAACAGCCTGCAGCTCTCGCGCGACATGATCTTGCCCAAGCTCGCCGCCCTCCTCGACTCGGCGATGCGCGACCTCGAAACCTACCGCGTGAGCGAGCGCGCCGCAGTGGCCCCGGCGCTGGTGCGCTCGCTCAAAAAACTCAAGTCCTCCCTGCGGGGACTCGCCAGGCTCAAGGCGGGCGACGGCAAGCGAGTGCTCGCCTGGCGCGCGCTCTACGCCAGCTTCGCCAAATCCGTCGAAACCAAACTCGCGACGACGCCCGAACAGCTGCTCAAGATTTCGAACCTCCTCGAGGTCTTTCCGTTTTTGGTAATGCCCCTGGAGATGCGCGAAGACGCCTCGGTGCTGAATGAGATCATTTCCTCCCCCGTCGCCGCCCGTCGGGACTTTGCGATCGTGCAGATGCTCGAGAAGGTGCGCGAGATCGCCGGCGTCAAACACCAAAACTACCTACAAGGCTTTGTGATTTCGCAGTGCAACCGCAGCGAAGATTTTGTACACGCCCTGCAGCTGGTGAAAACTTACCTCAAAGACGAGAGCCTGCCCGTAATCCCGCTCTTCGAGAATCGCCACGCGCTCGAAAACGCCGCCGCGATGGTGAAAGAGTTGCTGGCCAATGCGCACGTGCGCAAGCTTGCACGGGACGAATGGGGCGGACTGCTCGAAGTGATGGTCGGCTATTCCGACTCGGCCAAAGAGATGGGCGTGCTTGCGAGCCGCCACCTCATCGCCAAAACGCTGCCTGAGGTCTCCGCGGTGTGCCGATCGCACGCGCTCACGCCGATCTTCTTTCACGGCTCGGGCGGCAGCATCTCGCGCGGCGGCGGCTCGACCACCGAACAGTGTTCGTGGTGGCCCGCCGAGGCGCGCGCCCACATCAAGATGACAGTGCAAGGAGAGATGGTTCAACGCAGCTTCGCTTCGGGGCCCATCCTCATCCAAAACCTCAAAAAGCTCATCCACCAAAACCAAATTCCCGCTCCGGCCGTGCATCCTTCTTCAAAGGCACTTCTCGCGCTGATCTCCGAGCAAGAGCGCCACTACCGCGAGCTCGTGGAGGAGAGTGAATTTTTAAAGCTCATCGCGGACGCCACGCCCTACGAGTATTTGCAGTATCTGCAGATCGGCTCCCGTCCCGCCAAGCGCAAAAAGCTCGAAGGGGTTTCCTCATTGCGGGCCATTCCCTGGGTGCTGTGCTGGACGCAGACCCGCGCCCTGCTGCCGATTTGGTGGGGACTTGGCAGCGCATGGCGACGCACGGCGAGCGCGGAGCGCGCCGCGATCCGCGAGGATTTCCAGAACTCGGCTTTCTTCGCCTCTTACGTCAAGCAGCTGGGATTCTCACTCGCCAAAGTCGAGCCGGGCATTTGGCGTCTCTACCTGGAAACGCTCGCGAGCGACAAGGCCTACGCCAAGGCCTTCTTCGCGCGATTTGAACAAGAGTACAAAGACACCTGCGATTTTGTGCACGCCATGAGCGGCAGCACGGACCTATTGTGGTTCCGCCCCTGGCTCGGCGCCAGCATCCGCGTGAGATCGCCGATGATCTACCCCCTACACCTGGCGCAGCTGTGGGCACTACGAGAGCACGACGTGTCGCTGATGCGCCAAACCGTCACGGCCATCGCCTCGGGCATGCTCACCACGGGGTAAATCACCATGTCGTTTCGCATTGAGCTCGAGCCTTGCGTGCCGCCCATCTGGGCTCGTACCTCGCACGCGCAAACGATCTTCGCGCACCTTTTGCCCTCGCGTGAGCAGCCTGGTGCGGGCGAGCGCTTCGACTTGAATCTCGAAGACGGCGACGTGCTTGCGGCCACCGTGCACCGGGGAGATTCTCCTTTTGTAGTGGCTCTCTTTCACGGCCTAGGCGGTTCCTGCCAATCAGGCTACATACGTCGCACCACCGAAATCGCCCTGAGACTAGGACACACCGTGGTGACGGTGAACCACCGCGGCTGCGGCTATGGCCGTGGCCTTTCGCGCGGGCCACATCACTCGGGCCGAGGCGAGGATCTCTCGCACGTGATCGGCGATTTGCGCGAACGCTTTCCCACAAAAAAAATCCTCGCTGTGGGTTTCTCTCTGGGCGCCAATGCTCTGCTCACCCTGCTCACGGGTCTACGCGGAACTCACAAACCGGACTTCGCCGTGGCGGTGAATGGCCCTACGGACTTGGCCGCGGCCTCGCGCCGTTTGCAGGAGGGCTGGAACCGCGTTTACGACGCGCACTTTGTGCAGATGTGCCGACGGGAGATTTACTTCATGCGCGACCAGGGGCTCATCGAGTTCCCCGAGCGCATCTCAAGACGCGCACATCTCTACGACATCGACCGCTGCTTCACGGCACCCTACGGAGGTTTTGCGAGTGCCGAAGATTATTACAGCCAGTGCTCGACCTTTGCGCACTTTCACAAGATCAAAACGCCCACGGTGATCCTGATGTCCAAGGACGATCCCTTCATTCCCTGGGAGCCCTACCTGGGCGCCCTGAACCAAACCCACATCGATTTGCATTTGCAGGAATACGGCGGACACATGGGTTATCTCGCGCGTGCGAGAAATCCCCTCGGCTACCGACGCTGGCTCGACGAGGCACTGGAGCGCATCCTGCACCGCGCTCCGGATTTTGTTTAAAACGACGAGCCGGGCTCTTTTAGAAATTCGATTTCTTCGGGAGTGGACACGCGGCCGAGGATCTCGTTGCGGTGTGGATAGCGACCAAAGCGTTTGATGATGTCGTGATGCAAGATTTCGTAGCGATAGGCGGATTCCAAACCCAGATCCCTAAAGAGTTTCATCGCGAGCTCGTGAATCACAAGCGATTCGCTGTGCATGAAGGGGAGGTAGAGAAACTGCCTCTCTTCGGCGCCGAGGCCTTGGTGCGCAGCATCGCGCATGGCCTCTTGCGCTAGCACCATGGCCATGCCGTCTTGTGCGAAAGCACGCGTTGTGCCGCGGTAGAGATTGCGCGAGAACTGGTCGAGCACAATGATTTCTGCAAGGCGTCCGCGAAGCGTTTCACGCCACGAGTGGAGCTCGCCGCGTGCCGCGGCTTCGAGCGTGCTGCCAAAGCGCGTACGGATCGTGCGATCAAAATCATCGCTGTGCGCGAAGCGCTGCTCGGGTTTTGTTTCGTGGAACCAGAAATTGAGAACGTCTTCGAAGGCGGGCACGGGAATCTCCGCGATCAAAGAAACTGAATGAGGCCGCGCACAGCGCCGGTCTCGTCGTCAGGAGCCTTGACCACCTGGCACGAGGTGCTGAGAATCTTCGCACCGCGCTCTTTGAGATCTTCGGTGCGGCCATCGATCCAAGCCTGACAACTGGTCTTGGCGACACGCTCGGCGTCGCGGGTTGTGGGCGCTCGGTAAACAAAATCGCGCACCAGCTCAGGCACATTGCGGTAAACTTCCGACGTGTCGAGGTTCACCTTCGCCAGGGCGGGAGCGGCAAAAATAAGACTGAGTCCTAGAAGAGCGTTTCTCATGAGCGTCCCATAGCTTGGAACGCGAGACCGAGTAAACAAAAACCCCCGCGTCCTTTCGGAAGCGAGGGTTTTAAAAGTTAAAATGGTGAGTCGCCACGGGCTCGAACCGTGGACCCTCTCCTTAAAAGGGAGATGCTCTACCGACTGAGCTAGCGACTCACTTACCCTGGGGTTTGAGGCCCCATTTCGGTATGGAGGCTTTCTAAAGCCCTATCTTTATGAATTCAAGTGCTAATTTTAAAAAAAACGGGGATCCAAAGATACGTTACAATGGTCTCTATGGCGAGCTCTATAAAGTTCCAGAACCCTTACCTCTTGTACGACGGTGAGTGCCCCTTTTGCACGAGCCTCTCGGAGTACTACAAGGTGAAAAAGGCGTTGCCAGGCCTAGAGATTGTCTCGCTGCGCGACGCCGAGGCTCTCAAAAAGCTCAACCTGCCTGCGGACTTAAACTTTAACGATGGCATGATTCTCGTGCTTCCCGATGGGCGCGTCTTGCAGGGCGAAGCGGCCTTTCGCGAGATCAACCAGCACACCGACATCTCCGGCCTCAAAGACTTCTTCATCGTAGGGGCCAATTCCAAAAAATGGATCTCCTCGTGGATCTACCCCATCATGTTCCGGCTGCGAAAGCTGGTGCTGTGGGCCAAAAAGGTGAGCCCAAACCTCGACAGAATTGATCTGAAATAGCTCCCCCCGCACTAACCAATTCCTCACGATTTTTAAGACTTTTGCCGTTGCGCGAAAAGGCGCAAAAATCTACATTCCCCGAAACCCAAAAACCCCGGGAGGATTTGAGTGACGCGGATTGGGCGTAGCTTAGGAATAACAGTCACGCTAAGTCTGGCCGCGCTCGGCCTGCAAATCCCCAACGCCCACGCCGACCACCTCAACCGTCCCTCACCCCACACGGCCGAGTACTGCTACACGATTCTGGGTGAGCTCCAGGAAGAATTCGGACTACCGCCCATCCCCCGCATCGAAGACGTCGACCTTGACCGCGTGGCTCGCCCCATCCAGGGCGTGCGCGACTCCGTGGTCGCCGCCATCGTACGAGACGGCCAGGTACTGATGAACAAACGCGGCGGCGAAATCGGTTACGGCCAATGGGCGGTGCTCGGCGGAAAAACCGATCCCGGTGAAACCCTGATGCAGGCCCTCTTGCGCGAACTCGGCGAAGAGATCGACGTGCACGAGCTCGACCTTCCGCGCCTCGTTCACGTGCACTACCACTACGACGGAGCTTCGGGACAAATCTTTCGTGTCTTCGTGGTACGCGCCACCATTGGTTACCACGTCAAACCCATAATCAAAGAAACTAAAAAGATCCTCGACCTCAAATGGTACCCACTCGACGACTTGCCGACGCCACTCTTTTCGAATTTCGACGATTATTTCGACGACCTGCTCGACTAGCGCCTCAGCGCCCGAGAATCATTTCCCATAGTTTGCCGAAGGACCGGTCGCCGAGCGAGCGCATCGTCACGAACTCCGCGTGCTCGTCCGCTCGGACGAGGTCCACGCGAATGCCCCACATGGGATCCACCGTGTTGGGCAGCATGCTGTAGCGAAAGTCGCCCAGCACGTTCGCGTCGCGCGGATCCACCGCGAGGAAGTCATCCGAGAACCACGAAAAGCGCTCGATGTCTCGGTAAAGCTTGGTGTCGAAGATGATCGCAAAGGTCTCGGCACTGGCCTTGGGGAGCGAATCGCCCGGGTAGTACTTCACCGCACCCAGTGGCGAGATGCGCACGGCGTCCGCGTAGTAGCGGCCACCGTATTCGTAGAGACCGCGATACACGAGCAAGTTGCCGAAGGAGGGTTTGGCCTGAATGCGCAGCGCGCGGCCGTGACCACGACTCTGCGCCAGGCCGAGCACGGCGTCGATCGCGCGATTGCGCTGCACAAAGCCGAAGCCAAGGTAGAGCACCGTAAAGAGCGTCGCGACCGCAATCGAGCGTCGAGATTTCCAGAGCAGGAATCCGATCAGCGGCAGGGTAAAGAGCGGATCCACGATCGGCATCGAATCCCAGGCCACCCGGTAATTGGAAAAGGGCCACAGCAGCTGCGTGCCATAACTGGTGAAGGCGTCGAGCAAGCCGTGCGAGGCAAAGCCCGCAAAGCAGATCAGATACATTTGCCGAAACGAGGCAAAGCGCTTTTTAAAAAGCGGCCAAAAGACCAGTGCGCAAATCAGTGCGCCAATGGGAATAAAAATCAGCGAATGCGTGAAGTGCCGGTGATACTCGAGGGCCAGGAGCGGATCGCTCTTCGAGGAGATGAGCACGTCGAGATCGGAGGCCATGCCAGAGAGAGCCCCCAGCCCCAGTGCGAGACCGCGCGAGGGTTTGTCGGTGTGGCGGCGTTCGCGATCGACGGCCGCGGCGATGCCTGCCCAGAGCGCGCCAAAGGCGCCTTGCGTGATGGGATCCATAGCCGCAACGCTAATTTAGTACGCTTTGGCGAACAAGACCTGGTGCGTGGCTTTTTCGCCGGAGAAGACGCAAGTGGCCTGCTTCGGCGCGCCCACGATACAGCGAGGCGTGATTTTGAATTCGTCGCACACAGCGTGGCCGATGGCGCTCGCGCACCAAGAAACCGAGGCAAAGCCGATGGACTTCGTAAAGAACGCCTTCACCTCATCGAGGCTTGCGCACTCTTTGGTGTTCTCATTGCGGAATTTTTCGGCCCGGTTCAAGAGATTGTCGTGCACCGATTGCAGTGTCGCTTCGATCGAGTTCACAAACTCATCGATGGGAATGAATTTCTTGCCGAGGGATTCGTCGTCGCGCGTGACCACGCAGAGCGTGCCCTGGTCGACGTCGCGCGGACCGATTTCAACTTTTACCGGCACCCCGCGTTTGATGTGGTACCAGTTCTTTTCGCCGCCGCGCAAGTCGCGCTTGTCCACGAGCACACGTACGGCTTCCCCAGCGTAGGTTTTGGCCGAGAGTTTTTTGTTCAGTTCTTCGACGGCCGCCATCACCTTGGCTTCGGTCTCCGCGTCTTTGAAGATCGGAATGATCACCACTTGCTTGGGGGCGATCTTCGGAGGCAGCACCAGGCCGTTGTCGTCGGAGTGGGTCATGATCAGGGCGCCCACCATACGAGTGGACACGCCCCAGCTGGTGGTCCAAGCGTACTCGTCGGTGCCGGCTTGGGTTTGGTATTTGATCTCGGAGGCTTTGGCGAAGTTCTGCCCAAGGAAATGGCTGGTGCCTGCCTGCAGCGCTTTACCGTCCTGCATCATGGCCTCGATGGTGTAAGTGTTCACAGCGCCTGGGAAGCGCTCGTCGGGAGTTTTCTCACCGGGGATCACAGGGATCGCCAGGTAGTCGCGCGCGAATTTGGCGTAGACGTCGAGCATCTTGAGCGTCTCTTCGACGGCCTCTTCTTTGGTGGCGTGCACGGTGTGACCCTCTTGCCAGAGAAATTCACTGGTGCGCAGAAACATGCGCGTGCGCAGTTCCCAGCGCATGACGTTGGCCCACTGGTTGATGAGGATCGGCAAGTCGCGGTAGCTCTGGCACCACTTGGCGAACATCTCGCCGATGATGGTCTCCGAAGTCGGGCGAATCACAAAGGCCTCTTCGAGGAGACCGTCGGGCACGAGCTTACCGTCCACGGCCTTGAGGCGATGGTGCGTGACCACAGCGCATTCTTTGGCAAAGCCCTCGACGTGCGCGGCTTCTTTTTCGAGGAATTTTACCGGGATGAGGAGCGGAAAGTAAGCGTTCTCGTGGCCCGTCGCTTTGAACTGGCGATCGAGCTCCGCCTGCATGCGTTCCCAAATGGCGTAGCCCCAGGGGCGAATCACCATGCAACCGCGTACGGGGGAATTCTCGGCCATGTCGGCCGCTTTGACGACCTCCTGGTACCAGTCGGGATAGTTCTGTGCTCGGGTGGGTTCTATTGCCGTTTTTGCCACGGCGGCGAGCTTAATTTGAGCATCGCCGCTTGTCGACGGCAAATCTACTCGTCGGTGAGGCTGCAGCAGCCTTGGTAGGTGTTGCCGTCTTTAAAGAGCAGCGTTTGGTATTCGTACTCCGTGTCGCTCATGTTGTCGCTGCACGAGATTTTTTGGATGACCATCTGGGGGGCTCCAGCGGCTTTGTAAACGCGGATGTAGTCTTCTACAAAACCGACGGCCGGAGTGACCTCGTCGATCTTTAGGCGAACGGCCTGATCGGTAACAGGATCACGCCACATGATTTGGTTGTCAGTCACATGGGCGCTCCAGAAAGGCTCGGTACCCGTGCAATGCATGGCGGTGGTTTCAGCTCGAGCGCTTAGGGTGCCCAGGGCGGCGGTGATCAAGGTTGCAGTCAAAAGATTTTTTTGGTTCATGGCGATACTCCTTTTGCCAGGATCCCTGGGGTTCCCTTGGCGATAAGGAGAGCAAAAACCACTTGCTCGCGGAATGAAATCTCCGTCGCTGACACTACCAGCGGGTTTGTGTCGGACGGCAAAAGCCCATAAAAAAAAGGTTCTGGCTTTGTGGGCCAGAACCTTTTTTAGAACTCATTGGTTGCGGGAGTCGGATTTGAACCAACGACCTTCGGGTTATGAGCCCGACGAGCTACCAGGCTGCTCCATCCCGCGGCATTGTCATCCCTTTTCTCGAGCCCCCTGTCAAGCCGGACTTCACCGAATCTTTATTTTTCTAAGTGACCTCGTTCGGTAGAAGCCCCCGAAAACGCACGCCGCAACTGTGATGAAATCTCCACAAGGCCTCCATACTCACGTCAAATCGGAGCGCCATACTGGTAAGGTCAGACGATCCCAAGCACAAAGCAGAATGTAAGTGGGTGCTACAAACGTAGGAGGCTCCCATGTCACCGACCCCCTTAATGAACCCTGAGATTTTTTTGATTCCTGCCATTTGGACCATCCTGGTCGGCACACTCGCTCTTATTGGAGCCACGGCGTTCCGCGCCGGCCCTTCAGACGCTGAGTAGTGTCCGGCGTAAAATCACTCTTTGCTAAACTTTCCGCTCGCGTTTTTGATGATGGTCAAGGTTGCGGGATTGCCGGGAAAGCTTTGCATCACGACATCGGCCGCAAAGTCGTTCCACGCAGCATCTTTGGCAAATTTGATCACGCGATCCTGCCCCAAGTAGAGAACAAATTTGATTTTGTAGCCCACGGGGAAAGAGGCAAGGTAAGCCGGATCAATGCGAAAGTTCGAACCGCTCGGGACGTCCGTGATAAAGAGTTCTTGGCCGATCGGCACCAAATCAAAGGTGCGAGCTGCGCCGTAGAACCAGATGTCTTCGCCCTTTCTGCCAAAGAAATTGTTCGAGATCCACGTTGGACGCTTGCAAGCCTTGCCGAGCAGGGTGCTCGTCATGTTTTCGGTATGCGCAAAGGGCACGGAGTAGAAGGTGTTCTTTTCAATAACAAAGTCTCCATACACGCAGCCCGGAATGCGAAATGACGTATTGTTTTTGGACGGATCGTTGGGGTCGTCATTGCCAAAGGTGTTGCCGCGTACGATGACGTTCTCCATGCTGCCGTAAGTCAGAATGCCACGCTCTGCGCTGGTGCCGTTCACCGAAAGGAATTGGTTGTTCTCGACAAGAATGTTCTTAAATCCGTCGTTCTCGGGTCTAAAATTATGATACGGCTGCATGTAGAGATCGATGGCGTAGAGCCCTACGGTATCGACAAAGGTGTTTCCCTTGAGGGTCACGTTGTGGGCAAACTCGCTGAGAAAGACGCCCCCGTTTTGAGTGTGACCAATGCGGTTGTTCTCCACCCACAGCGAGGCGCCCTTGAGCCCGAGGTAAGTGACACCAAAGCCGCCCACCCGCTTGGTCATGCCGTCTTTGGGCAAGTTGCGATTGACTTCAATCACCGAATCCTTGACGAGCGTGCCGTGCGTAGAAAACGAAAAGTTCTCGAATCCGTTGTACACGTCGTAAATTTCACTTCCGAGGACACTCACCTTGCCGCCCATGCTGATGGCCGAGGCGTTGCAATCGTGAATTTTGCTATTGCGAATCACAAAGGTGCCTAGCTCTTCACCGCCGCCCGCGTAGAGGATCTCGCCACGCCAATGGTCCATCTCCACGTTGTCCACGAGCACGTCGGTCACACGGCCCCAAATGCCAAGACCTTTGTGAGTCATGTCCCAACCGGTTTTCTGCTGCTCTTCGTCCCACCAGGCGCCTGCCTGATCGGTCATGCGGGCATTGCCCGTGGCGCGCAGGTTGCGAATGCTGATGTCTTCGATAGATTGGTCGTAGTTCAGTCCGAGCGTGGTGAACATGCCTCCGCGGCGTGGAATCAGCGATTCAGGATCCTGCATGTTCAGAGCATAGGCCGAAAGGATGGTCTTCGTGGGACCGTCGCCAATGAAGTGCATGTTGCTATGGTTGATGCGAAACACGTAGTCGCCTTCTACGGTCGGTGCCACGCGGTAAATGCCCTCGGGAATGTAGATCACACCACCGCCGGCCGCTGCCGCATCATTATAGGCAGCGCGCAGGGCGAGCGTGTCGTTGGCAGCGTCGTTGCCAAGAGCTCCATAATCGCGCACGTTGTAGACGAGCACATTTTTTTCGCTAGCCAGCTCTTCGGCATCGCTAAAACTCGGAGGATCGGGAATTTCGGGTCGCTGCGGATCGAGTGGTGCATGGGTTTCCGGATTCTCATCGCCCGCTTGCGCAGGGGCTTTGCCACCCTCGACCGAAATCAATTGGCAAGCACTTAGCAACACGAAGAGAGCGGGAATCAGACACACGCTTGCAAAGGGATCCGCTCCAAGCAATTTTCGTTTTGCCATACTCACATAGTATCGACACAGCGATCTGAGCCTGAAGTTAAGACTCCGCCAAAGCTCGCAGGTGGCTGATTTTAGGTGTCATTCTCAGGGATTCTTCGCTGCAAATACGCGCAGCGCTGCACCCTTGTGCAGCGCTTTGAAATGAGCGCACTGTTTTAAGTTGCTGATTTTATGTAACTTTACCCTAACGCAGTGGCGTGGCCCCTGCGAATGTAGGGGGAAAAGCACTTGATTTCACAGAAACAGACGACCTATCAACAGAGACAGCTCGGATGAAACCATGATTGCAAACCCTAAGACCAAATCCACTCCCAACCCGCATCTTCCCAAGATGATCCTGCTTCAGGATTGTCTGCGTGAGGATTTAAAAGTTGAACTGAACAAAATCAAAGATCGCAATCCGAATTATTCGCTGCGAGCCTTGGCCCGCTCGCTCAAGATGTCGTCCGGAACCCTTAGCTCTTTTCTCAGTCGCAAGCGCGTCTTCTCGATGTCCAAGATTGAAGCGATTCTTATGAACACGCCGCTCGACCTCAAAAAAACACGCAAGACCTACAGCAAAGTGGCCACAAGCACTCCCAGCGCCAATCCCACCGACATCTTTGACTACTATCCCTCGCACGATCGGGTCACCATCGATAAAGAGCAGTATTCGATGCTGGTGGATTGGTACAATTTTGCCATTCTCTCGCTCGCCGAAACCCAGGACTTCCAGGGAGATCCCGCCTGGATCGCGCAGCGACTGCGCATCCCTCTGGCCACCGCCAAGCAGAGCCTGAGTCGCATGCAAAAACTCAATCTGCTCATCGGCGAAGAGCCCGGCAAAATCAAACCGAGTGGTCAGTCTTTTATCACCACCGACAACGTGCCTTCGGAATTGCTGAAAACCTCTCAGCATCAAAACTTAGAACTCGCCAAACAATCTCTCTACCGTGATCCGGTAGAAGAGCGAGACTTCTTTGCGATGACCATGGCCATCGATCCCTCCAAAATTGACGAAGCCAAACGTCGCGTTCGAGTCTTTATGGATTCGCTCTGCGACCTTATGGAATCGGGAGAGCGCCGTGAAGTGTACCGCGCTCAAATGCAGATTTTCCCGCTCAGCACTCGCGACGACAACCTCAGCACGGACACCGAAAATCAATGAATAGAACCCTTTGGATCATCGTCCTTTCCTTTCTCTCTAGTGGCTTCGTGAGCGTTGCGCTCGCCGGGCACGCCCAAGGCAACGGCGGTTACGCGTACCTCGGCCCCCAGGGCTGGCGCCTGCTAGAATTCTACGAATCGGGCCTCAGCGCGACAGACGACGAAGTCGCCAAGTCCTGCGACGAGATCCACCGCCTCATCCCTGTGGCGACCCTCGACCGACTGCAAAATGCGGCTCCTTTTTTGAATGCCGGCGAAGCTTGCCTCTTGGCTCGTAGGCTCCACTACGTACAGAGCCAGAACGCGCTCCTCGCCTGGGCGCTGTGGGAATCCCTGTCGATGTACCATTGGCGAGTGGCGGATATCGACGACACAGGCCTCGTCGACCTTCGCGACGTCAAATCCAAGCTGAACTTGGACGCACGCAAGCTCAAGATCGTGGCCAACCGCGAAGGCAAAGTCATTCTCATCGATCAGAAACTTTTCACCCAGCTTCCCGCCTACGATCGCGTCGGCCTGGTATTTCATGAACTTTGGTATTCGCTCCTCGAACCCACTCCGCACCACGACGAACAAATCGTTTACCTAAAACAGGATTCTTCGCTCGCACGGGCGCTCACCCAAGACACCTTTGCCAAAGAACCCGTTCTCCTCAAGACCAACCAACTCATGTCGCTATTTCGCACGCGCGGAGTCGCGACCAGCGAAAAAACCATCAACCCGCTACCGCCCAGACCGAAATACGATGCGGAACATTTTTATCGTTTTGTGGCGGGGCAAGACTTTTCGGTGGCTCCCGCCACTCTCGAGCTGAATTACGGCTACCGCTGGGCTCGCAGCGAAGACGATCCCGGCCTGCTACCCACGATCTGCGTGGATGACCCGCAGGCGAAGTGGTGTCCCTTTGCTTTGAGTCTGCGAGATGAAAGACGCTCACACGGTGTGCGCTGGGGCGCATGGGTGGAATCCACCGAGGTAGAAATCGTCTGGGGCGGATTCTGGACCATCGACCAAAAGAAGCAGCCGATGTTCATCACGCAGCCGCAAATCATCGCCACACGCAACAGATGCGAGCTCGACTGCGCATCGCTCACGCCGGGTGAGCGCTATGTTCCCGGACTCGACGAGACCACTTATAATATTTTGTTTGAGATTTACCGTGGGGACGCACGCTCGCACCTGAGCGCCTCGTTGTACTTGCCTTTTGGTTTTTAATTAAAGCGCTTGCAGCCACTGGCGCCGGCGCGTCCTTAGCAAAACTTTGCATGACCTGCTTTTAAGAATATTTACAATAACTTAGACTTCAGGCCCGCATCACCTCACCCCTGCCAATGCTCGCAGCATTTTTCGCTCGCTTCGGGGGTGAAAGCGTATTATGACGCATGGCGTTATGCGCTTCTCCCATTCGCTCATCACCCCTCTCCTTGGCGCCCTCCTCGTCGGCGCGCAAACCCCTGCGGCCTATGCCCGTGCCACCGATGTGCTTCAGGCCCTGAACGGCGGCGAGCTTGTCACTTGCCAAGGCGGAGAGCGCGGCAGCTGCCCCGAATCCGTGGGAGCGCTTTACGATTACGAACCTCAAATCAATCCCATGCCCGCGCGCTGCTCAGGTGTGCTCGTCGCCCCGGACATGTTCCTTACCAATGCCCACTGCTTGGGCGATCTGATCAACCACCCCGAAGAGTCCTGCCGCGGACGCTTCTTCGTTCACATGCCCGAAACGCAAAATCGTGGCTATGAAATTCATCACTGCAAACGTGTCTACGCCACCTCCGAGAAAGAGGCCGAACTCGATTACGCCCTGATTGAACTCACCACCGATTCCCCTCGCGAACTCCTTGCCATGAGAAACGATGGCATTCGCGACAAGGAATCGCTCACGGCCTGGGTCGCCAATCCCATTCCCGATTCTTTGCGTAGCATCGTGACCCCGCGCAAGCTACGCAATGTGCAGGGAAGCTTTCTCTTAAACAATCGTGGTCAAGACTACAGCCCGCGCGTGCTTCTCACTGGAGAAGAGATCATCATCGGAAACTCTGGCTCACCCATCGTCGACAAAAAAAATCAACTCGTCGGCATCATCTTCGCCATCCATACAAGAGAACAGCTCGGCGCCCTTTTTCACTCCATCAGCAAAGACTTTCTCGATCTCGACTCGCTGGACCGCGGCGTGAATTTTAACTACGGCATCAACCTCTCGTGCATTCCCGAGTTTCAGTCCCACGATCTGCCGAAGGAAGCCAATGCCTGCCGCAAAAAATTCCTTCTCAAATTTTCGGCCGAAGATGCTCAAAAACTCAAAGCCTTTCTCGCCAAAGATGCCGAGAAGATGACTCTTAAGGCCCACGAAGATTTGCAAAAGTGGATCAAGAGCCAAACAGGCGCCGAATCCTTCGAATGGAAACTCGCCCCGCTCGGAAACCACGTCGATATCGATGCCCGCAATGCAAACCTCACCCTCGCGCTCCCTTCTTGCGTCGTAACCCCTCCCTCGGCAAGCCTCAAGATGCCTGGCAAACTCTATCGCCTGGGCCTCGATCTCAATGGAGACGGCAACATCGCTTCGGGTTACCGCCGACTGGATAGTGAAAAGGTTCAAATGCAATTGCGCGAGGTCACTCCCGCGTCGGGCGACGAACGAGCTGTCTACGAAGTGAAACTCAACTTGCCCGCACACCTCAACCGCGAGACGATCACATTCTCGCTCGCTCTTGGCTCTTGCGGCTCTGCGGCTGTGACGCCTTGAGTGCACGCAACGAATCATGAAAGGCGCCACCGCCTTGACCCTATAGACTCTCTTCGTTAAATGATTTCCCAGGGAAGGGGAAATCATGAAATTTCTATCTATGCTCGTCACCTTGGCACTTGCCGCGTCTTCAGCGTGGGCTGCCGACACCACTCTCGAGTTCGATCTCACCGGAGACACGGTCACCGAGATCAACATCGACAAACTCAACGCCCAGCTCAAAGACAAGGGCCTCGAGGGCCTACCCCACCGCGTTGTGGTCACCGCCAAGGGCGAGCGCGCCTACTGGCGCGTGCTTAGCCAACGCATCGACGCCGCCCGCGAGGCGGGACTCTTAGGAGAATACGACAACTTCGTGATCGAGAATGGCTATCTGCACGAGTATCCCGAGATCTGCTACCGCGGAAACATCGAAGACGTTCCAGAAATCCTCGAGGCCATGCATACCGTTACCGACAAAGAGCAAAAAGACGGCGGTGGTTACCGTTCGTTCCTTCACGTCGACTCGGGTCTCTTGGGTGTGGCTTGGTCCGACCAAAAGAAAGCCTTAGCTGAATTCATGGAAAGTTCCGAAAAGGTCGACCAGCACTACGGCGTCGACGAAGACGGCGGTGGCGAGGTTCCCGATGCGGTGAATGAATTCTTCCGCTGGAAGACCAAGACTTACGCGCTTGTGGTGACAGATCTCGGTCCCCAGGGCGACGGCACCGAAGCTTACGCAACGGTCATCAAACCCTGCAAAAAAGACTAGTAACCATTTTCCGGGTAGCGGTACATGGTCACTCCGGTGATCGTACCGTCCTGAAATTCGCAGCTTGAGCTCAGATAATCGCCGTGACCTTGGTAATAACCAAAATTTGGAGTGTAGAGGCAGGCCTCGCCGCTTTCACAGAAACCGTTGTTATTGCCCACCACATCGTCGTTGATCTCCACTGCGTGGGTAAGGTGCGAGATACTCAACGATACGTGAGGGTTCCAGGTATTGACCACGTTGCCCGACAAATTCGCCGGGCAGGCCTGATCATCGGTGAACGTTGGGTTAGCTGCGACACCGGTGTACGTACGGTCGCGTAGCACGTCGTCATTGCGACTCAGTCCAAAGTCAAATATTTCACAGGTGCCCGAGCTGCAGCGTCCGCGTGCGGCGGCGTCAATCACACTCGAGGCACCGCCCTTAGCCCAGACGCGCAACGGATTCATAAAATTGAACCAGTCGCTAATGCTCGCGAAAGCGCTCGAACCGTTGGCGTTCGACGCGTTCTCGGAATCGGAGGTGCCCACGATGCCGACAAAGGTGTCGTCGAGAGCACCGGCGGCAAGCGACACGAAGCTGGCATCCGAGTTACAACCCGAGTCGATGTTCGGAGTGCCAGAGCCTGTGCCGTTACAGTTGGCCGTCGTGTTTTGGCCGGCCATGATCACTTCCGTAAAGACCCCGGCTTCTTGAAAACCATCGTGCTCATGAATCCCCGTGCCAGCGTTCCCGAAGGACGCTAAATGCTTGATCAGGGAACTATCGATGGAGGCAAAATAAATTCCGCTCAGCCCATTGTTGATGGCAACGATGGAACTGATGTAGGCCTCAGTAATGTCTTCGAAGCGCGCTCCGTAACCGGCATTGTTAATGGCCGTAATGTTACGCGCCACAATCGGCCAGCAGCCATTGCAGTAAAAACCATCTCCACCATTGCCCGAGGTGAACACGTCGTTCAAAACCCACCCTTGATAAGTGTAGCCAAGTTGCACGCCATTTCCGCCGTTGTTGAAAGCTTTGATGTTCTCGATCACAGTCGTCTGGTCTTCACCATCGAAGACACGTAGGCCGATCGCGGTGTTGTTCGCGACCTCGATGTTCGCGATCCGCCCCGGGCCCATGCCGTAAATGGTGATGCCCCGCGAGCCATTGCTGTAAGCACGAATGTCTTCGAGAATCAGGTGGTAAGGAAAATCCAGACTCATCCCGCTGCCGACACAATTAGAAACCGACACGTTGCGGATGGTCAGGTATTCCGCGTAGTCGTAAACATCGACCCCGGACAGGGCATCGAAACCACTCGCCGCATTGCAGTCAAAGTCACCTTCGACGTGTACCTGGGTGACGTCTTCGTCTAGCCCGATGAGCGACACGTTGTTCGCGGCTCCGTTATAAGAGAGAATCGCCCCCCGCAGCGTTACGATGCCGAGATTGGCGCCGTTATATTCATATCCCGCACTCGCACGACTCTCAGCGAGAGTCAGTATCGTATGAGCGGGCAAAGTTAAGGAGTCCAGTGATAAAGCCGAAGTGCCCGCACTGTTATCGGGCAGCGCCTGAATGGGATTCGACCACCACTTGGCACTCAGGCTTTCATTGGTGACATCGCCCGACAGCATGACCTTCATGTCGAGAAACTCGGTGGCCGCGAGCACATCGCGCAAGCCTTTTTGCGGTGCAAATCCGTAAGAGTAGAGTGTCGCTACGCCGCCCGTCACTTTGCAGGTCCAGCGCATGGCCGCAAGGTTGTCGGTGATTTCGAGGCCGTCGCAAGTCGTACGCCCGGTGACACTCGCTTTCATGAAAGGCGCCGCGAGCATGCATTCGGGATAGAAATCACCTGCGCACGCCGTGCCGTCGGACTCTAAAGTACTCGCGCCGTTATTTTTGATGTACTTCATCCACATGGTTCCGTGCGTGGTGTAGAGAGGTTCCACTTTGAGCGCGACTTTCCACCCCTGCGACACCACGTCTGGAGAGATCTTGCCTTTTTTATTCTTCACGCGAACGTTGATGTAATAAGTGCTCACGCGCGAATCGATCGCCGGAAGCGCCTGAGTGATTTGGCTAAGGCTCGTGAGCGTTGTCCAAGTGACTAAGTTTTTGGCGTCGTTGCCGAGCGTGCCGGTACCGACGGCGTACTGATAGGTTAGGTCTTTGTTCGTGAAGTCCGAAATGCTGAGCTGAAAGGCCGGAACCGCACCCAGCTCATCGGTCGTCTCCACTTGCACGAAGGTCGCTCGGTTGCTGAGCACTTTGGAGCGGCTGATGACCACAGAACAACCCGTCGCGAGCCCGAGCACGAGGACACCGCAAAAAGATACCTTCGCAAATACGTTCCCCATGCTTCCATGGTACAGGCGAAATTCACAGGAGCGCCACTATTAAAGTTTCGTGAAACCACCAAAAAACGTTAACCAGCCAGCGCTGCACATTGGTGAAGCAGAGGCGTTTCTTTACTTTGGCTGCAAAGGCATATTGTCGCAGGATGTCGTTTTTGTGGATTCAAAAACAAAAAGCCGCATTATATTCGGACTCTTAGATGAAATCCATTTAGCAACACCACAACCCTTGCCGGGTATTTTGTCCCAACTCGGGTTGCCAAAAAGATCTGCTCCGTGATTTGACCTTGCTCGCAGGAATTCCGTGGGGTGAACATCGGCGCGCAGCGTTCGGTCGTTTTGGAGTGAGTGTTCCTAGAGTGGACCAAATCTAAAACAACTAGGAGCTCACACATGATCAAAACCAAAGGAACCCTCGCCCTGCGCGCTGCGCTCGTGGGCGTCGCCGCCCTCAGCGGACTTGGCGCCCAAGCCGCCATCACCTGCAGCCCCCGCCCGCCCCTCTACTTCGCCGTTTCCGGCAACGGAAAATTCATGCACAACGTTTGCACCGAAACGGGCATCGACAAAGCGGATTGCTACAACAAAAACCAAAATGCGCCCCACAATCCCGGGTTCAAAAACGGCGAGGTCGATCCCGATCGCCTGTGGACAGGTTTCGAGACCGTCTCCGTACCGAGCCCCACAGGCCAGCCCACCAAATACGGTCACCATGAGCTGCACGAAATGCTGCAGGCCATTGGCGCCTACTTCGACAACAACCCCACCACCTCCCCCGCCGCACAAAACGACGGCGTGCTCGATGAGCGCGATTGCAAACCTTTCCGCGTGGCCATCGTCGGCTACAGCAACGGCGCCTGGGCGGCAGCCATGGTCGTCGCTGCCATGAACAAAATTGGTTACACCGGCGTCGGCCCGAGCCTGTTCAACGACTGGTTCGGATGGGGCGAAGATAAGAAAGGCAAAAAGATTGCCAACTTCAAAGGGCACTTCGAAATTCGCCTTGGCCTTATCGACACCGTTCCCCTCACCGAAAGTGGTTGGTGGGGACTTGTTCCGAACATGGATAAGATCGGCGGCGTGAACCCGCACGCAGATCTTCCGGTATCGAACGCGATCATCTACAATCTGCACCAGCAAAACGGCTGCAGCACCAAGTACTGCCGCACCAAAGCCGGCCCCATTCCTCTGCCCTTTCTCAACGGCTTGCTCAAGGGCGAACGTTGGCGAGGCACCATCGGCGGTGTGAACGCAGGCCTCAAGGCCTTCATCGATTTCGACCGCCAACTCACGAGCGTCCAAACGCGTGTGGATTCTTCGAGTCTGCAAACGCAGGCCGCCTCACACATCAACATCGAGGTTCCGGCTTTCGACGCCGCCGAATTCATCTACCATCCTGGCGCGAGCGGATGGCTTTCGAACGGCTCACTGCCGGGCGGCACCACCACCAACCAAACCGCTTCACTCGACCCCGTGGGTGACGCGGACGCGTTGATCGCCGCCATCGGCACGAGCTCTACCCGCACTAGTGTCACCGACGCCGCGAGTGTCGTGCTCAGCGCCGAGCGCGTGGACGCGGCCCTCGAGACCATCGTGCTCTTGCGCAGTCGCGCGCTCGCGGCAGCAACGCTCATTGCCTTGCACCCCACGCACGACATCTCGCTCGCCATCACCGAGCGCGCCACCGCTTACGGTTCCCTCACAGGTCTGCCCACGGGCGCGAATGGGGAACTCGCCTTCGGCACTCAGGCGATCGAACACGCCGGCGCCGGACAAGGCGCACCGATCTGGGTCAACTACACCGTCAACTCGGACTTCGCGGCCTACGTGACCCAATTCGACATGTGGAACCAGCTCGCAAATCCCGGCCTCTTTAAGCCCATGTACCTACCTCAGCTCTCGACTCGCCAAACGGATGGCTTATTTGTACTAAAAAACCACTCCGTAAAACGTTTTTACAAAACGAACGTCGACGACCCGTACCAGGTGAACCTGCGCCTCTTGACCGACGCCCTAACACCGAGTGCTCCGGGCGCTCTGACACCTGCCACACTTGCGAGCTCAACGTCGCTGCTCAAGTGGTCGCCCGTCGTGAAAGTGTGGATCCCCAAAACCTTTACCGAGGACGCCCTGCCCAATACGACTTCGTTTTACCCATGGGATTTTGCTCTTGAGGGCGACACGGACTACGGCGAATGGATGGAAGCTCCGGTCGAGGCGCTCGATTTCACGCAGGGCAAAGTACGCGTGCTTCTGAGCGGCACGAATGTCGAAATCTTGCGCAACGATGGCGCTGGCAACTGGAATGTCTTTGAAGACACCTACGCGCCCACTGCACATCCGACAACGCTCATCAACGACGGTGCCGAACTCAAAGCGCTCTTCCAAAACCTCGGATTCAAAATCACCAACCCCTTGGAGACGTCGACCTTGACCGTAGAGTTTGAATTCATCCGCAACCGCGGCAGCGACGCACGCTTTGTGAAAACGATCAACCTGAACACACCCGATGTTGGTACCATCAGCTCCTCGAGCGTCGACACCCCCGCACGCGACTTCAAAAAGATCCTCGCCAACGAGTTGTGGAATGTCGCTACTTACTAACCGAAAGAACTGCAAAGGAAAGAACAGCATGAAAAATAAACTTTTTTGGATCGCATCCCTAAGCGTGATTTCAGTAGCCATGGCTCAAGAGGAATCGCCCGAGTATTTTGACGAAACTCCTGTGCAAGAGGCCCCCGTCGAAGCGGTTCCAAAATATCGCATCCCGAAAATCACAACCATCACCCAGCCTACGAACGAAGTGGTGGTAAATACCGGTGACATCGTCGTTATCGAACTCAGCGCCAACTACCGACCGGCCGAAGCCTTGATTCGCAAAGTAGAAGTGACCGATGACTTTTACCAGAAGACGGGCGAGATCAAAGAGTACGTGCCTTTTGTCATCGTCAAGCGCGAGGCCGACGGCAGCTTTGATTACAATTCTAGGGCCACGACCTTCCTTAACGAAGTCGAGCTAAAACCCAACCCCAAAACACGCCAACTGAGTTACCGTCTCGAACATCTCTCTTTCGGCCCCTTTGGGCACAGTCTCATCTCCGCCTGGGATGAAGACATCGACGTGCGCAACCTCACGCCCGAACAAGTGCAAAAGGAAATTCAAAAGCGTTGGCTCGAGCGAGCGCCCGGCACCTACGTGTGGGGATTCGGCAAACGTGTCAAAGCGTTTCGCACGAACGACGGCGAGCACCAACTGGGCGAAACCATCACCAATCCAGAGGACTTGAAAGAAGAGAACTTCAAAAAAGGTGGCTACGACATCTTTACCCGTCTTGCGGGCAACGGCCTGGGCACCATCAAAGTCACACTCTCCAAAGAGGATACCGCTGCCCAAACCGAGCTCCTTAAAACGCCTTAATCCTGGCGCTTCAACCTGGTCACGGAGCACGCGCGTGTTACGCTGCCGCGCATGCTCCGCAGGTTGATGCCACGATTGGTGCTAAGTCTCTTTCTGGCTTCGTTGGGCTCCGTGGCCCGCGCTGATACTTCAGCCTGCGGCCTGCTGATACTCTCCCTCCACCACGCCGAGCGCTACCGGCGCGGCGCTCAGCTCCTCAATCCCTTCAACGTCTATCGCAATTTTTGGACTCACGATCAGATGCAGCTCGGGCGCAACCTTCGCCACATCGAAGAAGCCGATCGCCGTGTGACCCCCTTTCCGCGCAACGTCGATGAACTCGATTATTACCGTCGCGAACTTTACGATAAAATTTTGGACGGCGCTTTCGACGCACCAACGCCACCCCTTGCCAGAAATGCGGTGCCCTTTTACGCACCTCCGCGCCTGGGACTCCGCGACTCTCCGGGCGCGTGGAACGAGTTGGTGCGCGAGCATCCCGATGCCACCGTGGCCACACTGCTGACGATCTACTCCCGCGACTACGGTTCGGACTTGATTCTGGATCTCTTCGCAAAACGCCCCGACGTGCTATGGCTCGCCGTGGCCGAGGCTCGCCTCGAAGCGCCGATGGCGCTCAAAAAACGCCTGCGCAACTACCGTTACCGTTTGAACTTTGCCTACGGAACAGGCATTGCCACCATAGTGGCCAGCGGCATGTGGGGGCGCCTGCTCGCGGAAATCCTGCTCTACTGCCGGATCTCCCCCCTATCGGACCCATTCACAGTCCTCTCCTGCGCCGAATTTTAAGCAAAGCGGTGACGGCGCCGCCAAGAAGCTCGGTGAGCGTCATCGCCAGATGAGCGAAGACCAGCGCCGGTTATCAGAACAATGGGCCCGTCAAAACCCCCGTGAGGCGGCAGAGATACGGGCCCATTACAGACAAGAACTAATCTAGTGGTAGAGCCACTCGTAGAACGGCTCAGCCTTCGGCTCCGAAATACGTAGCACGCCACTGGTGCCCTGGGGCGCCGGGAAAGTGCTGCGGTAAATCGTACGGTACGCCACCATCTCGGACTGCAACTTGGCCTGCGCGGTTTCGAGCGCAGCCACGCGAGTCGCCCGCTGTTCACGCAGAGGGTTCAAAATGGCTTCGACAGCCTCAAGCCCCTCGGTCTCCTGAGCGAGCTTCGCCATCAGCGCATCGATGTCGATGCGAAGTTTGGCGAGCGCTTTGCTCTGGGTGGCGATCTGCCCATCGGTGAGCTGAATTTGCGTGTCGAGGCTCGAAGTCTCGTTACGCAACTGATTCGCTCGACTCTGGGCGCTCAGGTACTCGGTCTTTTTCTTTTCGTAACCGGTCTTAATGACGAGCGCGTTCAGCGAAGCACGAGCCTCGGCCAGACGCCCCTGGGCATCGGTGAGTTGCGGTCGCAGCGACGCGATCTCTCCACGAGCGTCGGCGATGTTATCGCGTTCGCGCGGGATGAGGTTCTGGTTGATGTCGTTCACATCGCGCTCTAGGGAGCGGATCTCCGAACGCACCGACGAGAGTCGCGCTTCGAGCTCGCTTAGCGTTTGCTGCAGAGACTGATAGCGCGCATTCACCTCGGACTCGAGATCCAAGCGGCGGCGATCGTAGCGAACACGATTGCTGGCGAGCTCGCCCTGCTCGCGAGCATAAGCGGCGTTCACTTGATTCAGTTGCTGCTGAACCTGGTTCACGCGCTGACGTTCGGCCGAGCAGTCGGGACGCGGGTCCGGACGTGGATCGGGTCTAGGGTCAGGTCTCGGGTCGGGCCTAGGATCCGGACGTGGGTCCGGTCGTGGATCTGGTCTCGGATCGGGCCTAGGATCTGGACGCGGATCCGGACGTGGATTTGGCCTCGGGTCTGGTCTCGGGTCGGGGCGCGGTCCGGGATTCGGGCGCGGGCGCTCCACGTCGAGTGTGGTCGCAGCGATGTTGCGATGCGATTCGCAACGGCGCAAATCGCCCTGGGCGCGTTGGAGCTGCGCCTCGAGATTGCGGTACTGCTGCTGGAGCGTCACCATATTTTGCTCATTGCGACGGATCTCATTTTCGATCCAGCGAATCTGCGTGTCCGACTCCACCACACGGCGGAGTTCCCACTGGTAGTTGAAGTTGCGCACGTCCGATTCGGCCTGCGCTCGCTGAGGTTCCAGATTGCGCTCTTCGCGTTCGAGATCGTCGATCTCATCGCGAGCTGAGTTCTCTTGGCGCTCTAGTTCAGCGATGCGCGTGTTGGCACTTGCGATACGCGCATCGGCGTCGCGAATCTCACTCGTGAGTCGAGTCACTTCGAGGTTCAACGCATCGACACGTTCAAAGTACGGTTTCAGCTCTTCGGCCACTGGGCGAAAGATGTCTTCTTTGGCCTTGAGGTCGGCAAGCGCCGCTGTGAGTTCTGCCTCCACACCAGCGAGTTCGGTCGCCAAACGGGCTCGTTCGCTGCGCAGGTCGGTGATTTTCTTTTCGACCACCGCTTTGTTACGATTCAGCTCCTCGAGCTGTCCGTTGATCTTGCCCGTGCGCGTGAGGAATTCTTTTTCCTTAGCCAGGTGGGGCTTCATCTCAGCGTCGAGCGCATTGATGGCACTTTGGTGCTCCCCTGTGACAAAATATGTATCCCAGGCCAAGGCCAGCGAGTCTTGCAGATCACTCGCCCCATGGCCGGCGTCGTTCTGGGCGGCCGCCTGCTTATCGAGCGCATCAAAGAAAGGCAAGTAGAGCACTTCCTTTTTGGCGTCGCACTTTGTGCTGAGGTTGTCGAAGGTCGCCATCGATCCCGAGAGAGAGAAATAAAATTTCTGCTCCTCGCCGTGTTCGGGGGAGTAGCTCACCTTGATGTTGCTATCGCGACGCAGCTGTTTGTAGAGCGTGCTCAGCTGAGCGGGCGCAAACCAAAAGGCCGCACTGCCCAGGCGAGCGTCTGAGCGCGAGTCGCGCAGCATCGGGAAGACCGTCTTGCTGCTATCGGTTTGCAGGCTCAGGACTTCGGCCGCATCGTCGCCGCTGATAAAAATTTGAGGAGCCTCAAGGCGGGTGGGATCCACCAACACGGCAAAGGTCCAGGTGGTCTCGCCCACCTTCTTTTGCGTTTCGGCCACGCAAAGCTCAGTGGCGTCATGGCCGATGATTTTTTTGGAATAAGTCCACTCTTTGGTTTTGATCGGCTTTTCGGCCGTTTGAGCCATGGCCGCCGACGTCGTCACGAACGTGACGAGCGAAAGGCTCCGGCCCCACATAGAACACCCTAGGAACTTCATGAATGAGTCCTCCCTTAAAATAGATCCCCGCAGGATCAGGTCTAAGGGAGGTGCGGCGAATGCGGAACTTAATTCATCTTATTATTCGGCGCAGATAGGAAGCGACGCTTCAGGGAGAAGCGCCCCCTTCTGGCTTGCGCCATTTAAAAAGTCCGGTAAATCCTCGGTAGACCTTGGTTTCGAGTTTGTCGAGCCACTCCACGGCCGGAACCACTTTGTCGAAGAGGCGGTACTGGTTTTTGAGAACAAGGGCCCCCGCCCCCACCGTGGCCATCGCCAAGTGACCCACGTTGAAGTTCATAAGCAGGGTCTGCCCCAGGGCGCTGTCGAGTTTTGCGTCTCCCCCTAGCATGCCGAGCCCGTGGCCGGGATTCCACACGAGTTTGAAGAAGGACGACTCCATCACGATGGAGAGGATATAAAACTGGGTCATGGCGTAGGTCATGAACTTCTCGGCCGAACCGCCCACCCCGCGAGCCCACTTGCTCGCCTCGGGACCGTCTTTTTCGGAACGCCAGCGCTCCCAAGAGTTCAAGACTGCCGAAACCGGCGTGCGCCACATGGCCTGAAAGAGAATGCTCACCCAACTGGTCGAGAAGAAATGGCTCCAGCCCGCAAAAGTGGCCATCGACGAAAGGGTTTCGCTGTCGAAAGCGTTGCGCGCCAGGTACAGGTCAAAAGTGAAGAAGGACGACATCATCAGACCCTTGATCGTGCGGATCGCAATGGAATCGCCGTCGCGGCTGAGCCAGTTGCCGATGAAAGAGCGATAGGTACCCGTACCAGCTGAGTTGGCGCCGTTGATGATCGTCATCGGAATCATCACCTGCATCGTTTCGCGCTTCAGAGCAAAAGAGATGAGCGAGAAGATCGTGTGCATCGTGACCTTCTGGCCCATCGAACGCATCTCACCGTCGGTGGGTCGCACCATATCTTCGGAATAGGGAAACAAGGCGCGCACTTGGTACATGGCATCTACCATGGCCTTGCGCGGATTCTCGGCAAAAGCCTGTGTCCAGACCCGCAGCATGGACTGCGTGCGCACGAGCTCGGGGGGCAGCTCCACCTGAGCCTCGGCAGCTTTGCTTTGGAGCTTGTTTTTGAGTGAGGCTTCGATCTTCTCGCGAGCGGCGCCCACGAGCGGCGTGCCGGAAATGAGGATGGAACCCCCAGCGTCGATGATGGCTTTGATCTCGGCGCCGCTGACATTGCGTTCGAGCGCGGCTTCGTCGAGCGACGCTAACCGGCGCATGCCCTGACCGGGCACGTAGGCAAAGACACCTACCTTGGTTTCCACATACTGACCAATACGGCGAATGGCGGTGTATTTGGCGGCCGAAAAGCCGGCGTCCTCGATGGATTTCATCACCGCGCGTTTCAACTTGCGACGCGACATCCAATCGGGGGGGGCTCCCACGGCGACAAGGCGCTCTTGAGTGGGGTCAAAATCCTTCAGCGCGTGCGGCAATTCCTGGGGGTCCAGTGTGCCCGAGATCTTGCGACCTGTGAATTCGCTATCGAGACGAGCCAGATAAAAGCCGCATTCCGCACGGGGATCGCGCAGCAGCTGCTTGTACGATTTCTCTTGCGAGGCGTGGGCGCCCACGGAGGCGAGCGCTAACGAGAGACCTAAAATCCAGCTTCGATAATTTCTTTTCATGTCATTCCTTCCCGAAGGCTTTGGCGAGGTAGAGACCGCGCCACAAAAAATTCATGTCGGCACGCGAGATGCCCAGACTTTCGGCGAGCTCAAGGAGCCCCGGATTCGTATCGACCTTCTCGGCGTAGCCCACGGGCAGCTCGAGACGTTCGATGGGATTCTGGGGGTACGAGATTTCGAGCCGGTCGTACTCACGTTGCAGCTCGTTGATTGCCACGATTTGTTTGAGGTGGCCGGGGCCCAAAAGGTGCGCTGGGTAGCGCAGCAGCTCCACAAAGGCGCGCTGGGCCTGATCGCCCTTTTCGTTGTCGAGCGAAGGATTCAGCTCGCGCAAAAAGTCGTAGAGTTTGGCCTGACGACCCGCCATGAATTCAAAGCGAAGCTTTTGTAGCTTGGCCGACTTCAGGCGGGGATCTGTGCGCGTTTCTCCGGAGATCTTGGTGCGCGAGGCCAGGTAATCGGTGCGGTCGAGAATGGCCTCTAAGCGCTCGAGCTGATCTTCGCTCCACCGGCGCATCGGCGTCTTGGTGGCCTTCTCAAAGAGCGACTTGCGCAGCAGCACCTGGACGATGGCGTTCTTCTGGCGCACGGCCCGGTCGATGACTTCGAGCCTTGCGCTAGACTTAAGACTCCACTCGAGTTCTTTGGCCATAGGCAGGTCTGCGTTGGCGCGAATGAAATCTGCCACCAGGCGATTCACGTCGATGTCGATCTCGTTGTAGGCCCGCGCCCATTCCAGAAAAGCGCTCTCCCCACGGGTAAAGCCTTCGCGGGCTTGGGCCATGGACTCGAGTCCGTTGGCGCCGGGCGGATATTCCAGAGGTTCTCGCTTGGTGTTCACGTACTTCAAGATCTGCTTGATGCTGTTCGAGTAAGTCGGAAACGCGATTGAGTGGCGGGTGTAATCCAGCAAATCGATGGAGCGGTCGATCACGCTGAAGATGTGCTCGGGTTTGATATCTGGATAGCTCTCAAAGAATTCCTGGCGACGAATGAGACGGCCCTTGGGTTTTTCGGGATCTCCGTACTGCGAAAAGTAGGGAGAGGCTTTTTCGGCCACGGTAAAGTCGCTGAGCGGCCCCTTGGCGATGTCGAATTGCTGCTCAAACTTCACGATCTCGTGCTTTGAGTACATCGTCACCACCCAGTGGTCCTGATCAAAGCCCTGGTCGCGATCCAAAAAGCGCATGAAGTTGGCCCAGGCTTCGTCGACGCCAGTTTGGGTGAGCGTCTTGGCGAAAATGAATTCCTTGTGCAGGGGATCGCTGAGCGAAGCGCGCAGATCCTGCGTCTCCACCCCAAAGAGGTAAACTCCCGAGCGAATTTTGGGATCCATGAGATCCTCGAAGTCGATGTGCACGGCGATGTCTTTGTCGCGGAAAGGATCGGCGTAAGAACGCGTGCGCAGCGGGATATCGCTCTCGATGGATTTGGAGTGCGCCACCATATAGCGGAGTCGCGAGGTTGAGAGGCCCGCGCGCATCGCAAGATCCACAAAGCCATCTCCGTTGATGTTGAGCTTCGAGAGCTTGGTGGTATCGCCACGCCCCTGCTTCGCAAAAACTTCAGCCTGCGCGCGCGAAGGCGGCAGTGGCATCATCGAAAGGTCTTTGGAGGTTTTCATCAGGCCACGGCAATAGGCCGCCCACGGACATCGGGCGCACTCGGTGCAGCGACGAGGTTCCACTTCGTCGAGCTTTTCGCGACTCGTGACGGTGGCCATAAAATCTTCATAAACTTCGCGAATGATGGGCAGGTACTGATGCGCATCGATCGCAAAACTCGCGTCGGACTCTTCGACGCCGCGGATTTTGCGCTTTACGACCATCGGCACCAAGTGCACGAAAGCCTGAGCGGGAGTTTCGCCCACCCACGGGCTAAGCGCCCACGCGGTGAAGACCGCAGTATAGACGTCTGCCTGCGACAGATCCTGGTGGCCCTTGGCGATGACGGGCACGTAGCGGTTCTTGCCCCCTGTCTTAGGGCCCGCGCGTTCGGTGAGCATGAGCAGGGGCACCACCGTAAAGATGCCTTCGCGCACGATCACGGCGTTGCGAATGTACTTGGGAGGCGAGGTTCGTTCCATGAGTTCAAGCGTTGCGGCCGCACCCTCGAGCGGGCTGCGTTTGTCGTATACGGGACTCTCGATCTTGCCTTTAAGACCGAGTTTTTGGATGACGTCCGCCGAAGCCTCATCGGCCGTACGGAACATCTCAAGAAGACCGGGAGTCGGCTGAGCTTTGGAGTGGTAGGGACCTTCGCGCCAGTTCCTAGCGACCATTTTGCATTTGGTGCTTGAGAGCAACACTGAGAGCGGCACGAAACTGTTGTTGGCAAGCGAAGCGCGCTCGCGGGTATGATCAAGTTCCTCGAGCATCTCTTTGCAGGTTTTGCCGTCGCGTGAAAGGCGCGGCTTGGAGGCCTCGGCGAAAGGCGCAAATCCCACGCCACAGGCGAGTGCCCACTGTAATATCCTTGTTCCCCACCCCTTTTGAATCATCCCGCTATCCCTCTATTCCGTCCCCGTAAACAATGCTGATGGCTTTTGCCGCACCCCTAGCCGCTGCAGGAAGACCGAGCAGTTGCTTAAGATGCGTCCCATGTTTCGACTAATGGCGCCGAAACTTTCTTTTTTGCGCAGGCTCGCGAGGGTTTTCACTAGCGCCCGGCGGGGCGCTCCCTCTTCGAGCTGCCAGCGCGCGGCCATGTCCGCAGCGATGGCATCTGGCACAAGCTTTTGCGGCTGTGACAGTTCTACAAGCGCGTAGAGATCCGCCCATCCGAGCGGCGCGCTCACGTTGGCGTCGTACCACTTGAGCAGGCGCAAAAAATTCGCACCAAAATCAGTATGTGATTTGGCTTTGGCCAGCTCCGCAACGAGTGCTGTTAGTTTGCCCTTGGGCTTTTTCTCGGCGGATAGGTACTCTGCAAAGTCACGCAAAAAATCCTCGTGCAGGATGCGCTGATCCCAGTGAAAGGCTTCGCGAAAGCGTCGGTCTAGATAGGCCTGCGAAAAAGGAAAAACACGCGAATCCGTGCGAAGGCCCTCAAAGTAACGCTTCACGGTTTTGCCCACAGAGGGGTCCGTGGTGTCGAGCACATGCAGCACGTCAGCATTGCCGCGCGCGGCATTCTTGGACGAGTTGGCGGATCCCCATACCACCAGGTAGTGGCGCTCGCCGGAGAGGGTTTCGTACTCGTAGTAGTCCACCTTGGCGTGCAGCTTGTCGGCCGGAGTTTCTTCGCTGGTTTCGTAGTCGTAGTAAAAAGGCGTGTCCGCTCGTGCGCTTCCGGCATAGGTCGCGTGGCCGAAATTTTCTTGTCCACCTTCATAGACACCAATCGCGGATTCCCAATTCAATTTGCCAGGCAACGCAGGCAGGTCACGAATCGAACGGCCCTCGAGTGTGCCGAATTGCAAACTCAGCGAGGGCGCAAAGGCAAGCTGCGGCAGCGCCGAGTAGGGCTGCGTCGCGAAGTTGCCGTCGACGAGCACAAAGAAATCTTCCATCTGATCGCCCGCCCTGTCGATGAGGTAGCGCAGCGCCTGGTTTTTAGCAGGGTGCGTAGAAACAAACTGCGTGGAGTAGTGCACACGTAGCGATTTGTCGGGCCCGCTCAAGTGGTGAATGGCCGTAAGAACGGGATCGAGCGTTTTGCGACCCTCGGCTTTGATACCTTCGGAATAATAGGTTTCGAGAGTGGAGCGGTAACCGCGCGAATCGTTGATCACGATGCGCGGTAAGATGGTGGGGTCGAGGCGTCCTTCGTCGAAATGCTTTTTGCGTTTGTAGAGCGCGATCCACTTTTCTTTGATCGACTGAATCGATTCGAGAATGACCTCGCCTCGCAAAAGGGCGCCGAACTGCACGTTGCCCTGCGAACCGCGCGCGAATTTGGTGTGCGCAAAATCGAGGTCGGTGTAGCGCACTTTGTTGTCGTGATCCTGATCGATGCGCTTGCTCATGCACGAATCCGTGGGATTTGCCGAAGAGCGCAGGGAGATTTGCGAACGCCACTTGCCGTCTCTAAAGAAATCAATGGCCACGTCTTTGAGGTGATGCAGGCGCGGAAAGGGCAAGAGTTCCGAGCGCGAGATCTCCTCGTTGGGAGGATTCACAAGCGTCACGAGTTTGGGGAAGCGCTGGCGCAGCGATTCGAGATGCTCGTGGGCACGGATCGCCACAAAGCGGTCTTCGTTCACTCGCTCCACGTCGGCATCGCTCACCTGACCGTCGCGGTCGCGATCGTAGGCCTTGAGATAGGCCGCGCGTTCGGTGTCGCTCAACGATTTGAGCTTTCTCGCGTTGAAGGCTTCGAAGGGGGTAAAGGTCGCAGGGTCAGAGACCACGCGCAGCTGTACGCCTCGCTTGAGCAGCACCTCGAAGAGCGGAATCGTTTCGACGAGTCGAAACTCGTAAGCGCTGATGTCGACCCGGGTGGTTTTGAAGGATTTGAAGTGCGGCAACGCGCGCAGATACTCCGGCGTCAGCATCTTGAGCAGAGTATCGCGATACGAAACGCTGCCCTTGCCGCGGTTGTAGAGAAACTCCACAAAGTCGTCGACGCGGCCTTCGAGCTCCACGCTGCCGGTGAGCGGCACCGAATGCCGGTCGGGCGTGAACTCAAAAGCCACGGCGTGCGCGCCGAGGGTCGCGACCAAGGCCGCAACGATGAATGATTTAACTGTACGGCAAGGCACCCTGCCACTCCCCAATATTCCCCATAACGAGGGTCATTGATAAATAAGGTTTTTTTATGTGTCTAGTTAGCGGGGCTTATGTTTTCACTTTTTTAAAGCGTTGATTTTATTGGGTTTTTTGCGGTTCTTTTAAGGCCAATTAAGTCTCTTTTTTGAGCAACGGGGAGTATAAGCCAGGCCTAGACCGGGGGGTCTGCACAAGCCCGCCATTATCAAAACTTCAACGAAAGGCAGAGATGAGAACCATGAAATCCATTTCCCAAACCACATTCCGCTTTCTCGGGGCCCTCGCCCTTATGACCGCGGCGCTTCCTCTGGCGCGCGCCCAAGAAGTCTCGACACGGGTTTACGAAATCAGCCGCACGCCGTACACGCTGAAGATGTTTCAGGTCTACCCGGCCAAAAGCGCTCAAGACGAAACCCAAGTCGACGTCGAAGTGGTGAACTACAAAGCTGTGGCGCGCGACGAGCACGGCAACCTTAGCGATCCCATCTACTTCACAAAGATGTTCGGCTACGGCATCGACGTCACCGCCAAGGATCCTCAGAATTCCGAGAAACCAATCCTTGTGGCGAACACTTTCAAGATGCTTGTCTCTAAGATGTCTAGCGAGTCGCCCTCGGGCATGCCCGCTCTGCGCGCCGCCATGCTGGATCCTGCCACCAACGCACCACGCGGCGACGGCACGCAGGTGATCCTAGAACTCGGCCGCACCGAAGGCTTCGGCCCCAAATACAACGTGGTGATCAGCGTCGAAGAAAACGGCCAAAAACGGCAATTCTTCGCCGGCGAACTCGTCCGCCGTTAAAACCTCTCTATAAAGGCATCCCTTAGAACAGACAGGTGCCAGGTAACTTACCTGGCACCTGACAATGCTAGGTGCCTTTACCCGCCCCCTTCAAAGGTTAGCCGTTATCAACTCTTCACGAGGGGGATTCCGCCTGCAAAAAAATCCCGCACTAAGCTATTGATACCGATTCTCAATAGCCTTAAAAGCTCGGTCATGCCGCAATTTGCAACCTCACGCGTCCTCACCCTTGGTGTCACCACCCTCGTCTTCGCGAGCGCCTGCTCCACCACTCCCCCACTCGGAGAACTCAAAGTGAAATCCGAAAACGCCACGCTCGCTCGTGACGTGGTGAAGGACTACACGGAACTCAGCGCGCGACTCTACGCTGACGCCATCGCCAGCGCGAAATCTCTGCAAGTGGTGAGCAAAGCCTTTACCGACAAACCCAGCGCCATCACTCTCGCCGCCGCGCAGAGCGCCTGGAAAGACGCGCGTCGCTACTACAGCTACACCGAAGCGCTGCGCTTTTTTGGCGGCCCCATCGACCACTCCGAAACGGGGCCCGAAGGCCTCTTGAACGCGTGGCCCCTCGACGAAGCCTACATCGATTATGTCAAAGGCAGCCCCAAAGCCGGCATTGTGCAGAACCCCGAAAAATTTGCCACCATCAACAAAGAGCTCCTGACGAGCCTCAACGAAAAAGACGGTGAAAAGAACATCTCCACCGGCTACCACGCCGTAGAATTCTTGCTATGGGGCCAAGACTTTTCAACCAGCGGCCCCGGCAAGCGCTCGTACAAAGATTACGACATCAAGAGCAACCCCCACGCCGCGCGCCGCGCGACTTATTTGAATCTTCTGAACGAGCTCATCGTAGAGCATCTCGAGGCGGTGGCCGCACAGTGGACCCCCGCAGGCACGGGCTACCGCGCCGAATTCGAACGCGAAGCTCTCGGCGAATCGCTGCGCAAGATCTTCACTGGTCTCACCTCGCTCTCGATCGACGAAATGGCGGGTGAGCGCCTTACCGTGGCACTCGAAATTCACGATCAAGAAAACGAGCAAGATTGCTTCAGCGACTTCAGCCTGCGCGACAGCGCCTACAATCAAGACGGCATCGCTGCGGTTTACTTCAACGCAGCTCCCGCAATGAACGAGGCCGAGCGCGCCAGACGCGCCCCCAAGTCGATCGCGGCCCTAGTGCGCGCCGAAAACCCTGCCCTCGCCAAGCGCATCGAGGCCCAATTTCAAAAGGTTTCCGCCGAACACCTGAACGTCGAGAAGATCGGCACCTTCGACAAGATCGTCGCCGCACGCAGCGAAAAGAGCGCCGGCCGCGTGGCCGTTCGCAAACTCATCGCCGAACTCAACACCCAGGGATCGCTCCTTGGGGAAGCCGGCAAGAACATGGGTCTTGTCCTGAACGTCGAAACCGAAGCCGAGGCTGCTACCGCGAAATGATCAAACGCCGGATCGATTTACTTTTTGCTCTGCTCACCGTGACAATCGCGGCGAGCGGCTGCCAAGAATACGAAACGATCAAGGCGGAAATGCAAAATCCCAAGGCCGGAGGCGAAGGCACCGTTTTCGCCAGCACCTCGGATGCCTACTCGCTGCCTATGAAAAACATCACCGCGCGCCATCGCGTGGACTTTGTGGTGGGCAACGCTCTTTTTAAAGAAAACTGGGTACCAAGTCCCTCTAGCGTCGAAAGCCGCCAGGGTCTCGGCCCCTTGATGAACGCGCATAGCTGTTCGAGCTGCCACTTCAAAGATGGCCGCGGCGCCCCCCCTATCGAATCCGGCGAGGTGCCCGTCGCGCTACTCGTGCGCATGAGCCTGCCCGGCAAAGATCCCCAAACAGGCGGCGTCCTTCCCGTTCCTAACTACGGCGATCAGCTACAGCACAAAGCCATTCTCGGTGTGCGCGCCGAAGCCTCCTTCCTGGTGGACTACGAAGAGCTTCCCGGACGCTACGCCGACGGCACGCTCTACACTCTCGTCAAACCTATTTTAAAATTCTCCGATCATAAATTCGGTCCATGGCCCAAGCAGACGCTCCTCTCTGCGCGCATCGCGCCGCCAATGATTGGCGTGGGGCTACTCGAAGCGATTCCTGAAACCGATATCCTTGCACTCGCCGATGCGAACGATCGCGACGGCGACGGCATCTCAGGTCGCCCAAACCGCGTATGGAATCACCGCACGCAGAGCTCCGAACTCGGACGCTTTGGGTGGAAAGCCAACCAGCCCGACGTGCACCAGCAAACAGCAGGCGCCTTTGCGGGTGACATGGGCATCACCTCGCACACCTTTACCAAGCAAAACTGCGCCCCAGAAGATACTGAGTGCCGCGGGGCTCACGCCACGGGCCGCGCCGAGATCACCGAAGAGAATCTCATGCGCGTTGTGAACTACAGCAAGAACCTCGCCGTGCCTTCGCGTCGCAACCTGAGCGATCGCGATGTGCTGAGCGGTGCAGGCGTCTTTCACACCATCGGCTGCGCCAAATGCCACGTGTCGAGTCACGTGACAGGCGTGGACCCAGACTTTCCCGAAAATTCGGGCCAAAAGATTTTTCCCTATACGGATTTGCTCCTGCACGACATGGGCGAAGGCCTTGCTGATCACCGCCCCGACTTTGAAGCTTCGGGCCGCGAGTGGCGTACAGCACCGCTATGGGGCATCGGACTCACCAAGACCGTCAATGGTCACACGCGATTTTTGCACGACGGCCGCGCCCGTTCGCTCGAAGAAGCCATTCTCTGGCACGGCGGTGAAGCCACTGCCGCACGCACGAGCTTTGTCGAGCTGAGCGCACAACGCCGCGCTGAACTGATCAAATTTTTGGAGGCCATATGAACCGTTCCGTATTTTTCACACTCGCCCTCGCGGCCGCCACCTTGGCGCACACTGCAGAGACGCCGCCCCTCGAGATCCGCATCAAGGACGGGGAGGATGGCAAGAAAATCTTTGTTCCCGATCGCGTCACTGTCAAAGCCGGCGAACGATTTCGCGTGCTAGTCATCAACGAAACCGCCAATTCAGAAGAGTTCGAATCGAGCTCTATGGTTGTAGAAAAGTTCCTCGGACCCCGTCGCCGCGCAACGATCACGCTCGGCCCCCTGAAACCTGGCGAATACGAATTTTTTGGTGAGCTGAATTTACCACCGCCCAAAGGCATTTTAACCGCGGTCAAATAGGGAGAGAGCAGCAAGATGGATTTCAATTTCAACGCATCGGTGGTCATCTGGCGAGAGTGTCTCGAGGCCATCCTCATCGTCGGCATTTTCTTTTCGCTGCTAGCGCAGCGGCCCAGCTTTGAACGCACCAAGAAGTACCTCAACGCCGGCATCCTCGCCGGAGTAGGTCTCTCGTGTCTCATTGCTTATTTTATTCAGCACGCGTACAGCGAGCTCCAAGGTCTCGCGCTCGATTATTTTGAGATTTCTCTCCTGGTGATTGCCTCGCTCATGATGACGCATATGTGTCTGTGGATGAAGCACAACTCGAAGAAGATGGTGCGCGAAGCTCGCGAAAAATTCGAATCGGCCCTCTCTTCGTCGCGCCTTGTGGGCATCTCGGTGCTCACCGCGATCGCCATCGCACGAGAAGGCTCGGAGATCGCAATCTTCTTGTACTCGTTTGTGACACAAACCTCGACGACGAGTCAGGCCTCGGGCCTCGCCCTGTCGGCGGGCGCCGGTTTCGCTCTGGCCGCCCTCACGGGCTACCTCTATTTTGTCGGACTCAAAAAGTTCGACCTCAAGTGGTTCTTCCGCATCACTTCGATCTTTCTATTGATGACCGCCTCCACGATGCTCATCGAAGCCGTGCGTCGCGTGATGCAAATGGACCTCATCTCCTTCGGCGTCGACCCCGTGTGGGACACCTCATGGCTCGTGAGTGATGGTCACTGGTTCGGCCGTTTCCTCTCGACACTTGTTGGCTACGAATCGCAACCGGCCCTCATCGTGCTTCTCACAGCCGCCGCGTTCTGGGTGATCTCGCTCTCACTCTATTTAAAACCCACGGAGGCCAAATAACATGCAGCCACACCGTACCTTACCCTGCGGCAAGATCATTCCCTCGCACCAAACCAAATTCGGCGCCTGCATGTCGATCGACCTCATGTCGCGTCTGCGGGGTTACCTGCAAGACCGCGGCCTGCGCATGACCTCGCAGCGCCAACGTATCGTGAATTACCTCATCGCGCACAGTCAGCACAAAACCGCTCCTGAAATCGCGCAAAAGATCTCCACGATCGACGCCACCATCGGCACGGCCACGGTGTTCCGCTCGCTCAATCTGCTCTGCGATGCAGGCATCTTGGCGCGCAACCGCCTCCCCATCACGGGCGACGTGGTTTACGAGATCAAAGAGAACAGCGAAGAGATTCACAATCACATCATCTGCATGGACTGTAATGAGATTTTTGAGTTCGAAGATTCCGCGCTCTTCAAGCAGAGCCGTCAGGTGGTCAACGCCGAGGGGTTTAACTTCGTAGAAAAGCCCATAGTGCTCTACGGAAAGTGCAAAGAGCTGCAGCGTCCGAAGCCGTCAAAAGCCTAGGTGCAGGGCCGCGCCGCCGCCCAGAGTTTGCGGCATGCCTGAATCACCCTGCTCGGCATCTGCGCCATGAAAATCCATCGCGTAGAATCCGTAGAGTTTCACACCCATATCACCGCCGATGGGCAGCACCACACCTGGGGTGATGCGTATGCCAAAGGTGCTTTCGCTCCCCGACCCCGCATAGTCCGAAGGAACGCTCACGCCATTTTCGGTGACGCTTATCGTGGTAGAGGTACGGGTAAAGCCCACAAGAAGGTTCAAATCAAAAAGACCAAATCGCAGCTGTGCCGCGGGTCCGATACGCATCACGTTGGCCGTGCGCGACACGAGCTCCACGCCGTTGGTGGCTTTCTCGGAAAAGCGATCAAAGGCAAAGCCCAGCCCAAGCGCAAGGTGTTCGCTGAGTTTGTAAGTGCCGCCCACGTTGAAGCCAAATCCGCTCGTGGTGCCTACAGTGATTTGATTGGCGTACTCGAGACCGACAGCGACTTCGAAGGTGCTGTCCCATAGCGGGGAGCTAAAGCCGCCCTGAGCGCTGTTTGGTTTTGGCGAGCGCTCATCCGTGCGCTTTGTTTTGATTCCTCGAATCGGTTTGCGACCGCGGCCGTCGACGGCATTGAGCTCGTCCATCAGCGCGTCGTTCGGAGCCGCGCCTTCCACATTGGCGTTGGCGTAGGGGTCCTGGGGATCATAAGTAGCAGCGGGGATATCCGCACCATCGCCGTTCTCAGTCGGGATTTCGCTCGATTCGTCGGTTGCGGTAGCATCGCTTTCGCCTTCGCCGCTCTCTTCGTCCTTGGTCTGCGCTTGAGCCTGGGTTTCGGCTTCGCGCAAGGCGAATTCAGCAATGGCTTGCGCGTCGTCTTCGTACTCCTCACCGGAGTAGCCGAGATTTTCGAGATCCACGTCCGAAGCGGGAGCTCTAGAGCCACCGCGAGATCCCGCTCCTGCCACGCGTCCAGACGTGGACTCAGAGCCTTGTTCCGAAGAGCCTCCGCGACGCGCCAGCGCATCGGCAGAGTAACGCAACCCCAGCGTGGTGGCCTGCACGGGAATCCACCCACGGCGCAGGCTCGGCGTTTCCACCAATGCCCACGAACGGCTCGAGGTGTAACGAAGCACTTTGAGCTCGAGACCACGCCCAACAATCGAAACGGGTTTGCCATAGCGGTTGGGCTCGGAATAAATGCGGCCATCGATGCGCGCCTGAGTTTTTGCAGCGAGCTTTTCGCGAGGCGCGGCGTGCGCTACGCCAAAGCCCATCACGAGCCCCAAAGTCCAGGTGATCCATATGGGGGAAAGCCGTGAGCGCCGCATCTGCCCAGTTTAACGCCTCCCTCTTCCCCCCAACACCGCAACATTTTGACACCAAAGGTATCCGTTACCTTAACCCGGTACCTTTACCCGTCCCCACAGAGATCTATCCTTCCCCTATCTTTACCCACTCCCGACCCCGGTAGTATAAACTTATCGCATGGCAGCCAAATACATCGTCATTCACCTCTCCGGTCCCGATCGCCCCGGCCTCACGCACGGCCTGCTCAAGGCGGTCGCCGATACGGGAGCCCATCTGCGTGACTTTGGCCAGTCCGTGGTGCACGGACTGCTGAGCCTCTCCGCACTCATCGAACTTGGGCCGGACTCGACCTTTCTCGAGGCCGCGCTGTACTACGCTTCGGCCAATGGGCTCAAACTCGAAGCTCAGCCCGTGAGCGGTGAAGACATCGCCCGGGCCGAAAAAACTTACGCCCCCGAGCGCACGCTGTGCATTTCGCTGGTGGGGGATTTGGCCGACGCACGCGCCCTCGCCGCATGCACGCGCGAGATCTCGCAGCTCGGCATCAACATTCTCGAAATCAAAACGCTCTCTCGTAAATCGCTGCACGGCGTGGAGTTCATTGTGGCCTACCCGCGCGCGCTCGACATCAAAGCGGTGAAGCATGAGCTCTACCTCGCGGTGAACGCGCTCGGTGTGGATGTGGCGATTCAGAAAAACGATTGGTTCCGCTATGCCAAACGCCTTGTGTGTTTGGATGTCGACTCCACCTTTGTGAACATCGAAGCCATCGACGAACTCGCTGGACTCGTGGGCCAACAGGCTCACGTGGCGAAAATCACCGAGGCGGCGATGAATGGAAAACTCGACTTTGAATCGGCCTTACGAGAGCGCGTGAAGTGCCTCAAAGGGCTGAAACTCACTGACGCCGAAAAGCACTTGGCCACGGCGATCAGCAATCCGGGCATTGACGCCTTCGTCAAAAAGCTCAAGCGACTTGGTTTTCGCATCGGCCTGGTGAGTGGTGGATTTGATTTCTTTGTGAACGCGCTGGCCAAAAAATACGAACTCGACTTTGCGTTTGCAAATTCGCTCGAGGTCGACGCCGACGGCGCTTTCACGGGCAAGGTGCTTGGTGAAATCCTCGGCCCCGAACAAAAAGCCAAGCACCTGCGCAAGATGTGCGAAACCTTTCAGCTGCAACCCGAACATGCCGTCGCCATCGGCGATGGCGCCAACGATCTCAAAATGCTCGAAGCCGCAGGCCTCGGCGTTGCCTATCGCGCCAAGCCCTTTCTCAAAAACCGTGCGCACATGGCTCTCGACCACGCCGCCTTCGACGACCTCTTCTACCTCATGGGCTGCGCAGACACTTAAAACGTATCCGTTAAAACGGTCAGGTGCCAGGTAGCTTACCTGGCACCTGACAATCCTAGGTACTTTAACCCGTCCCCACGGCTTCCAGCCACTCTTCACGTTTCGCCATGCTTTCGGGAATCACCCCGTCGTAGAGCCAGCATTTGTGTACCGGACACCAAAGCCGCGAGCGCCCAAATTCTCCGCTAACTGTCGAAAACGGGTAAGCCGTCGGAGAATCAACGACTCCTGCGGTACAAGGATTTCTTGCGACGTAACGATATGCATTTTCAAATTGGAGCGCGTTTTCGATAAGCTTCCACTTGTAGCGAGCTTGAAATCTGTAATCTTGATTACCACTAAGCCGCGTTAAAGCTCGACTGATTTCCCTATGAAAATACAACATCGCCGCATCGATGTTGCCGTCAGGCGTGCTCAAAATCAAATGGTAGTGGTTGCTCATCAATACGAAGCAATGAACTCGCACACCAAAGCATAGAGTCAGCACGTAGAGGTTCTCGCAATAAAGCCTCCAAATGTACCGAAAATGCGCGGTGGGATAGTGGCGCTTCGAATTAACGCGTCCGAAGATGTGATAAGGGTGGATGGGTGATCGTACTAGGGGTTTTCTTGCCATGCCTATGGCCGGTGCAAGTTGGGTGCCGCACTGGATGGGGACGGGTAAAAGTACCGGGTTAAGGTAACGGATACCTTCTTATGATGCGGGGACGGGTAAAAGTACCGGGTTAAGGTAACGGATACCTTCTTATGATGCGGCGTGTTTGATGCGGGGTGTGGAGAGCTCTGACACTTTGTCAGTTGCGGTGCGTTGTAATGCGCGATTCTCTGCGTTGTTTTGCCAAAGCGTCGCTTCTCTGCAAATAAAATCAACGCTATAGCTTTTGGCATCTCTTTTGCTCTTTAGTTGGAAGAGTTGGAAGCAGAAAGAGCATCGACGAACGAGGACGAGACAAGACACCATGAAGCGAAAGTTTAGATTCCCAGAGATCCGGCTGAAAAAGTTCACGCGCGAAGATCTCGCTCGCTTTGCCTCGCGCCAGTGGGAACGCTTTCGCCTGGCGCTCGCCAAAACGCCTTCGTTCAAGTCCATGCTCATGCGTGTGCCCACCGCAAAACCCTGGATCCTGCTCGTCATGGGCCTCTTGACCGCGGACCTCGTGGTGCAAACCCTGCTCTCCACCGTACTGCTCGACAACTCGCGCCCCAGCGTGGGCTCCGTGCGCGGCCGCCGCGTGCCCGTGCTCAAGCCCCGCACCACCTACAACGCCATCACCACACGCAACATGTTCTGCCCGGGTTGCCCCGTGCCCGACACCAAAGCTCTCGTGCTCAACCGTCCCAAAGATTGCGGCAAGGCTGAGCGCATGCCCAGCGGCCCCAAACTCCTGGGCACCATCGTGCTCTCCGACCCCAAGTACAGCGTCGCCACGATCTCCTCGGGCTCCGATTCCAAAGCCATCAAAAAAGGCGAGACCGTTCCCGGTTCCGGCAAGGTCTTCGAAATCCGTCGTCGCCGCGTTTGCTTTGAATCCGAGATCGGCACCCTACGCTATATCGAAATGCCCGAAGAGCGCGGCATCCAGCTTGGCCAGCCGCTACCTTCCGCGATGCCGAGCAGCCCCACCGAAGAGATCGCCACGAGTTCTACAGGCGAAATCGAGATCAAACGCGAATTCCTCGTCTCAAAACTCTCCGACCCTTCCGTACTCACTTCAGCCGCTTCCACGCCAATCTACGAAAACGGCCAGCTCGTGGGCTTCAAGGTGCTCTCCATCAAGCCCGGTTCCGTTTTTGAACAACTCATCCAAGTGGGCGACGAGATCCGTGGCATCAACGGCGAGCCGATCACTTCGATTCCGCAAATCCAAAAGCTCTTCTCGGGCATTCGCAACGTCAAAGAACTCAACATCACCATCAACCGTGATGGGCGAACCTTTCAACAGGCGTACAAGGTGGGAGAATAAAAACACATGAAACTTCAACAGCACAAACCGGCCACTCAATTCCTCGCACTGCTCATGCAGTTTGCCACTTTCGCGTCGCCGCTCGCCGCGCTCGCAAACAATCCTAAAGCCAACCTCCCAGGCGCTGGCACTTCCGCGACCCGCGGCATCGCGCAATTCGGTGGCAGCAGCGGCCTCGGCGGCTCTAGCGCCAACAGCACCCCCAAAGCCACCGAGAACCTCGCTGTTGGCTCCTACGTCGACCTCGACGAATCGATCCGCAACGACATGTACGGGACGATCGAGTTCCCCAACGCCCAGCTCAAGGACATCGTGCTCGCGATCTCTAAGCTCGCCAACAAGAACTTCATCCTCGACCGCAAACTCGAAAACCGCCAAGTCACGATCATCTCCCCCGAATCCGTGACCAAGCAAGAAGCCTACTACGCCTTTCTCTCGGCCCTGAACATGAACGGCCTCACCGTGGTGAGCGTCGGCAAGTTTCTAAAAATCATCGAAATCAAATCCGCCATCCAGGCCAACACGCGTGTCTTCGTGGGTGACTATGCGCCCCCCAGCGAAGAGATCGTCACCGTTCTCTACACGCTGAAGCACCTGAACGCTGAAGACATCGAGCGTTTTGTGACCGAAATGGTGCCGCGCACTGGCCGCGTCACCGCTTACCCCGACACCAACACCCTGGTGATGACCGACACAGGTATCAACCTGCGCCGCGTGATGGCCGTGCTGAAGTCCATCGACACTCCGGGATACCAAGAGCAGCTCGAGAACATCCCCATCCGCTACGGTTCGGCAAAAGGCATCGCCCAGCTGATTCAAGAAATTCTCGACGCACAAAACCCCTCGGGTCGCCGCACGGCGCGCCCCGGTGGTCGCAACGTTCAAAAAACTCGCGGTGGCGGCGTGATCTCCAAGATCGTGCCCGACGAGCGCACCAACTCACTCGTTGTGCTCGCCAACGGCCGCGGCATCAAGGAGCTTAAAGACCTTGTCGCCAAGCTCGATACCGCCGGCGCTTCGGGCAACGGCAACATTCACATCTACTACTGCAAAAACGCCGTGGCCGAAGAACTCGCAGCCACCATCACCAACTTGCTCTCGGGCCAGCGCCAAGCGACGAGCCAAGGCGGCACGGGCAACAACAATGCTGCCCGCCCCTCGTTCCTCCCCACTCCCGGCAACACGAACACCGGTGGCGGTGGCGCTCGCGGTACCGAAGCGATTTCGCTCTCGGGAGATCTCAAGGTGACGGCCGACAAGGCCACCAACGCGCTCGTCATCGTAGCCTCGAGCTCCGATTACACCTCGCTCAAAACCATTTTGCAGAAGCTCGATATCCCCCGCCGTCAGGTTTACGTAGAGGCCACCATCATGGAACTCACGAACACCGACACCAACCAATTTGGTGTGATGATCAACGTCGCACAAAAAGGCGTGGCCTCGGCCTTCGGCTCGGCACCTAAGAACGTGTTCAACGGCACCGAGATCCTGAACCCGTCGATCCTGAACGGCATCATCGGCGCAGTCAGCGGCGGCGCTCCCGTTTCGGTGATCAACCGCAACCCCGCCACAGGTGCCCAAGTTTCTAGCTTCAAAGTTGCCACTGTGATGGGCCTTATCAAGGCCATCGACGAATCCGCAATGGGCCAGATTCTGCATCAACCGCAGATCCTCACCTCGGACAACCAAGACGCCGAGATCAAAGTGACCGAGATGGTGCCCGTGCCCAAGACCACCACCTCGCTCAACGACAGCAGCACCACCTCGTCGGCTACCACGCAGACGACTTACGAAAAAGAGAACATCGACATCTCGCTCAAGATCACTCCGCAGATCGGCGAAGACAATGACCTCGTCAAACTCAAAGTGGAGCAGAACATCGACGATTTCGTGCGCGCCCCCGGTACCGAAGGTCAGATTCAAAAGACCAAACGTACGGCGAACACCTCGGTGGCCGTGCGCTCGGGCGACACCATTGCGATCGGCGGTTTGCAGAAGATCACCAACTCCACCACCCGCTCGCGCTACCCTCTGCTGGGCGACCTGCCCATCATCGGCTGGCTCTTTAAGGGTTCCAACTCCGAAGAGCGTCGCTCGAACCTCGTGCTCTTCCTCACTCCGCACATCATCGACTCCTACGCCGACCTCGTGAAGGTCACCAAAGGCGCCATCGAAGATCGCCTGGAGCTGAGCCGCGCCATGCGCGATCCGCGCGACTCGCACATCGGCAAGGTCGAAGAACTCCAAAAGAAAAACGAAGAAGATAGCAAAAAAGAACCCCCTCGCTCGTGGTCCTTCCGTGGCAATGACCGCCCCGTCAACGAGTACGACGACGTGCCCAAGGCGAAACCCGCCGAAGCGGCCGAAGAGTTTTCCTCGCCTACAGAGTTAGAAGAGGCCAAAAATTCGGCCTACATTCATTTCGACAAGAGCAAAGAAACGGCGGCCCCTGCGCCGGCCGCACCGATGACGACGCCCCCACCGGCAACCGACATGGTACCTCCGCAAGTGGAGAACGAAACCGGTGTCGATTCGCTCGACACACCCCCAGCTGCGCTAATGGACGACGCGGCCCCGCAAGACGGAGGCACTCTCTAAATAGAGAGCACGACAAAGCATGAGCTACCAATCGCTAGAAACACGAGTCGGGAATCTCCTCATCGAGCACGCCGGCCTCAAAGAAGAGGACCTGGCGAAGGTTCTGCTCATCCAAAAAGAGAGCGGCAAAAAAGTCGGTGAAATCCTGATCGAGCAAAAGCTTGTGCGCCCTGAGGACATCTCCAAGGCCCTTGCGATGCAACTCGGCCTGCCCTTTGTCGAAGACCTCAAACCGCAGGAGATCGACGCCACCGTGGTAGAGCGTTTGTCCATCCAGTATTGCCGCGAGAACAAAATCCTGCCCATTTACCAAACCGACGACTTCGTACGCGTCGCCGTGGCAGACCCCTTTCACTACGAACCCCTCGACGCTCTGAAGATCCTCTACAAAAAGAAGATCGAAACCGTGATCGCCCTGCCCCAGCGCCTCGACGACGCCATCAACGTGGTCTTCGAACGTTCGGACAACATGATCAAAGGCCTCGAGACGAGCGAAGATAACTACGACGCCGACCTCGACGAGACCATGGACCTTTTGGAGTCCACCGACGACGAAGCGCCTGTCATTCGCTTCGTCAACTCGCTCCTCTTTCGCGCGATCAAAGACAAAGCCTCTGACATTCACATCGAACCCTTTGAGAAGTTCGTGCAAGTGCGCTTTCGCATCGACGGCATTCTCTACGACGTTTACAAAGCGCCCAAGAACCTCCACGCCGCCATCTCTTCGCGTATTAAAGTTATGGCCGAGCTGAACATCGCCGAAAAACGCGTGCCCCAGGACGGTCGCATCAAAACCCGTCTCGCGGGACGCGAGATCGACATTCGTCTCTCCGTGGTGCCGGTCGCCGCGGGCGAGCGTCTCGTCATGCGTCTTCTCGACAAGTCGAGCGTCGTGCTCGATTTGCCCAAGCTCGGATTCGAAGAAGAATCCATGAAGAAGATTGCCGAGCTCACCGACCGCAAGTACGGAATCTTTCTCGTTACCGGTCCTACGGGTTCTGGTAAGTCGACCACACTCTCGGCCTGCCTCAAAAACATCAACTCTCCCGAGCGCAACATCATCACCGTCGAAGACCCCATCGAGTATCAACTACCCGGCGTGGGCCAAATCGCGGTGAACGAAAAGGTTGGCCTGTCTTTCGCCTCGGGTTTGCGCTCCATCCTGCGCCAAGACCCGGACGTCGTGATGGTGGGTGAGATTCGCGACCGCGAAACCGCCGAGATCGCCATCAACGCCTCTCTCACGGGTCACTTGGTACTTTCTACTCTGCACACCAACGATGCGCCGGGTGCCATCACTCGTCTCGTGGACATGGGCATCGAGCCCTTCCTGGTTTCATCGTCCATCGTGGGCGTCCTCGCCCAGCGCCTGATACGTAAAATCTGCCCGCACTGCTCCAGTGAGTACACGCCTTCGGTGGAAGTCGTCGAAGGTCTGGGCACCACGATGAACCATCTCGAAAAGCTCTCGCCCAAGGGCGCCGTCACCTTTTACCGCTCCAAGGGCTGTTCGGAATGCCGCTTCACCGGCTATGTCGGCCGTATGGCGATCTACGAGCTCATGGTTGTGAGTGATGAGATCCGTGCACTGATCCTCAAAGAAACCGACGCGGGCACCATCCGCAAACAAGCCACCAAAGAAGGCATGCTCTCGCTGCGCCAATCGGCGCTGTCGAAGCTCTGCCAGGGCGCGACGACGGTCGAAGAGATCATTCGCATCACCCAACTCGACGAATAACGAAGAAAGGAGAATCCGCTAGATGGCCAATTATCAAGTCGAAGCCAAAAACCCCTCCGGCAAGACCGTCATGATCTTTGTCGAAGCCGATTCTCCGCGCACTGCACGCGTCAAGGCGCGCTCGCAGGGACTTACTCCCATCAGCGTTGCCATCACAGATGCCGCCACGGCGGAAAAGAACGAAGAAAAACAAAAGATGCGCCTTTCCGTAGGTTCGGGCATCAACATCCAAGAACTCTCGGCAATGACCCGTCAGCTTGCGACGCTCATCAAGGCCCACGTGCCCGTGGTGGAATCGCTCTCTGCCATGGTCGAGCAGATCGAGTCGCCCAAGCTGCGGCCGGTGCTCATCACCATCCGCCAGCATGTGCGCGAGGGTAAATCTCTCGGAGATGGCTTCGCACTCTTTCCAAAAATCTTCGACCGCGTTTTTGTGAACATGGTCAAAGCCGGTGAGTCCTCAGGCAAGCTCGACGTGGTGCTGCTGCGCCTTGCCGACTTCGCCGAGAACCGCGTGCGCCTCAAGAACAAAGTTCAGGGCGCCATGGTTTACCCCGTGGTAATGATTGTCGTGGGCCTGCTCGTGGTATCGGTGATCGTCGTCAAGGTGGTTCCGCAAATCACGCAGATCTTTGTCGACATGGGCCAAGTGCTGCCGCTGCCGACCCGCATCATGATCGCGCTCTCAGATTTCCTCGGCACCTATGGCATTTATGTGCTCTTCGGCCTCCTCTTCGGGGGCGTCGTGCTTGAGCGACGCGTGAAAACTGAGAGCGGCCGCGAATCCAAAGACAAGTTCCTCTTGAAGGTTCCCGTGGTGGGCAACCTCTTGCGCGAACTCGTGATCAGCCGTTACGCGCGCACGCTGGGCACACTGCTCAATTCGGGTGTGCCAATGCTCACCTCGCTCGAGATCACCAAGAACGTCGTGAGCTCAGTGCCCTATGAGCGCGCCATCGAAGACCTCGCCGTGCAGGTCTCCGAAGGTCGCGCCCTGCACAAGGCCATGAAACAATCCGGAGAATTCCCCCCCATCGTGACACACATGGTGGGCGTGGGCGAAAAGTCGGGCGAGCTTGAGGACATGCTCCTCAACGTCGCCACGTCTTACGAACAACAAGTGGAGTCTCGCATCGGGCAGTTGACCGCCCTGATGGAGCCCCTCTTGATCGTCGTGATGGCCGGAGCCGTAGGCTTCATCGTCATCTCGGTACTATTGCCAATCTTCCAAATGAACCAGTTTGGAAATTGATTTTGTCCCTGGGAAAAAGGAGAAAAAACGTATGAAAACCCTCAGTCATAAACTCGCCAAACAACAAGGTTTCACTCTGCTCGAGATCCTCATGGTGATCGCGCTACTCAGCGTGGTGATCACCTTCCTCGCGAAGAACATCTTCCCGCAGTTTAGCCGCGGCAAGGTGGACGCCGCGAAGATCCAAATGCGTCAGCTCGACGGCGACCTCGACCGTTACCGCCTGGATTGCAACCGCTACCCCACCACAGCTCAAGGCCTCAACGCACTTCTGCAAGCTCCCGACGTGGCTCCTACTTGCCAAAGCTACGACCCTGCCGGTTATTACAGCGGCAAGGCCAAAGCCATCAAAGACGTTTGGGGCGGCCCGTTTAAGTACCTCTGCGAAGACGGCATCAACTACGAGATCATCTCGCTAGGTGCCGACGCTAAAGAAGGCGGAGAAGGCGAGAATGCCGACATCTCCTCGAAAGACCTCTAAGCGAGGCTTTACTTTATTAGAGATCCTGCTCGTTGTCGCACTCATCGCCATTCTGGCCGTGGTGCTGATTCCGAGGGTTTCCACAGTGCTGCGAGTCGGCGTGCAATCTAGCGTGCGCCGCTTCGCTGCCATGGTGAAGTACACCTACGATCAATCCGTGATGACAGGCAAAGTGCACCGCATCCATATCGACCTCGACAAACAAACCTGGACGGTCGAGGCCACCGAGATCGGAAAACTCCCGCACCAAAAGGCGGCCGAAGAGTTTCTGCCACCAGGCGTGTCGCAATTCGATCTCGACGAATACGACAAAGATAAAAAAGACAAAAAACAAGGCGACGACGCCGACTTCTCGGCCATCAAGGGCGACATCGATGTAGCCGTGCCCAAGGGCGTGCGCATCATCGCCATCGATTCCTGGCGCCTCGAAAAAAGCGAAAACCCAGCCACACGTGGCGAAGTGAGCATCTACGCCTTCCCCAATGGCTACATCGACGACGCCATTGTTTATCTGGGCGAGATGGGCAAAGAAAATCAGCAACAATTCAAAGTCAGCATCTCGAGCCTCACCGGTCGAGTGGGCATCGAGACCATCAACGACGCCAGCGACAACAAAAGCCGCGACACCTCCTCGGAATCAAGTCGCGCGCGCAAGCCCGGAGGCTCTAGATGAGATCCGCAGCCCGCGGCGGCTTTACGCTCCTTGAGACCCTCATCGCCACGCTCCTGCTCGCGCTCACCGTCTTTGCTGTGGTGCAGTCGCGCACCTCGGCGCTCTACAACAGTGCCGAGTCCGAAAACCTCGCGGTCGCAGCGCAGCTGCTGCAAAAGAAAACCTCTGAGCTGGAATTTTACTTTCAGCGCAAGCTCAACGCCGACGGCGTCAACAGCGCTCAAGAAAAGCTCGAGGGAGCTTTCGAAAAGCCCTTCGCCGACTACCGCTGGCGCGCAGAATTTCGCGAAACCCTGCTCGAAATCAAAAAAGAAGACCTCCTCGGCCTCATGACCTCCATGGGCATGGAATCCTCAGAGGCCGAAGTGCAAATCGACCAACAGGCCCTCGCCCTTGGAAACATCAACACCGCCATCAAAAACAACTTCGGCGAGCTCGAAGTGTGGGTAGAGTGGAACCGTTTTGGCCGCCAAAAGCGCATCAACGTGCTGACGCACCTGATTCCCACGAGTCCCAAGATCAACATCAACATCAGTGGAGGGGAGCTCGAATGAAACGCAATTCGGGTATGACGCTCCTCGAAGTGCTTATGGTCACAGGACTCTTGTCCTTTGTCGCCCTGAGCGTTTTCGTGTCGGTGAGGTCCATGGTCGACGCCAAACGCACCGTTGACTCCAAGTCCGAATCCACGCAGGAGTTTCGCGCCATCTTGAGCCTCATGACCCGCGACGTGCAGACGGCCTTCTTCAACACCGCGGCCGATTTCATCT
>Ga0247823_10000211_pt1 | contig 49391 bp, 48 predicted proteins | sample 13C_PalmiticAcid_2_FD_192426 | JGI IMG/M metagenome (GOLD analysis project Ga0247823, IMG submission 192426) | Soil microbial communities from agricultural site in Penn Yan, New York, United States - 13C_PalmiticAcid_Day30 | ecosystem: Environmental > Terrestrial > Soil > Agricultural land... | reverse complement strand
CGCTGCCGACCTGGCGCACCAGGCCGCCCTGGCCCGTCATGCAGAACACGCAGCCCACCGCGCAACCCACCTGGGTGGACACGCACAGGCCGTCGCGCGGCAGCAGCACGCTCTCCACGGTCTGGCCATCGGCCAGCGCCACCAGCAGGCGCGCCGAACCGTCCTCGCCCGGGTGTTCGGAGCGCAGCACCGCCAGGCCCGCGAGCTCCTCGGCCAGCGCCGGCAAGGCCGCCACCAGCGTGGCGGGCAGGAAATGCTCGACCTGGCGCCGGCCCGCGTCCTGCGGCAGGGCCTGCGACCACAGGCGCAGCACGCGCTGCTCGTGGCGGGGGTTGGCGCCGAGCGCGCGCAGGCGTTGGCGGAGGTGTTCGATGCGCATGGGGGCAGAAGCTTAGCGCCTGCCCCAGCTCTTGGCGACCCGGTGGGCCCCCCTTTCTGCTCAGATGTTCATGACGCTCACCGAACGGGTATTGAGATAGGCCTCCATGGCCTCTGGCCCACCTTCGGAGCCATACCCGGACTCCTTCACGCCACCGAAGGGCATTTCGGCCGTGGGCATCGCGGGCATATTGACCCAGAGCATGCCCACCTCAAGCCTGCGCGCGAGCTCGTCGGCGCTCTTCAGGGCGTGGGTGAAGGCATAAGCTGCCAGCCCATAGGGCAGGCGGTTCGCTTCGGTGATCGCCTCTTCCAGCGTCGAGAACGACCGGATCGCCGCCACGGGGCCAAAGGGCTCCTCGTTGAACACACGGGCCTCCAGGGGCACGTCGGCCAACACGGTCGGCTGCCAGAAATTGCCGGCCTCTCCAATGCGCTGCCCCCCCGCCAGCACCGTGGCACCCTTTCGCACGGCGTCCGCGCACAGGTCCTGCAGCGCGGCCAGGCGGCGCGGGTTGGCCAAAGGTCCCATCTGGCACCCCTCCTCCAGGCCGTCGGCCACTTTCAATCTCCGCGCCCAGGCCCCCAGGGCGTCTGCAAACGCCGCCTGGATGCTCTCGTGCACCAGGAAGCGCGTGGGCGAAATGCAAACCTGGCCCGCGTTGCGGAACTTGAAGCCGCCCGCGGCTTTGACCGCGAGGGCCACATCCGCATCCTCGCAGACGATGACGGGCGCATGCCCACCCAGTTCCATGGTCACGCGCTTCATGTGCCGGCCCGCAAGCGCGGCGAGCTGCTTGCCCACGCTGGTCGAACCGGTGAAGGTGATCTTGCGGATCGCCGGATGGGCGATCAGATGGCCGGAGATCGTGGCGGGGTCACCGAAGACCAGCGCCAGCACACCCGATGGCAGGCCTGCGTCCTGGAAAGCGCGAACCAGCGCCGAGGGCGCCGCGGGGGTCTCCTCGGGGGCCTTCAGGACCACGGAGCAGCCCGCGGCCAGCGCCGGTGCGAGTTTGCGAACCACCTGGTTGATGGGAAAGTTCCAGGGGGTGAAAGCCGCGACCGGACCCAGCGGATCCTTGAGCACCATTTGCCGCAACGCCGGCTTGCCGCGGGAGGGCACGATGCGTCCATAGGCCCGGAAACCCTCTTCGGCAAACCAGTCGATGATGTCCGCCGCCGCCAGCGTCTCGCCTTTCGATTCCGCCAGCGGCTTGCCGTTTTCCAAGGTCATCAGGGGCGCGATCTCGCCGGCCCGCTGCCGTAGCAGGGCGGCGGCCTGGCGCATGACCCTGCTGCGTTCGGCAGGCGCCATCTCGCTCCAGGCGCGAAAGCCCTTTTGCGACGCCGCGATCGCGGCGTCCAGATCAGCGAGCGTGGCATGCGCCACGCGGCCAATTTCCCGACCGGTGGCCGGGTTGAGGACGGCCAGAGAGCGGCCATCCGATGCATCGCGCCAGTGCCCGTCAATGAAGAGCTGGGTGTTGGGATAGGAGGGAGTGAAGGCCATGCGGAAGGTGAGTGGGAGGGTGGATGGATCGGGGTGCGGCTACTCGGCTTTCATCCCGGTCTGCCGGATGAGTTCGGACCACTTCGCGAGCTCCTGGCGGACCTGTTCCTTCAGCTTCTCGGGGCTTCCGCCGACCACTTCCGCGCCGACGGCCGCATAGGCTTTCTGGACTTCCGGCATTTGCAGCACGCGGTTGGCCGCCTGGTTCATCCGGGCGACGATGGGCGGCGGGGTGCCCGCCGGCAGGTACAGCGCGAACCAGCCCGAGGCATCAAAACCCGGCAAGGTTTCCGCCACGGTGGGCACGTCCGGCATCGCGGCGCTGCGCTGCAGGCCCGTCACGGCCAGGGCCCGGAGGCGGCCCGACTGGACCAAGGGCAGTGACGACGGGATGCCGTCGAACATGATCGGCACATGGCCCGCCACCACGTCGGTCAGTGCCGGCCCGCTGCCCCGGTAAGACACGTGCTGGATGCGGATGCCCGCCGTGCGCTTGAACAGCTCCCCGAACATGTGCGGTGTGGAGCCCTGGCCCGGTGCCGCGGAACTCAGCTTGTCGGGACTGGCCTTGGCCAGCGCGATCAACTCGGCCACGTTCTTGGCGGGGAACGAAGGGTGCACCACCAGGATGTTGGGCGATCGGGTCACCCACACCACCGGTTCGAAGTCCTTGACCGGGTCGTAGCCCGGCTGCTCGTAGAGAAAGGGGTTGATCCCGTGTGTTCCGCCGGTGGTGAAGAACGCGGTATAGCCATTGGGTGCCGCCCGGGCGACGTACTGCGCGCCGACGTTGCCGCTGGCACCAGGCCGGTTCAGCACCACCACGGGCTGTTTGAGCTCAGCCATCAGTTTCTCCGCCAGGATCCTCCCGGTGACATCGGTGGGACCGCCGGGCGGGAACGGGATCACCATCTCGATCGGTCGGCTCGGCCAGTTGTCGTTGGCCCAGGCGGCGGTGGCCAGCACCGACCATGCGGCGCAAGCCGCCATCGTCATCCATCTGCGATTCATGTTGTCTCCTTTGAGTAGGGGCGGGAAACCAGTCACACGGACGCGCGAAGCTCGCGCTTAAGAACCTTTCCGTTCGCGTTCCGGGGCAGCGCGTCGACCAACCTGAAGAGCTTGGGGCGCTTGTAGTCGGCCAGCTCGGTCCGGCACAGCGCCTGGATGCGCTGCATCAGCACCGCCTCGTCGCCGGGCTCGCGCAGCACCAGAAAGGCACAGGTGGCCTCGCCCCAGCGCTCGTCGGGAACGCCGGCCACGGCGCACTCCCGCACGGCCGGCTCGCGCAGAAGCACTTCCTCGATTTCGATCGGGTAGATGTTGACGCCGCCACTCTTGATCACGTCCTTGCGGCGATCGACGAGGTACAGGAATCCTTCCGCATCCAGGTAGCCGATGTCGCCCAGCGTGCACCACTGACCCTGGCTGATCTCGGCCGTCTTCTCCGGCGCGCCGAAGTAGCCGGAGAACAGCGTGGGGCCCCGCATCCAGATGTCGCCGATGGACCCTGGTGCAACGATCTGCAGGCCCTGCTCGTCACGTATCTCGATCTCGATCTCGGCAATCGGCTGGCCCACGCAGCGCAGCTTGCGAAGCTGATCCTGCGGACGAAGGTTGGTCACCACCCCGGCCTCGGTCGCTCCGTAGAACTCGTGCAACGCGGTGCCTGAGAAACGTTCGATCACCTGCGTCTTGGTGCGGGTGGACAGCGGCGAAGCACCTGAAATCAGCATGCGCAGCGCGGGCGCCTGACCGGCGTCGATGCCCGTTTCCAGCAGGCGCTCCAGCATGAAGGGCACCATGAAGGACCATGTCACGCCATGACGCTGCAACGCGCGGGCGGCCGCCGCCGCATCGAAGGCGTCCAGCACGATCACCTCGCCGCCCATGAAGAGCTGCGTCAGCGCAAAGGTGAACGGCGCGGTGTGGTGGAACGGGCCGCAATGCAGGCAGACGTCCTCGGCACCGATGCCGAACTCCAGCGCCCAATAGTGGTAGGCCAGCGCGCGATTGCGCTGCGTCACCATCGCGCCCTTGGGCTTGCCGGTCGTGCCCGAGGTGTAGCCGAGATAGAACAGGTCGTCCTCGGCCGCCGCGGGCAGTGGTGTGGCCACCCCGGTGGCGGCCAGCGCGTCCAGTTCCGCCCCCCACCGCACGTGGCGGACCTCCGGATCCCGTGCCGCGTCGCGCACCTGCGCCTCGAACCGCGGGTCGTGGATGAAGGCCCGTGCGCCGCTGTCCTGCAGTTGCCGCTGCACCTCGGTCTCCGTGAACCGGTAGTTCACCGGGACCATGCACAACGCGGCCTTGGCGCAGGCGATCGCGATCGCGATGTAGTCCACGCAGTTGGGCAGCATCACCGCGACCCGGTCGCCGCGCGCCAGGCCGGTGGACAGCAGGCCCCGCGCGATCGCCGTGGCCCGCCGGTCCAGCTCGGCATGGGTAAGCACGGTATCGCCATGCCGCACAGCCACCCTGGCGGCCCGCCGCCGGGCCGCCAGGCCCAGGGCGCGCTGCACGGTCACGGGCACCGTCTCGCGCCGATCAACCGATGACACGGTGCTGCACGAGGTAGGGGCGCTTGAGTTCGCCCTTGATGGCAATGGGCCGGTGCGGCAGGACCGCTTCCGCCTTGCCGGTGTGCGTCACCTCGTTGCGCTGGTTGACGGCCTCGACCTCGAACTCCACGAGGTTGTCCTCGTCCTCCACCCATTTGCGCGTCACGCGCGCCCGGCAGGTCAGCGAATCGCCCGGGCGAACGATCAAGGTCGCCCGGGTGGAGAACATGCGCAGCGGACGGTCCCAGAGAAAGTCCGTGAGCAGCTGCCCGAGGAAGCCCATGCCGATCATGCCGTGCGCGAAAACGCCGCCCATGCCACCGATGTCGCGGGCGATGTCCTCGTCCACGTGGCTCGGGTTGAAGTCCCCCGAGGCGCCAGCGAACCTGGCGATCTGCAGGCGCGTGATCGCGGGTTTCGTCAATTCAAGCGCCATGCCGACGGTGACGTCTTCGAAGTACGGCCCCTCCTCGGGTTGCGGCACGGAGGCACCGGCAGGCACAGCCAGGCGTTGCGGATAGTTCAGTTCGGAGAAAGTGCTCATGTCGTTCATTTGTCTCGCACAAAAAACAGCTGGGTGGCTTCGACGAGCCGCTCGTTGTCATGGTTTTTCATCTTGATCAGCACCGTGAAGTAGCTGACCTCCCCATAGGTCTTGCTCTGCTTGCGCCCCGCTTCGACCACCTTGATCTTGTGCAGCACCCGATCCCCTGGCCGCACGGGCTTGTAATAGCGGATCACCTGCTCGCCGTGCAGCAGCAGCGGCAGGTCGACCTCGGTCTGCGACAGCACCAGAGCCGTCTTGAAGTCGCGCAGGCAGTTGATGAAGGTGGGCGGCGCAACGACCGTGCGGTTGGCGCTGCGCGCCGCCGTCTCGGGGTCGAGGAACAGTGGGTTGTAGTCGCCAAGAACGCTGCAGAGTGCATCGATCCGGTCCTGAGCCACGGTGACTTCTGACCAGGGCGTTTCCGCGCCCAGGGCATTCAGGTTGATGGGCAAGTGGGTTCTCCTTGTTTCATGCGAATGTGCGTTGCGGCATTTGCGCAACCTTGACCGAGAGGCTCTCGGCACAAGCCTTGGTGCTCCGCTCGATGAGGGAGCGTTGTTCTGCGTCCACCACGTTGAGTGGAAAGACGGTGGAGACCGCGGCGACCACCTCGCCCGTGCGCGAGTACACCGGCGCGGCGACCGCACCGGCGCCCAGCGTGTTTTCACCGCGGTTGTGGGCAACGCGTTCGCGCCGGATGCGCGCGAAACCCCGCTCCATGTCGGCCATGGTCGTGATGGTGTGGGGCGTCAAGGGGACGAAACCGCTGGCGCGGTAGGTCTTGCGCAGGAGCTCCGGAGCGCACAGCGCGAGAAACAGCTTGCCGGCCGCCGTGGCATGAAGATGGCGCTCATCGCCCACGCGCATGATGACCCGCAGAGCGCTGGGGCTCTCCACGGTCGCGACGACCAGGATGAACTCGCCCTTGCGCACGCTCAAATGCACCGAGTGGCCCGTGTGCGACACCAGATCCGCCAGCAGCGGGCCAGCCACATCGGCCAGGCTGTTGGGGTGGTGCGAGAACAGCGTGCCAATGCGAAACGCCATGGGACCGACGCGCAGCCGGCCTGTCACCGGATTGACCTCCAGCATGCCCCAGGTGCGCAAGGTGGCCGTGATGCGCGAGACCACGCTCTTGTGCATTGCCAGGCGTTCCGCGAGCTCGGTCACGGCCAGCTCGGGGCGACTCTGGGTAAATGCCGTCATGATCTGCATGGCTTTGTCGATCGTCTTGCGTTGGGTGGTGGGTGGCATCTTTTTCATTCGAGCGCCTCGGTGGTCAATGCAACGTCCATGGCAGCGCGAATGGACGTCAGGTTAAGAGCGGGGTTGCGGCCCCGGACATGCTGTTGCCACTATGGCAACCGGATTCAGATACGCAGGGCGGACTCGCCGATGACGGCGGGCGCAACAGGGGCATCCGCCCGTGCGTTGGGCGAGGGGCATGTCGCACCGGCCCGTGACAGGGCCGGCACGTTTCAGGTCAGCGCTCGAACAGGGCCGCGAGCGCGGGCACCGTCTCGTCGATGAAATGGCGCAGCTTGGCCGGCACGAAGCGCTGGCCCGGGTAGACGAGGTGGATAGGGTCGGTGCGCGCGTGCCAGCCCGGCAGCAGCGGCACCAGCTGGCCGTGGTCGACCTCGCGCCGGCACACGTAGTCCGGCAACAGGGCCACGCCCTGGGCGTCGAGCGCGAGGCGGCGGATCAGCCGCATGTCGTTGGCGGCGAAGGCGCTGCGCAGCGGCACCTGCACCCGGGCCTTGCCGCGCGAAAGCGTCCAGCTGTCGCGCCCGAGCGGGCTGAAGCACAGGGCGGCGTGCTGCGCGAGGTCTTTGGGTTGGCGCAAGGCGGGCGCGCGCGCCAGGTAGTCGGGGTGGGCGAAGGGCGCCCAGCGCGCCTGGCCGATCTGGCGCGCCACCAGGCTGGAATCGGCCAGCTCGCCCGCGCGCAGCGCCAGGTCCAGCCCCTGCTCCACCAGGTCGAGCCGGGCGTCGGAAAACACCAGCTCCACCGCCACGCCGGGGTGGCGCGCCCGGTAGCCGCTCAGGATGCCCAGCAGCTGCTCGTCGCCCATGTCGATCGGCAGCGTGATGCGCAGCAGGCCGTGGGCCTCGTGCTTGCCGGCGTCGAGCTGGGCCTCGGCCTGCAGGATCTCGTCCAGCCCGCGCGCGGCCTGGCGCAGGTAGGCCTGACCCGCCTCGGTCAGGCGCAGCCGGCGCGTGGTGCGCTGCAGCAGCGTGACGCCCAGGCGCTGTTCCAGCCGCGACACGCGCACGCTCAGCGTGGACGTGGGCATGCCCATGAGCCGCGCGGCGGCGCTGAAACCGCCGGCCTGGGCCACGCGCACGAACACCAGGGTGTCGTTCAGGTCGGGGTGCTGATTGTTCATCTCATTGAAAAATGATTTGCGATCTTACCGGCTTATCAAGGGAACGCCAGCCCGGTACAGTGCTCTTTCATACAGGAGAACACCCCCATGAAAACCGTTTCTTTCATCCAACGCAGCGCCGGCGGCCACTGGGTCGGCGACGGCTTTCCGGTGCGCAGCATCTTTTCGTACAACGGCGCGGCGGAGCGCTTCTCGCCCTTCCTGCTGCTGGATTACGGCGGCCCCACGAAATTCGAGCCCACCACGAAGCGCCGGGGCGTGGGCCAGCACCCGCACCGCGGCTTCGAGACCGTGACCATCGTCTACGACGGTGAGGTCTCGCACAGCGATTCCAGCGGCGGCGGCGGCACCATCGGCCCCGGCGAGGTGCAGTGGATGACGGCCGCCTCGGGCATCGTGCACGAGGAATACCACGGCGAGCACTTCGCCAAACAGGGCGGCCCGTTCGAGATGGTGCAGCTCTGGGTGAACCTGCCCGCGCGCGACAAGATGGCCGCGCCGGGTTACCAGGGCATCACGCGCGACCAGATTCCGCAGATCGACCTGCCCGATGGCGCCGGCACGGCGCGCGTGATCGCGGGCGAGCTGCTGGGCACGCAAGGCCCGGCCCGCACCTTCACGCCCATGCAGGTCTGGGACCTGCGGCTGAAGGCCGGTCACACCGTGACCCTGCCGGCGGCCGAAGGCCACACCACCGCGCCCTTCGTGCTGCGCGGCCGGCTGCGCCTGGCCGACGGCAAGGAGGTGAGCGCCGCGCAGATGGCGGTGCATTCGCGCGACGGGCAGGACGTGACGTTCGAGGTGCTGGAAGACGCCACCGTGCTCTGGCTGGCGGGCGAGCCGATCGATGAGCCCATCGTCGGGTATGGTCCGTTCGTGATGAACAGCGAGGCCGAGATCCACCAGGCCTTCGCCGACTTCCAGTCTGGAAAAATGGGGCGGATTGCGGGCGTCACGGCCTGAGAACGACGCAAACGCTGAATGAAGCAACCTCATCCCAGAGACACCGCCGGGCCGGCTTCGCCGGACGGCTGGTGTCGCCCCCTTGAGGGGGTGGCGCGAAGCGCCGCGGGGGTGTTTTGGAGAACAACATGCTTGAAATGGTGATCACCGCCCGCGAGGCCGACCTGGGCCACGGCCTGAAGGTGCGGCGCGTGCTGCCCTACGCGAAGCGCCGCATGGTCGGCCCGTGGATCTTCGTGGACCACGCCGGACCGGTGACGCTGGCGGCCGAGGACACGCGCGCCGCCGACGTGCGGCCGCACCCGCACATCGGCCTGTCCACCGTGAGCTACCTGCTCAGCGGCCAGGTCTCGCACCAGGACAGCCTGGGCGTGCACCAGCTCATCAACCCGGGCGACGTGAACTGGATGACGGCCGGGCGCGGCATCTCGCACTCCGAGCGCTTCAAGCACCCGGACTCCTTCGCCGGTGGCGGGCTCGAACTCATGCAGCTGTGGGTGGCGCTGCCCGAGGCCGATGAAGAAACCGAACCGGCCTTCACCCACTACCCCGCCGCCGACCTGCCGGTGCGCGACGAGGGAGGTGTGTGGATGCGCCTGATCGCGGGCGAGGCCTACGGCATGAAAAGCCCGGTGCGCACGCACTCGCCGCTGTTCTACCTGCACACCGAGTGGCAGCCCGGCGCGCGCCTGGCCCTGCCCGGCGGCCACCGCGAACAGGCGGCCTACGTGGCGCGCGGTGAAGTCGAGTACGGCGGTCAGACCTACGTGCCCGGCCAGCTGCTGGTGTTCGGCGACGACAGCGACGCCGTGATCACCGCGCACACCAAGAGCACGCTGATGATCTTCGGTGGTGAGCCCCTGGGCGAGCGCCACATCTTCTGGAACTTCGTGTCCTCGCGCAAGGAGCGCATCGAGCAGGCCAAGGCCGACTGGGCGGCGGGTCGCATCCCGCTGCCGCCGGAGGACAACCAGGAATGGATCCCGCTGCCGGGCTAGCCAGGTCCAAGGCAGAAGGGCATCTGGTGTATTCTTACCAAATTAAGATCGATGCACCAGGAGCCAGACATGTCTGCCACCGCCACGCTTTCCAGCAAGTTCCAGATTTCCATTCCCAAGGCCGTTCGAGACGAGTTGCATTGGGAAGCCGGTCAGGAGTTCGTGTTCATCCCCAAGAACAAGGGCGTGCTGGTCATGCCCGTGCCTGAGCTTCAGGAACTCGCGGGCATCGCCAAGGGCGCTCGCAAAGATGGCTACCGCGACCGCAAGGACCGCTACTGATGGCCGCGCCCTTGCGGGTGATCGACACCTCCGCCTGGATCGAGTGGTTGGTTGCCTCGCCGATCGGCAAGAAGCTCGAGAAGGAAATCCCGGTCAAAGATTTGTGTATCGTGCCCACCATCGTGCAACTGGAGTTGTCCAAATGGTTGTGGCGCGAACTCGGTGAGTCGCAGGTCGATCAGGTGGTGGCCTACACCATGAAATGCCAGGTGATGCCGTTGGACACCGCCACCGCCCTGCTGGCCGCCGATCTGCATCGGCAGCACAAGCTGGCCACTGCCGACGCCATCGTGTATGCCACCGCCGTGCAACAACGGGCCGAGTTGCTCACCTGCGATGCCCACTTTGAAGGTCTCCCCGGCGTGGTGCTGTTTCCGAAGTCACAGCCCCACTGACCCTGCGCCGTCAAAGCTGCGCCAGCAACCGCCCCACACTCGCCAGCGCCGCCTCCCGCGTTGCGCCGTCGGTGGCGCTCTCGGCGAGGTAGGCGGTCACGATCACCGGCGCGCGCTGCGGCGGGAAGGCGATGCCGATGTCGTTGGCGTCGTCGCCGGCGGTGCCGGTCTTCTCACCGATGCGCCAGCCCGCCGGCAGTCCGGCCCGCAGGCGCTTGCCGCCGGTGGTGTTGGCCAGCAGCCATTGCAGCAGCCGCGCGCGCGAGGCCGGCGCCAGCGCGTCGCCCACCAGCAGCGCGCGCAGCGTGTGCGCCATGGCGCGCGGCGTGGTGGTGTCCAGGGGCTCTCCACCGGCGGCGCGGCGGTTCAGTTCGGGCTCGGTGCGGTCCAGCCGGGTCACGCGGTCGCCGAGGCGGCGCGCGTAGGCGGTGAGCGCGGCCGGGCCGCCATAGCTGGCCAGGATGAGGTTGGCGGCGGTGTTGTCGCTGGTGGTGATGGTGGCTTCGCACAGCTGCGCCAGGCTCAGGCCCTCGCCACCCACGTGGCGCTCGGTCACGGGCGACCACGACACGAGGTCCTGCCGGCGGTAACGGATGCGCCGCTCCAGCGATTCCTCGCCCCGGTCCGCCCGGTCCAGCACCAGCGCGCTGGCCAGCAGCTTGAACGAACTGAGCATCAGAAAGCGCTCGTCCGCGCGCCAGCCGTGTTCGCGCCCGGTGGCGGTGTCGATGAGGTGCACGCCCAGGCGGCCCCGGGCGGTGGCCTCGATGTCGCGCAGGGCGTCCTGCAGCGCGCCGGTGTCGGCCCAAGTATTTCCGTGGATCAGGCCCAGCAGGGTGGCGCCGGAGGCCAGGCAGAAGGTGCGTCGGTCGGTCATGGTGGTTCCTCTTGAATCAGGCCTGCATCGTAGGCAGGACGGCCATCCCGTTCAAACGGGAATAATCGAGGCCACACCACGGAAAAACTTGGGGTTTAAAGCGATGGACCTGCCACTCAACGCCCTGCGCGCCTTCGAGGTGTCGGCGCGCCACCTGAGTTTCACGCGCGCCGCGCAGGAACTCAACCTCACGCAGACCGCCGTGAGCCAGCATGTGAAAAACCTGGAGCAGCGCCTGGGCAAGCCGCTGTTCCGGCGCGTGCCGCGCGGCCTGGCGCTGACCGACGAGGGCCTGGCCCTGCTGCCCACGCTGGTGGACGCGTTCGCGCGCGTCTCGGCCACGCTGGAGAGCTTCAAGGGCGCGCACAAGCGCGAGGTGCTGTCGGTGGGTGCGGTGGGCACCTTCGCGGTGGGCTGGCTGCTGCCGCGCCTGCGCGACTTCCAGACGCGCCACCCCTTCGTGGAGCTGCGGCTGTTCACGCACAACAACCGCATCGACCTCGCGGCCGAGGGCCTGGACTGCGCGATCCGCTTCGGCGACGGCCAGTGGCCCGGCCTGCAGACGCGGCACCTGCTGGCCGCGCCGCTGGCGCCGGTGGGCGCGCCGGCCCTGGCGCACCGCATCCGCGCGGTGGCCGACCTGGGGCGCGAGACGCTGCTGCGCTCCTACCGCTCGGAAGAGTGGGCGCAGTGGTTCGAGGCGGTGGGCGGGCGCGCGCCGCTGCTCACCGGGCCGATGTTCGACTCTTCGCTGGTGCTGGCCGATGCCGCCGCCCAGGGCGCGGGCGTGGCCCTGCTGCCGGTGTCGCTGTTCACCCGCGACCTGCAGAGCGGGCGGCTGGTGCGCCTGTTCGAGGCCGAGGTGGACGTCGGCGGCTACTGGCTCACGCGCCTGAAGACGCGGCGCAAGAGCGCGGCCATGAAGGCCTTCCAGGACTGGCTGGAGCTGCAGGCCCCCGGAACACCCGCGGTCTGAGGGCCGCGCTCACAGCCCGAGCGCGCTCAGCCCCGGGTGGTCGTCGGGCCGCCGGCCGAGCGGCCAGTGGAACAGCCGCTCGCTCTCGTGGATCGGCCGGTCGTTGATGCTGGCGTGGCGCTGTTCCATGTAGCCCAGGTCGTTGAACTGCCAGTTCTCGTTGCCGTGCGAGCGGAACCAGTGGCCCGAGTCGTCGCGCCATTCGTAGACGAAGCGCACCGCGATGCGGTTCGCCTCGAAGGCCCACAGCTCCTTGATGAGCCGGTAGTCCAGCTCCTTCGCCCACTTGCGCACCAGGAAGGCGTGCACCGCGTCGCGGCCCACCGGGAACTCCGCGCGGTTGCGCCAGCGCGTGTCCTCGGTGTAGACCTTCACGACGCGGTCGGGGTCGCGCGAATTCCACGCGTCCTCGGCCAGGCGCACCTTCTCGGTGGTCGACCCGCGCGTGAACGGTGGCAGCGGCGGGCGCGGTTCCATCAGTACTGCTTGTACGGGAGGAACTTGCCCGAGAGCACCACGTTCACGCGGTCGCCTTTCGGATCGGCCTGGCGCTCGATGTCCATGCTGAAGTCGATCGCGCTCATGATGCCGTCGCCGAACTCTTCGTGGATCAGCTCCTTGATGGTGGTGCCATAGACACTGACGATCTCGTACCAGCGGTAGATCAGCGGATCGGTCGGCACCGGCGTGGGCAGCGAGCCCTTGTACGGCACGACCTGCAGCCATTTCTGCTCTTCCACCGAGAGGCCGAAGATCTTGCCCACCACCTTGGCCTGGGCGGGCGAGGCGGTCATCTGGCCCAGGCACAGCGCCGTGGTCCACTCTTTGGACTGGCCCACCTTCTTGGCCACGTCGGCCCAGCTGATGCCTTTGGACACCTTGGTGGAAATGATCTTTTCGGTGACGTCGAGTCGGTTCATGTGTTGCCTCTTGTTGATGAAACGGTTGAGTGAAAGGGGTCAATCCAGGGACACCGCGGGTCCGGCTCCGCCGGCCCCAGGTGTCGCCCCCCTCTCTTAGGGGGGTGGCGCCGAAGGCGACGCGGGGGGTTCAATGGGCTCGCGCACGCGAGACCAAGAAGTCCACGATGTGGTTGCGCAGGTCGTAATAACCATCCAGGTGGTGCAGCTGCGCGCGCGTGCGGCTGCGCGGCAGCGGGTTGACCACCACCTCGGCCATGCCGCCGGGCACGTAGCCGTTGGCGCCTTCGCTGCCGTTGCTCATGAGCAGGATGCGGTCGGCCAGGAGGATGGCCTCGTCCACGTCGTGCGTGATCATGAAGACGGTCTGCCGCGTCTCGCGCACGATGCCCATGAGCTCGTCCTGGATGGTGCCGCGCGTGAGCGCGTCCAGCGCGCCGAAGGGTTCGTCGAGCAGCAGCATCTTGGGCTGGATGGCGAAGGCGCGCGCGATGCCCACGCGCTGCTTCATGCCGCCCGAGAGCTGGCTGGGCTTCTTGTCGATGGCCGGGCTCAGGCCCACGAGCGCGACGAACTTTTCGACGTGGGCGTTGAGGTCGGCGCGCGGCATGTCGGGCCAGCGCGACTTCACCGCGAACGCGATGTTCTGCCGCACCGTGAGCCAGGGCATGAGCGCGTGGCTCTGGAACACCACGCCGCGCTCCAGGCTGGGGCCGGCGATCTCGCGACCGTCCATGAAGCAGTGGCCCGAGCTCGCGGTGTCCAGGCCCGCGAGCACGTTGAGGATGGTGGTCTTGCCGCAGCCGCTGTGGCCGATGATGCAGACGAACTCGCCCTTGTCGATGGCGAAGGACACGTCGGCGAACACCGGCTTGTCGGCCTGGTAGGCCTTGGCGAGTTTTTCAACCTGGAGGAAACCGGTCATCTTGGGGGCTTTCGTTGGGGCCGGTGCGGCGGGCTGGGCGGCCACCGCGCCTTCGCGCACGCTGGACTCACTCCACATAGGTCACCGCCTTCTGGAGCTGGGCGAACATCAGGTCGAGCAGCATGCCGACCACGCCGATGAGCAGCACGGCGAAGATCACGTTGGTGAGCGAGAGGTTGTTCCACTCGTTCCACACGAAGTAGCCCACGCCGGTGCCTCCGACCAGCATCTCGGCGGCCACGATGACCAGCCAGGCGATGCCCATGCTGATGCGCATGCCGGTGAGGATGGTGGGCGCGGCCGCCGGCAGGATCACCTGGAAGGCCTTGCGGATCGGGTTGACCTCCAGCGTGCTGGCCACGTTGAGCCACTCGCGCTTGACCGAGGCCACGCCGAAGGCGGTGTTGATCAGCATGGGCCAGACCGAGCAGATGAAGATGACGAAGATGCCGCTGACGTCCGAGTCCTTGAGCGTGTAGAGCGCCAGCGGCATCCAGGCCAGCGGACTGATGGGTTTGAGCACCTGCACGAAGGGGTCGAAGGCCTTGCGCATCAGCGGCGACATGCCGATGAGAAAGCCCAGCGGGATGGCCACGGCCATGGCCAGCACGAAGCCCAGGCCCACGCGCGCCAGCGAGTGCGCGAGCTGGATGCCGATGCCCTTGTCGTTCGGGCCCTTGTCGTAGAACGGGTCGGCCAGCTGCGCCCAGCTCGCCTTCGCCACCTCGATCGGCGGCGGGAAGCCGGTGCTCTTGGCCGCGCCGGGGTCCTTGCCCATCATCTTGGCGTACTCGATCTCCTCGGCAGACATGCCGGCCGAAGAACCGCCGATGCTGGGCCCGCTGGTGGAGAGCTGCCAGGCGCCGATGAAGACGGCGAACAGCAGCAGGGAGACCAGCGCGGCGCGCAGGTTGAGGTTCGCGACTTTCATGCTCAGGCCGCCTTCTGGATCGCGAAGCTCTTCAGGTACTCGGCGGGTTTGGCCGGGTCGAACACCTTGCCCATGATGGTGTGCTTGGCATAACCCGGGCCGGCCGCGAAGGGCTGGCCGAGTTCCTTCATGTGCTTGCGCGCGTCGGTGATGAGGAAAACCTTCTCGGCGATCTGCTGGTAGTTCACCTCGCCCTTGATGTAGCCCCAGCGCTGCATCTGCGTGAGCATCCACACCGCCATGCTCTGCCAGGGCATGGGGTCGAAGTCGGCGCGGTCGGGCACGGTCTGGATCTTGCCCAGGCCGTCGGCGAAGCGGCCGGTGAGCACCTGCGTGAGCACGGCCTCGGGCTGGTTGAGGTACTGGCTGGGCGCGATCACCTTGGCGATGAGTTCGCGGTTCTTCGGGTCGCGCGCCATGGCGGCCGAGGTGAGCACCGCGCGGTAGAGCGCGGCGAAGGTGTTGGGGTTCTTCTGGATGAACTCGGTGCTGGTGCCGAAGGCGCAGCAGGGGTGGCCGTTCCAGAGGTCCTTGGTCAGCACATGGATGAAGCCGACCTCGTCGAACACCGCGCGCTGGTTGAAGGGGTCGGGGCCGAGAAAGCCGTCGATGTTGCCCGCGCGCAGGTTGGCCACCATCTCGGCCGGCGGGATCACGCGCAGCTGCACATCGGTGTCGGGGTTCAGGCCGGCTTCGGCCAGGTAGTAGCGCAGCAGGAAGTTGTGGATCGAGTAGTCGAACGGGATGCCGAACTTGAAGCCCTTCCAGTTCTTCGGGTCGCGGTTGTCCTTGTGCTTCAGGCTCAGCGTGATGGCCTGGCCGTTGATGTTCTGGATGGTGGCCACGTTCATGGGCGTGGCGTTGCTGCCCAGGCCGAGCGAGATGGCCAGCGGCATGGGCGAGAGGAAGTGCGAGGCGTCGTACTCCTTGTTGATCATCTTGTCGCGCACCAGGGCCCAGCCCGCCGTCTTGGTGACTTCGACGTTGAGGCCCTGCTTGCTGTAGAAGCCCAGCGGGTGGGCCATGATCAGGGGCGTGGCGCAGGTGATGGGAATGAAGCCGACCTTGAGGTTGGTCTTCTCCAGCGTGCCTTTCTTGGTGCCGGCCTCCTGCGCCAGGGCTTGCAGGCTGGTCACCGGCAGCACGCTGGCGATGGCGGCCATGGCCGTGCCCTTGCCCACCGCGCGCAGGAAGCGGCGGCGCACCTCGTCCTGCGGGAACAGCGCCTTGACCAGGGTGGCCTCGATGAACTCGTTGCTGTAGGCCTCGAACTCGGCGGTCTCGCTGCGCCGGCGCAGCTCGATGGCGGCGCTGTCGGCGGCCACCTCGGCGTGGTGGTCGGCCACGGTGTGCTCGCGCCCGCAGCTGCACTTCATCATGAGCGGACGATCGGCGTTGTAGGGATCGAAGAATTCGGACATGGCGCACCTCGTGTGTTGAAGACGAGGGGCTCTTTGCAAGCACCGGGCCAGAAGCCGGGTGCCGCGCGCTGCGTGGCGCAAGTCGTGCCGCGCCGACCGACGCGGTGTAGGGCCAGCCCTACAAAACGCGGCCTTTCAGGCGATCTCAGGCGCTTTTGGGCGCGCGCGCGTGGCGTTCGGCGTAGAGCGCGAGTTCCACGTCGTTCTTCGCGCCGGTCTTTTCGAGCACGCGCGCACGGTAAGTGCTCACGGTGTTGGGCGCCAGGCCGAGCTGTGCACCAATTTCGCTCACGGTGCGGCCCTGGGTGAGCAGGCGGTAGACCTGGTACTCGCGGTGCGAGAGCGCCTCGGGCCCGCCCTGCGCGCCCGCGCTGCCCACGGCGGCGGCCAGCGCCTCGGCCGTGGCCTGGCTCACGAACACCGCGCCGCCGGCGGCCTTGCGCACGGCGGCGAGCATGTCGTCGGGGTCCGCGCTCTTGTTCAGGTAGCCGCAGGCACCCAGGCGGATGCAGCGCACCGCGTACTGCTTCTCGGGGTAGGTGCTGAGCATGAGCACCGGCAGGCGCGGGTGCTCGCGCTTGATGGCCTGCAGCACGTCCAGCCCGTCGAGCCCGGGCATGGCGATGTCGAGCAGCACCAGGTCCAGCCCCAGGCTGCCGCCGAGCTCGCGCACCTGCGCCAGCACGTCCGGCCCGGTCTGGGCCTCGGCCACCACCTGCACGTCGGGCGCATCGGCCAGGATCTGCTTGAGCCCTTCGCGCACGATGCGGTGGTCGTCGCCGATCAGCACGCGGATGGCCTCGGCCAGCAGGTCGAAAGAGGTGTTCATGTCTGTGCCTGTGTCTCCGGGAGCAGCGTCACCGTCAGGCACATGCGAGTGCCCTGGCCTGGTGCGCTCTCTATTTGAATATCGCCACCGAAATGGCGCGCCCGCTCGCGCATGCCCATCACGCCATAGGCATTCGCGGCCTCGAAGGCCTGCGGCGGCGCACCCACGCCATTGTCTTGCACGGTCAGCTGCAAGGCAGTCCCCCGCACGACGATGTGGACACCCAGGCGGTCGGCGTGCGCGTGGCGCCCGACGTTGCTGAGCATCTCCTGGAAGATGCGGAACACCGCCATGGCCAGGGGTTCGGGCGGCTCGGGGGCCTCGGCCACGGCCAGGTGCCAGTCCAGCGCCAGCTCGGCCGACTGCACGAATTCCTGCGCCTGCCATTCCAGCGCGGCCCACAGGCCCTGGTGGTCCAGGATGCTGGGGCGCAGGTCGGTGATGATGCGGCCGACGTTGTCCACCGCGGTCTCGATCAGCCGGCTCATGTTCTGGCACTTGCAGCGCATGCGCTCGCGCATGTCGTGCGCGGCGTCGGCGCTGCGCTGCTCCTGCTCGGACAGGCGCTTGTCCATCCAGTTCACGTCCATCTTGAGCGCCACCAGCAGGCTGCCCAGCTCGTCGTGCACCTCGCGCGCAATGCGGGTGCGCTCGTCCTCGCGGACGGTTTCCGAGCGGGCGGCCAGTTCACGCACCTGCTTCAATGCGGTGGCCAGCGCGAGCGTGCGCTCACCCACACGCTCTTCCAGCTGGTCCTTGGCGCGCCGCAGGGCGTCGGCGGCGCGCTTGCGCTCGGTGATGTCGACGAAGGTGACGACCGCGCCGCGCACCTCGCCGCTGTCCACGATGGGGTGGCTGGAGTACTCCACCGGGAAGCTGCTGCCGTCGCGGCGCCAGAACACCTCGCTGTCGATGCGGCAGGGCAGGCCCTGGCGGAAGGCGTTGAAGATCGGACAGTCCTCCACCGGGTAGTGCGCACCATCGGCGTGCGAGTGGTGGGTGAGGTCGTGCATGTTGGCGCCCAGCAGCTCGGCCGGCTCGAAGCCGATCATGCGGGCCCCGGCGTGGTTGATGAACACGCACAGGCCGTCGAGATCCACGCCGAACACGCCTTCACCGGTGGACGCCAGCAGCAGCGCGAGCGGGTCGCGCCAGGCGCCGGTGGCGGGTGCTTCGGGCCGGCTGACGAGGTGGTTGGCGTCCAGGTGCATGGGCCTTACCCAAGCAATCGATGTGCCAAAGCGGTGCATGGCGCCAGAAGGCACGACAATCGCTTGGTTTGCCCACCCCGCCCACCGGTAACCCCGCCATGGCCTTGTTCAACACCCTGTTCGGCGCGCGCCCCTCCAACGGGCGGCGCGCCCGCGTGAGCGCTTCGGGCCCGGCCCGGCGCGCTGCGCAACTGCTGCGCTCGGCGAACGCGCTGATCCAGCTCAGCGAAAAAGAAGCGCTCACGGTGGTGGCTTACATGGAGATGCGGCGCTGCGCCGAGGGCGAGGCCATCATCCGCCAGGGCGACAGCGGGGGCAGCGGCGACGACGGCTTCATGGCGCTGGTGGTGGACGGCGAGGTCACGGTCGAGGCGCTCAACGTGAGCCGTGTCGACGCCCAGACCGTCAACGTGCTCGGCCCCGGCCACCTGATGGGGGAGATGTCGCTCATGGACGGCGCGGCGCGCTCGGCCACTTGCACCGCCAGCACCGAGGTGCGCTGCGCGGTGCTCACGCGCGATGCGCTGGAAGCCCTGATCGCCGAAGAGCCCGCCACCGCCGCCAAGCTGCTCAGCGCCGTGGCGCTGCGCCTGAGCCGGCGCCTGCGCGAGGCCGACAGCAAGCTGCAGCTCTACAGCCAGCTGGTGTTCTCCATGCAGCAGGAGATCGACCGGCTGGTGCCCGACCTGGACTGAAGCCTCAGGTCCGCGCGGTGCGCGCGCTCCAGAGCATGGTGACGGCCAGGATGGACAGCACCACGCCCAGCGCCACCGCGACCGGGATCTTGTAGATGTCGATCAGCAGCATCTTGGTGCCGATGAAGACCAGGATCAGCGCCAGCCCGTAGTTGAGCAGGTGAAAGCGGCTCGCTGCGGCCTGCAGCAGGAAGAACATGGCGCGCAGGCCCAGGATGGCGAACACGTTGCTGGTCAGCACGATGAACGGGTCGCGCGTGACCGCGAAGATGGCCGGGATGGAGTCGACCGCGAAGATCACGTCGGTGAAACCGACCAGGCAGATCACCATGAGCAGCGGCGTGGCGATGCGCTTGCCGTTCTCCACGGTGAAGAACTTCTCGCCGTCAAAGCCCTTGCTCACGGGCAGCACGCGGCGCAGCAGCTTCAGCGCGGGGTTCTCGTCCAGGCTGGGTTCCTGGCCGGCGGCCCACCACATCTTCACGCCCGTGAGCACCAGGAAGGCACCGAACACGTAGAGGATCCAGTGGAACTGCGCCAGCAGCCAGCCGCCCACCAGGATCATCACGGTGCGCAGCACGATCGCGCCCAGGATGCCGATCATGAGCACGCGTTTCTGGAACGCCGCCGGCACGGCGAAGTAGCTGAAGATCAGCAGGAAGACGAAGATGTTGTCGACCGCCAGGCTCTTCTCGATCAGGTAGCCGGTGAGGAATTCGAGCGACTTCTCGGTTGCGATCGCGCTCGAACCGGTGCTGTCTTTCACGGCCCACCAGAACAGGCCGTTGAACAGCAGGCTGAGCGCCACCCAGGCGAACGACCAGTTCAGCGCCTCCTTCACGCCCACGGCGTGCGAGCCCTGCTTCTTGAGCACGACGAAATCCACGAACAGAGCCGCCACGACGAACACGACGAAGACGACCCACAGCCACAGCGGGGCAATGCTTTCCATTGAAAAACCTCAGGTTGGTGTTGAACAAACACCCCAAGGTCTTGTCACCACCGCGCGTGGCGCGGCTCTGGATTCCCGGTGGCCCGCAGGCCACGTAATGACGGAAACCCCGCCCACCGAGGCCCGGCTGGACGCCGGGTGGTGGACTGACTACTCCCCTTGAAGGGAACGGCGATTATGCACGAGGTCCTTCAAACCCCGCGCCGCCGTGGGGCTTCAGGCCGCTTCCTTGTAGAAGAAGTCGCGCCGCACGCTGCGCGGCGCCATGGGCTCCACGCTCAGGCGGATCGCCTCGATGTGCTGCGGCGTGGTGCCGCAGCAGCCGCCCACGATGTTGACCAGACCTTCGGCCGCGAACTCGCGCAGCAGGCGGCTGGTGTCGGCCGGCGTCTCGTCGAAGCCGGTGTCGCTCATGGGGTTGGGCAGGCCGGCGTTGGGGTAGCAGCTGATGAAGGTGTCGCCCGCGGCCTTGGCCAGTTCCTGGATGTAGGGGCGCATCAGCGCCGCGCCCAGCGCGCAGTTCAGGCCCACGGCCAGCGGCTGCAGGTGGCGCACGCTGGCCCAGAAGGCGGTCACGGTCTGGCCGCTGAGGATGCGGCCGGAGGCGTCGGTCACGGTGCCGCTGATGATCAGCGGCAGGCGCTGGCCCGACTGTTCGAAGAACTCGTCCACCGCGAACAGCGCGGCCTTGGCGTTGAGCGTGTCGAAGATGGTCTCGACCAGCAGCACGTCGGCCCCGCCTTCGACCAGGGCCTCGATCTGCTCCAGGTAGGCCGCGCGCAGCTGCTCGAAGGTGACGTTGCGCGCGCCGGCGTCGTTCACGTCGGGGCTGATGCTCGCGGTCTTGGGCGTGGGGCCCAGGGCGCCGGCCACGAAGCGCGGCTTGTCGGGCGTGCTGAACTTGTCGCAGGCCTCGCGGGCCAGGCGGGCCGAGGCCAGGTTCATCTCGCGCGCGAGGTGGCCCATCTCGTAGTCGTCCTGCGCGATGGTGGTGGCGCCGAAGGTGTTGGTCTCGATCAGGTCGGCGCCGGCGGCGAGGTAACCCTCGTGGATGTCGCGGATCACGTCCGGGCGCGTGAGGCTGAGCAGCTCGTTGTTGCCCTTGACGTCCTTGTGGAAGTCCTTGAAACGCTCGCCCCGGTACTCGACCTCACCCAGCTTGAAGCGCTGGATCATGGTGCCCATGGCGCCGTCGAGGATGGCGATGCGGTGCTTCAGGATCTCGGGCAGCGCCTGGGCGCGGGTGTAGGCAGGGGCGTTCATGCCCTGGATTGTAGGTAGGCTCCCAGGCCCAGAGCCCACGGTCATCCGGGCGGCCCTGCGAATTCCCCGACAATACCCGCCATGAAACACCTCACGCCCCAGCAGGCCTGGGCCTGGCTGCAGGCCGAACGCGAGCAGCGCGCGGCCCGTGGCGAAGAGCCCCCGCTGTTTGTCGACGTGCGCATGGAGATCGAGTCGCTCTACGTGGGCCGCCCGCCCGGCGTGGAGAACATTCCCTGGTACGAATACCCCGACCTCACGCCCGACCCGGCGCGCTTCGCGTCGTCGGTCGAACAGGAGGCCGGCGGCAAGCACCGGCCGATCCTGCTGATCTGCCGCAGCGGCAAACGCACGCTGGACGCGGGCCAGGCCCTGGAGGCCGCCGGCTTCAGCGACGTGGCGCACGTTCTGCACGGCTTCGAGGGCGAACTCAACGACGACTTCAAGCGCTCCAGCCTCAACGGCTGGCGCCACGACGGCCTGCCCTGGGAGCAGATGTAAAACGGATGACCGAAGCCATCGACATCGCCCCCGGCAGCGAAATCCTGGAAACCAGCCTCGGCGTGTTGCACGAGGTGTTCGGCTACGACGCCTTCCGGGGCCCGCAGGCCGACATCGTCTCGCACGTGGGCGCCGGTGGCGACGCGCTGGTGCTCATGCCCACGGGTGGCGGCAAGTCGCTGTGTTACCAGGTGCCGGCCATCGTGCGCGAGCGCGCCGGCCAGGGCCTGACCGTGGTGGTCTCGCCGCTGATCGCGCTCATGCACGACCAGGTGGGCGCGCTGATCGAGGCTGGCGTGGCCGCGGCCTTTCTCAACTCCAGCCTGTCGCTGGAAGACGCGCAGCAGGTCGAGAAGCAGATGCTGCGCGGCGAGCTCACCCTGCTCTACGCGGCGCCCGAGCGCCTGACCACGCCGCGTTTCCTGGCGCTGCTCGACTCGCTGCACGAGCGCGGCAAGCTCAGCCTGTTCGCCATCGACGAAGCGCATTGCGTGAGCCAGTGGGGCCACGACTTCCGCCCCGAGTACCGCGCCCTGGTGGTGCTGCACGAGCGCTACGCCGGCGTGCCGCGCGTGGCCCTGACGGCCACCGCCGACGACCTCACGCGCGCCGACATCGTCGAGCGCCTGCAGCTGCAGGAAGCGCGCACCTTCATCAGCAGCTTCGACCGGCCCAACATCCGCTACCAGCTGGTGGAGAAGAAGGACGCCACGACCCAGCTGCAGCGCTTCATCCGCGACGAGCACACCGGGGCCGACGGCCACGACGCCGGCATCGTCTACTGCCAGTCGCGCCGCCGGGTCGAGGAAGTGGCCACGATGCTGTGCGAGGCCGGCTTCAACGCGCTGCCCTACCACGCGGGCCTGGACGCGGCCGTGCGCCAGCGCCACCAGGACCGCTTCCTGCGCGAGGAGGGCCTGATCATGGTGGCCACGATCGCGTTCGGCATGGGCATCGACAAGCCCGACGTGCGCTTCGTCGCGCACCTGGACATGCCCAAAAACATCGAGGGCTACTACCAGGAGACCGGCCGCGCGGGCCGCGACGGCGAGCCCGCCAACGCCTGGATGGCCTACGGCCTGCAGGACGTGGTGAACCAGCGCCGCATGATCGACGAAAGTCCGGCGGCGGACGAATTCAAGCAGGTGCTGCGCGGCAAGCTCGACGCGCTGCTCACGCTGGCCGAAGCCAGCGACTGCCGGCGCGTGCGCCTGCTGTCGTACTTCGGCGAAGCCAGCCAGCCTTGCGGCAACTGCGACAACTGCCTCACACCGCCCGAGCTGCACGACGCGACCGAATCGGCGCGCAAGCTGCTCTCGTGCATCTACCGCGTGCAGCAGGCCAGCGGCACCGCCTTCGGTGCCGGCCACATCATGGACATCCTGCGCGGCAAGGCCACCGACAAGGTCAAGCAGTACGGCCACGAGAAGCTGTCCACCTTCGGCATCGGCGCCGACCTCTCCGAAACCCAGTGGCGCGCGCTGCTGCGCCAGCTGATCGCGCGCGAGGCGGTGCAGGTGCACGACGCGCCCTACAACACCCTGCACCTGGCCGACGCGGCGCGCGACATCCTCAAGGGCCAGAGCCCGGTGTGGCTCAAGTCGCTGGCGGACAAGGCCACCAGCTCGGCGCGCAGCGGCCGACAACGCGCGTCGCGCGCCACCGCCAAGGACGATGGCGTGCCGCTCAGCCTGTCCGAACGCGAATGCCTGGAAGCCCTCAAGGCCTGGCGCGCGGGCGTGGCGCGCGAGCACAACCTGCCGGCCTTCGTGATCTTCCACGACGCGACCCTGCGCGCGATCGCCGGCCGCAAACCCGAAACCCTGGCCGACCTGGACGGGATTGCCGGCATCGGGCAGAAAAAACGCGAGGCCTACGGCTCGGACGTGCTTCGGGTCGTGAGTGCTTTCGTCTGAGACCGATGCACTCTATCGAGGGTCTTTGATACCTAGGTTCTAGAGCCCCAACCGCCTGTCGGCGAGCCGTCTGTCGGACGCCGCGGCCGCTCAAGCTTCTCACTGCCGCGCCGATGTTTCAGATGTAGCCGGAGGACTTCTTGCCCTCTGGCCCGAGACCCACGAAACGGAGCGCGTCATGTTTTTCAGGTTGCCATGGTTTGGCAAATCCCGGCAGGTACAGCCGCAGTACCACGACACCCAGGTGCTGGAACTGGATTTTCTCGTTGACGAGTTCCACGAAGCGATGGCCGACATCAAGGACCCGGTGCGCCAGCGCGTGCACGCCGCGCTGATGTCCTGCCAGACGCCCAAGGACCTCTGGTTCCTGCGCAGCAAGCTGTTCAGCCTGATTTCCAAACACCACTGCGAAAGCGTGGCCAACAGCCGCGTCGCCCGGCTCGACCAGAAGCTGCGCTTCTTCGTCTCCAACCACCCCGAGTACTCGGCCGACGACCTGCCCAGCGGCCCGATGGCCTTGTTGCACTGACCGTCCTCCCCTGCGCCGCCTGCGGCGTCACCCCCCAGGGGGCAGCAGCAGCGGCCTGGCAAAGCCGGTTCCGCGCTGCCACTGGATAAGAAAAGGCCACCTTCGGGTGGCCTTTTCTTTTGCCTCGTTCGATCAGTGCACGAAGCCGATGCCCCTGGCCTCGCGCACTTCGGGCTTGATGCGGTGCTCGGCCTCCAGTTGGGCCATGAACTCCTCCGGCGCGAGGGCCTCGGCCAAGATCTCCACCTGCCGCTTCACGGCCGCGAAATCGCCCGGGCAGAGCTGCTCCAGCTTGGCCAGCCGGGCGGCCAAGCCCGCGTCCAGGCGCGTGGCATCGCCCTCCAGGGCCTCCACCACGAACATGGTCTCGCGCTGCCTCGCCGTGAGCGGCTTGAAGCGGATCTTGAAGGTGAAGCGCCGCAGCGCCGCCTGATCGATGCTGTCCATCAGGTTGGTGGTGCAGATGAAGATGCCGGCGAAGCGCTCCATGCCCTGCAGCATCTCGTTGACCTCGGTCACCTCGTAGGTGCGCTGCGCGCCGCGCCGGTCCTGCAGGAAGCTGTCGGCCTCGTCGAGCAGCAGCACCGCCTTCTCGGCCTCGGCCTCACGGAACATGGCCGCCATCTGCTGCTCGGTCTCGCCCACGAACTTGCTCACCAGGTCGCTCGCGCGGCGGATCATCAGCGGGCGGTCCAGCTGCTGGGCCATGTGCTCGGCCAGCGCGGTCTTGCCGGTGCCGGGCGCGCCGTGGAAACACAGGCAGCCATGGCCGCGCGCCTTGAGCGCGGCGATCACGCGCGGCAGTTCGTAGCGCGATTCGACGTTGAGCATGTCCAGGCGGTACTGCGTGGCGCTGGGCCGCTGCACCAGGTCGGGCTTGCGGCCCAGGGCCAGGTCGGCGTTCTTGAGCTGGCGCTCGATCAGTTCGTCGAGCACGGGCGCGGCCGCCTCGGCCGCCCGCGCCTTGCTGCCGCGCTTGGGCGCGGGCTGGCCCGCCAGCTGCGCGAAGCGCAGCGCGGTGCGGATCTGCGCGGGCGTGAGGCCCTTGCGTTCGGTCAGTCGCGCCACCAGGCCATCGGACACCGGCGCGCCTTCCAGCGTCTTGCGCACCAGCTGCTCGCGCGCGCCGGGCGGCGGGCTCTTGAGTTCGAGGTGGTAGGCGAAGCGGCGGCGGAAGGCCGGGTCGATCTGCTCGATGCGGTTGGTCACCCACAGCGTGGGCACGGCGTTGGTCTCCAGGATCTGGTTGACCCAGGCCTTGCCGCTGACGCTGCCGGTGTGCGCGGCCGCCACGTGTTCGGCGCGCGCCATGATCTGCGCCGCCTCGCTGGAGATCGGCGGGAACACGTCTTCCACCTCGTCGAACAGCAGCGCCGAGTGCGCCGTGCCCTTGAGGAACACCTGCGCGATCTGCAGCGAGCGGTAGCGGTCGCGGCCCGAGAGCGCGTTGCCGTCGCGGTCGGCGTACTCCACCTCGAAGAGTTCCAGGCCGGCGGCCTGCGCCACCACGCGCGCAAGTTCGGTCTTGCCGGTGCCAGGCGGGCCGTACATCAGCACGTTCACACCCGGCTCCTTGCGCGCCACGGCCTCGCGCAGCAGGCCGCAGAGCAGGCGCACGTCTTCGCCCACATAGTCGAAGTCTTTCGCGGTCAGCGCCGAGCGCGCGGCCGGCCGGGTGAACACGGCCATGAGCTCGCTTTGCGTGCGGTACTCACGCATCAGCACCGGCGGCAGCTTCTCGCTCACTTTCATGAGGTCGGCCAGGTCGGTGATGTTGTGTTCGGAGATCAGGTTCTCCACCATGCCGATGCGCTCCAGGCGCGAGCCGGCGCGCAGCGCCTCCCCCACCTCGCTGGCCTTCACGCCGGCCACGTCGGCGATGGCCGCGTAGGCCTCGGGCGCGTTGTTGACCTTGAACTCGACCAGGATGGAGCGCAGGTCGCGCTGGTAGCGCGCGAGCGTGCCGTACAGCAGCAGCGCGCGCTCGGCGCGGTTGAGCTGCAGCAGGCTGGCCAGCGCGTCGATGTTCTTCTCCACCAGCGTGGACTGTTTCTTGAGCGAGTGGCTGAGCCAGTCGCCGGTGACGGCCAGCACCGACAGCAGGTCCTTGGGCGACTCCTTGGCGTACTCGTCCAAGTAGAAGAACAGCGTACCTTCTTCGTACGGACCGCGCCACACGCCGTAGCGCTCCATGAAGGCGTTGGTGGTCAGGCCGTCGTGGCCGCTCCAGAGTTCGTTGTCCTTGCAGCGGCGCTGCAGGAACTCGCGCAGGCGCAGCAGCACGGTGTGGGGCCACACCAGGTGACGTCCGGCGAGCGAGAGCAAGGTGTTGAGGTCGCGCCGCACATTGAAGCGCGGGCCCTGGCGCGCGGCCAGCGTGAGCACGAAATGCGAGCACATGAGGTCGAGCACGGGCGCCTGGCGCAAGCCATGGGGCACGAAAACGCGCCCCTCGCCCGCGAGAGGGGCACGGCCTTCGCGTGCATCGAGTACGGTGCGGGCCGCCGATGCAGCGGACTGCAGCGAGCGCTTGGTCATCCAGACACCTCCAGAAATGCCTTCCCGTGACGCCATGCCAGGGGAGCCGACATTTCAGCGGACCATAACCCAGCTTGATGAATCATGGAAGAGAGTGATACGAACGGTTTGAGCAATTTGTCGGGCTTTGCCCTCGCACTACACCGTCACGGCCGGTACACAATCGCGCCATGCTGCAACTACACGACATCCAGACCGCCGCTGGTCGCCTCGCCGGCCAGGTGCTGGACACGCCCTTCGTCGAATCGCGCACCATCTCCCAGCTCACCGGCTGTCAGGTGTTCCTGAAATTCGAGAACCTGCAATACACGGCCTCTTTCAAGGAACGAGGCGCCTGCAACAAGCTGGCGCAGCTCACGCCCGAGGAGCGCTTGCGCGGCGTGGTGGCCATGAGCGCGGGCAACCATGCCCAGGGCGTGGCCTACCACGCGCACCGGCTGGGCGTGCGCGCGGTGATCGTCATGCCGCGCTTCACGCCGGGCGTGAAGGTGGAGCGCACGCGCGGCTTCGGCGCCGAGGTGCTGCTGCACGGCGACACGCTGGATGCGGCTCGCGCGCACGCCCGTGAGCTGGCGCAGCAGCAGGGCCTGGTGTTCGTGCATCCGTACGACGACGAAGCGATCGTCGCCGGCCAGGGCACGGTGGCACTGGAGATGCTGCGCGAGCAGCCCGATCTGGACACGCTGGTGATCGCCATCGGCGGCGGCGGCCTGATCGCCGGCATCGCCACGGCGGCCAAGGCGATCCGGCCCGACATCGAGATCGTGGGCGTGCAGACCGAGCGCTTTGCCGCCATGGTCAACGCCATCAAGGGCACGAACCTGCCGCAGGGCACGAGCACGATCGCCGAGGGCATCGCGGTGGGCACGCCGGGCGTGGTCACCGAGGCCATCGTCCGCCAGCGGGTGGACGACCTGCTGCTGGTCGACGAGGGCGACATCGAGCAGGCGATCGTGATGCTGCTGGAGATCGAGAAGACGCTGGTGGAAGGTGCGGGCGCCGCCGGCCTGGCCGCGCTCATCAAACACCCGCAGCGTTTCGCGGGCAAGCGCGTGGGCCTGGTGCTGAGCGGCGGCAACATCGACCCGATGCTGCTGGCCTCCATCATCGAGCGCGGCATGGTGCGCGCGGGCCGCCTGGCGCGCATCCAGGTCAACGCGCGCGACGTGCCCGGCAACCTGGCGCGCATCACGGCCACCGTGGCCGAGGCCGGCGCCAACATCGACGAAGTGCACCACCAGCGCGCCTTCACGCTGCTGGCAGCGCAGAACGTGGCGATCGAACTCGTGCTGCAGACGCGTGGGCGCGAGCACATCGAACAGGTCATCGAGCGCCTGCGCGAAGCGGGCTTCGACACCACCCTGCTCTGACCCGCGCGCCAACCGGTTGACGCTGCGGCAAGGCCTCCGGCATCATCGGCCGATCAACGGCCAACGCGACAGGAGGTAGGGCATGGACACCAACACGCTGTGGAACTCGCTGCAAAGCACGCTGGGCACCCACATCCCGCAACTGCTCGGCGCGCTCGCCATCTTCATCCTGGGCTGGCTCATCGCGGTGCTGGTGCGCGCCGCGACGCGCAAGAGCCTGGGCTTCGTGGGCGTCAACCACCGCTTCGGCAAACTCACCAACACGCGCGTGGACATCGAGGGCGCGGTCGCTCTCGCGCTGTTCTGGATCGTGATCCTGCTCACCCTGGTGGCGGTGTTCAACTCGCTGAACCTCGCCATCGTTTCCGGCCCGTTCTCGGTCTTCACCACCCAGCTCTTTGAATATGCGCCGCGCCTGCTGGGCGGCCTGTTGCTCGCGCTGGTGGCCTGGCTGGTGGCCGGCGTGGTGCGCGCGCTCTCACAGAAGCTGCTGGACAAGACCACGCTCGACGAAAAGCTCTCGGAGCACGCCGACATGGCGCCCATCAGCGACAGCCTTGCCGGCGCGCTGTTCTGGCTGGTGATCCTGCTGTTCGTGCCGGCCATCCTGGGTGCCCTGCAGATGGACGGCCTGCTCGACCCCCTGCGCGCCATGGTCACCAAGACCCTGGACATGCTGCCCAATGCGGTGGCCGCGTTCGTGATCGGTGGCGTGGGCTGGATCGTGGCCACGGTGCTGCGCAACCTCACCACCCACCTGAGCCGCACCGCCGGCGTGGACCAGCTCGGCAGCCGCGCCGGGCTGGCCGACACGGTGCAGCTCTCGCGGGTGATCGGCATGCTGGTGTTCGTGGCGGTGTTCCTGCCGTCGCTGATCGCCGCGCTCGACGCGCTCAAGATCGAGGCCATCTCGCGCCCGGCCACCGACATGCTCAACACCTTGCTGCAGGCCGTGCCCAACCTGATCGCCGCCGCGCTGATCCTGGTCGTCACCTGGCTGGTGGCTTCGTTTGCCAGCAAGCTGCTGGCCACCTTGCTGGCCACGCTGGGCTTCGACACCCTGCCCGCGCGCGTGAACATGGCCCATGCCTTCGAGAAGACCAGCGCCTCCACCGCCGTGGGCCGGGTCGTGCTGTTCTTTGCCATGCTATTCGCCACCGTGGAGGCGGCCGCGCAGCTCGGTTTCGGACAGGTCAGCAGCATCGTGGCCAGCTTCATCCGCTTTGGTGGCGACATCCTGCTGGGCTCGGCCATCCTCGTGATCGGCTTCTGGCTCGCCAACCTGGCCTACGACGCCATAGCCCGCGCCGGCGGCCCAGGCACCACAGGCCTGGCTCGCATCGGGCGCTACGCGATCCTGGCGCTGGTCATTGCCATGGGCCTGCGCGCCATGGGCATCGCTGACGACATCGTCAACCTGGCCTTCGGCCTCACACTGGGTGCGGTGGCCGTGGCCGTGGCGCTGTCTTTTGGCCTGGGCGGGCGCGAGGCCGCTGGCAAGCTGATGGACCACTGGCTCTCCAAATTCCGCCGTGAGGACTGAGCGCATGACGCAGAACCCCGAGACCCCCGTCACCGTTGACTTGCTTCAAGGCCTGCTGGCCGACTGGTTCGCGCCCTGGATCCAGGCCATGGGCCTTCAGGTTGAATCGTTCGCCGACGGTGAGGTCACCCTGCGCCTGCCGCAGAGCGACCAGCTATCGCGTGTGGGCGGCATGCTGTGCGGCCAGGCCATGATGTCGGCCGCCGACACCGCCATGGTGCTGGCCATCGTCACCCAGCTCGGCACCCGGCGGCCCATGACCACGGTGCAGCTCAACACCAGTTTCCTCAAGCCGCTCTCGGGCCAGGACGCGCGCATCACCGCGCGCGTGGTGCGTGCCGGCAAGAACCTGGTGTTCGGCGAGATCGACATCAGCGGTGCGAACGACGGCAAGAGCGTGTGCCGCGCCAGCACGACCTACGCGCTGATGTAGACACTTGCGTCAGCACGAGCACCCACCCGAGCATCCTGCACCGCATCCCGCTCCGCATCCCCCGCATCCACCTTCAACACGCGCCCCCCCATCAAGCCAGCCCCTTTGCGGATCAATAACCCCGTCTTTCGCCTCTGCCTTGATCTTTTCCAGCCAAGTTTTTTCGATGCGTGAATACACCCTGTGACTGTTGGAAGAGAGGTCGCGCAGCTTGTCATCGCCGTACATCGCAAACCGACGATAAGTCTTGTAGAAGCCGTCCATGGGTGCCCACAAGGGTGCGGTCACGGCCAGGGCCAATGCTTTTCGGGCCTTGCTTCCTTCGCCTTTGTATGCTTGAAACGCTGCAACAATCAAGTATTTCAACGCGGTGATCGGGCTCCAGAAGAACAAGCCAACAGCGCGGCCTGCACCGACAAGGCACCCGACCACTCTCAGGCCGATGCTGTCTGCTTTTTGCACGCAGGTACGGCTCGATTGCGCCATGGGCATCGCAACCTTGGGGTTTGTGCCCTCCATTTTCAGCGGCGCTGTATTTTTTGCGCCGTCCAAACTTTTCATGTTGGACAAGCGTGTGCCGAGCAGCTCCATTGAAATCGGCCTCGCCGGAGACAGCTCCGACCTCGGCCTTGTTGAACCTTCAATCGAAAAGTTCGCCGCGGCTGAAATTGAATAAATTGGATAATTCTCCATATGGAATCCGTTGAGCAAATAGTGAATTAAAGAAAGCCGTTTGCATTAAGTTCATCCCACGCAGAGACCGCTTGCGCGTGGGACTCTTGCAGGACAGCCAGCAGGTCCTGAGCTGTCACGGTCGTGTCAAGGCCATGCTGCGTCGTCAAGATGAGATGGGCATTGCTGCTGTCGACACTGAACACCGCGAGCCCCCCCATGCCATAAACAAAATTGAGGGAAAGCACCGAAAGCATGAGGGCATTCAACTCCTCAAGCTCTTTTGGCAATCCGCCAAAATCCATGCGGATTTGCAGGCGCTCGGGATCAAACGCCTCATCGTAGAAAAGCAGGGTGTCCAAACCGTTCACCCTCATGACCCGGGTTTCATGGAATGGATCGTCGGACGCTAGACCGGCGCAATGTGCCAATTCCAGGGCCAACCTATCAAAACGCTCTGTGTTCATCATCCTTGAATCTCCCAACTCAAGCCATCGCTCCCCACACCGCCCAAAGACAGGTGCTGAGTGGCATCCCGTCAACAATGAGTTCGGGGCCGGTCGGCAGCCCCCCCCCACGCTTCCAGTAAAATGCCCGGAGTCTTGAACCCTTTGACGGAGCGTCACATGTCCAGCCACAACCACAACACCCCCAGCGAGCAGACCCAGGACATGGTGGAATCCATCGTCCCCTACATGCCCGTCGTGCTGCCGGTCGCCGGTGGCGTGCTGATGTTCCTGCTCGCTTTCATCGCGATCTACATGGCCTGAACCCGCCCGGGTTCCGCCAGGCCGAACGCCCGCCGGGGCCTTCGGCCTTTCTTTTTGGGTGCCCTGCCCCACACCCGGCCCAACCGTTTAATGCATCACGTTATGCGGGTTTTGCATGTAACCGCCTCGTAACGGAGCGGTCGCTTTCTTAAAATCGGGGCATTGGCCGACACGCTGATCAAGCCCGGATCCACCGACCTGGGTTTCATCTCCCCTGCTGCCCCGCCATCCGCACCGCAGCCCCCCACGCGCCGACCGCCCTTTTTCGCCGAAGGGACCCCTGGACAGCCGCCCCGTCATCTGCATGACGCCCGCGGCTGTCGGTGTCTCTGAGGCATGCCGGTTTACAAACTTCTGGAGCGACTCCATGAACTCACCCGTGATGCAGGGCCTGGCCCTCAACACCCCCTCCTATGTCAAGAACGCCCGGCTGATCGCCTGGGTGGCCGACATGGCCGCCCTGTGCAAGCCCGACAGCATCTACTGGTGCGATGGCAGCGAGGAGGAGTACGCCCGCCTGTGCCAGCAGCTGGTGGATGCCGGCACGCTCAAGAGGCTCGACCCGGTCAAGCGCCCCAACAGCTTCCTCGCCTGCTCCGACCCGTCGGACGTCGCGCGCGTGGAAGACCGCACCTTCATCTGCTCGCAAAAGCAGGAAGACGCCGGCCCGACCAACAACTGGAAGGCGCCCGCCGAGATGCGCGCGACCCTGCAGCCGCTGTTTGACGGCTGCATGCGCGGCCGCACCATGTACGTGGTGCCGTTCAGCATGGGCCCGCTGGGCAGCCCGATCGCCCACATCGGCATCGAGCTCTCCGACAGCGCCTACGTGGCGGTCAACATGAAGCTCATGACCCGCATGGGCAAGGCCGTGTTCGACGTGCTCGGCGCCGACGGCGAGTTCGTGCCCTGCGTGCACACCGTGGGCGCACCGCTGGCCGAAGGCGAAACCGATCAGACCACCTGGCCCTGCAACCCGACCACCAAGTACATCGTGCACTACCCCGAGACGCGCGAGATCTGGAGCTACGGCTCGGGCTACGGCGGCAACGCCCTGCTGGGCAAGAAGTGCTTTGCGCTGCGCATCGCGTCCAACATGGGCCGCCAGCAGGGCTGGCTGGCCGAGCACATGCTGATCCTGGGCGTGACCAACCCCCAGGGCAAGAAGTACCACGTGGCCGCCGCCTTTCCCAGCGCCTGCGGCAAGACCAACTTCGCCATGCTGATCCCGCCCAAGGGCTTCGAGGGCTGGAGCGTGACGACCATCGGCGACGACATCGCCTGGATCAAGCCCGGCAAGGACGGCCGCCTGTACGCCATCAACCCCGAAGCCGGTTACTTCGGCGTGGCGCCGGGCACCAACACGGCGACCAACCCGAACTGCATGGCCAGCCTGGACCGCGACGTGATCTTCACCAACGTCGCGCTGACCGACGACGGCGACGTGTGGTGGGAAGGCATGAGCGAAGCCCCGGCCCACGCCATCGACTGGCAAGGCAAGGACTGGACGCCCCAGATCGCCAAGGAAACCGGCGCCAAGGCCGCCCACCCGAACGCGCGCTTCACCGTGGCCGCCACCAACAACCCCGCGCTCGACCCGGCCTGGGACGACCCCAAGGGCGTGGCGATCGACGCCTTCATCTTCGGCGGCCGCCGCTCGACCACCGTGCCGCTGGTGACCGAGGCCCGCAACTGGACCGAAGGCGTCTACATGGCCGCCACCATGGGTTCGGAAACCACCGCTGCCGCCTTTGGCGCGCAAGGCGTGGTGCGCCGCGACCCGTTCGCCATGCTGCCCTTCACGGGCTACAACATGAGCGACTACTTCCAGCACTGGCTCGACGTGGGCAGCAAGCTGGCCAGCCAGGGCGCCAAGCTGCCGGCGATCTACTGCGTGAACTGGTTCCGCAAGGACGAGGCCGGCAAGTTCGTCTGGCCCGGCTTCGGCGAGAACATGCGCGTGCTCAAGTGGATGATCGACCGCCTCGAAGGCCAGGCCGGCGCCGGCACCGAACACGCCTTCGGCGTGAGCCCGCGCTTCGAAGACATCCACTGGAACGGCCTGGACTTCTCCGCCGACCAGTACCGCACCGTGACCCACATCGACCGCGCCGCCTGGGCCCAGGAACTCGAGCTGCACGCCGAGTTGTTCACCCAGCTGGCCTACCACTTGCCCCGGGAACTCGAGGAGACCAAAGCGCAGATCGAGAAGCGCCTGGCGGCCTGAGACAGGCCGCACTCGATCACACCGGTGGTCCGCACGATCTGCGGCCCACCGGCGCGCCCCGGACCCACCGGCCAGGGCAAAAAAAAGCCACCGGACCCGGTGGCTTTTTTGTGGGCGCGTGGAACGCTCAGATGTAGTACATCAGGCGGTTGCGCGCGCGGGCGGTGCCCAGGCGTTCCCAGTAGCCCACCTGCGGTTCAGCGGCCCGAGTGGCTTCGGGCAGACCCAGCGGCTCCAGGGCTTCGGTGAAGGACGTCGCCTGCACCACCGGGGCCTCGACTTCGCTCTCGTCCGCAGCGCGGGCGCGGGCGGCCATCAGCTCGTTCATCAGGCGGTGGTCCATGCGGGCCATTTCCCAGAGACGGGTTTCGGCGCGCGCTTCGGCCAGGGCTTGCGACCAGCCGTCCAGCGAAACCACCGCGCGGCGGGCCAGCGAACGGGCCGTGTCGGCGAACAGGGCCATGCCGGCGAAGACCACGACCCACAGGAAGACCCAGGCCAGGAACAGCTGGCCGTCGGCCCAGGTGCTGATCAGGCGATCGGCGACCACGACCATGGCGGCCACGACGGCGGCCAGCAGCATGACGGAAAGACCACGCGCACTGTCGTTGCGGCGCTGAATGCCGTCGACACCCTTGTGCGCGGGCGTGGATGCCGGGCGCAGGCCCAGCGGGGCAGAAGGAAGGGATGCGTATGTGCTCATGGCGAACTCCAGAAATAGAAAAATGTCTTTTGGACAAGCGAATATTAGGGTTTGCCCTAGTATTTAGCCACTTTATCTTTGTGATGTCTTATATTCACCCGGGTGATAAATGGCCTGAATTTCCGCACCCTTGACCTGAACCTCCTGCGCGTCTTCGACGAGGTGATGACCGAGCGCAGTCTCACCCGCGCGGCCCACAACCTGGCCATGACGCAGCCGGCGGTGAGCAATGCACTGCGCCGCCTGCGCGAGGCAATGGGCGACGAACTGGTGCGCCGCTCGGGCTACGGTGTGGAGCCCACGCCGGTGGCGCTGGCCCTGTGGCCCACAGTGCGCGATGCCCTGCACATGCTGCGCGAGTCGCTCGCCCCGGGCGCCTTCGACCCGGCGAGCGCGCGCAACGCCTTCGTGCTCGCGATGGCCGACGCCACCGCCGCCAAGCTCATCCCCGGGCTGATGGACCTGCTGGAAAGCGAGGCGCCCGGCGTGAACCTGCGCGTGCTGCCGCTGACCACGCGCGACCCGCGCGATCTGCTGGAGTCGGGCACGGTGGACCTGGCGATCGGGCACTTTCCCGGCGTGCTGGCCGAACTGGGCGCCATGCACCTGCAGGAAAACGACCCGCACTTCCACCACCAGCGCCTGTACGACGGCGAGTACGTGGTGGTCATGCGGCGCGGGCACCCGCTGGCCGGCCAGCCCCTGAGCCTGGACAGCTATTGCGATGCGCGCCATATGCTGGTGAGCTTCTCGGGCCGCCCCTTCGGTTTCGTGGACGAGGCGCTCGCGGCCATCTCGCGCCAGCGCCGCGTCGTGATCACCGTCAACCAGTTCTTCACCGCCGGCCGGGTGGTGGCTACGACCGACCTGCTCACGGTGCTGCCGCGCCACTTCGTCGGCGCCACCGGCATGGAGCACGAGCTGGCCCTGTGCGACCTGCCCCTGCAGGTGCCCCCCGTGCACGTGGACTCGCTGTGGCACCGCCAGGCCACACAGAACACGGCGCACCGCTGGCTGCGGGAGACGGTGGCGCGCGCCGCCAACATCGGCTTTCGCCCTGCCCCACCCACCAACGCACCACCGCCGCAACGCCCCCGCAAGCCCAAGGCTTGAGCGCCCTGGACCACAATGCGCGCATGAAACTCCAGCTGCTCAGCGACCTGCACCTCGAAGCCAACCCCGACTTTGTGCCCATGCCGGCACCGGGCGCCGACCTGCTGGTGCTGGCCGGGGATGTCGGCTCGTACCAGCTGCGCCGCGACGGCAGCGCCATGAACGAGGCCGACTGGGGTCTGGGCCGTTTTGCCGACTGGCCGGTGCCGGTGCTGTTCGTCCCGGGCAACCACGAATACGACGCGCTCGATGTGGACGACGCCCACGACCGCCTGCGCGAGACCTGCGAGCGCCTGGGCCTGATCTGGCTGGAGCGCGAGACGCGCGTGATGCAGGGCGTGCGCTTCGTGGGCACCACGCTGTGGAGCGACTACGACGTGCTCGGCGAGCGCGAGAAAGCCTACCGCGCCGCCAACCACTACCTCGTCAAGATGGCCGGCCAGCGCGACGGGCAACTGTTCGACGCCGAAGCCATGCGCGCCCTCGCCCTGGAGTGCCAGCACTGGCTGCGCGGCGCCCTGGCCGAACCGTTCGACGGCCCCACCGTCGTCGTCACCCACTTCGCGCCCACCCTGCACAGCGCCGACCCGCGCTACGGTCTGAGCCCGGGCACGGCCGGCTTCTGCAACGGGCTGGACGCCTGGCTGCCGCAGGCCGACCTCTGGCTGCACGGGCACCTGCATTGCCCCACGGACGTGCAGGTCGGGCGTTGCCGCATCGTGGCCAACCCGCTGGGCTACGCGGTGAAGAACGAACAGGACGGTTTTCTGCCGGACCAGCTGATCGAGGTGCCGGCGCGGCCGGGCCTTGCCGCGGTTTGAGCCAGCGCAAGGTCCTTGTGCGCCAAGGACATACACTGCGCACTGATTCAACCTAGAAGGAGAGAACCTATGAAGATTCTGCTGGCTGTCGATGGCAGCGCCTACACCAAGAAGATGCTGGCCTACCTGGCCACGCACGGCGAGATGTTCGGCTCGAACAACAGCTTCTCGATGATCACCGTGCAAGCCCCGCTGCCACCCCGCGCACGCGCAGCCGTGGGCGCCGCGGCGGCCAACGAGTACTACGAGGAAGAATCCGCCAAGGTCACCGGCACGGTGGCCAAGTTCCTCAAGCGCCATGGCATCGATGCCAAGGCGATCCACAAGGTCGGCTCGCCCGGCGAACAGATTTCCAAGGCGGCCGACGGCGGCAAGTTCGACCTGCTGGTGATGGGTTCGCACGGCCACAGCGCCCTGGGCAACCTGGTGATGGGTTCGGTCGCCACGCAGGTGCTGGCCCACTGCGGCGTGCCGGTGCTGCTGGTGCGCTGACATCCCCCGCGCTCACACAAAAAGGGCCGCATCCGCGGCCCTTTTTCATGGTCGTGCGGCCAGCGCCGTCAGCGCGCCCGCAGCCCGTCGAAACAGGTGCTCAGCACCATCTGGATGATCTGCTCGTTGTCGTACTGCTCGCTGCCTTTGAGAAAACCAAGCACCGGGTCGCAAGCGCGTGCGTACAAGGTGTAGAGCACGGCAATGGGCGGCAGGGCCGGGTTCAGGCTGCCGTCGGCCTGCGCCGCCGTGATCCAGGCGCCCAGGCGCTCGCTCACCTCCATGAGGCCATCCACGTAGGCCTTGTTGGTGGTCAGCGCGGCGCGCAGGCTGGAGTTTTCGCTCGGCAGCGACGGCATTTCACCGGCCAGCTGCACCTCCATGGTCCAGCGCGCCACGGCCTTGAGCTGATCGATCGGTCGCGCACCGGTGGGCTCGCCCTGCAGCTTGTCAAGAAACGCCAGGGCACGCTCCATCACCCGCACCATGGCCGCCGCCGCGAGGTCTTCCTTGCTGGAAAAATGCTTGTAAAGGCTGGCCTTGGCGATACCCACCTCGATCGCCACCTCGTCCAGGGTCATGGCCTCGAAGCCCTTTTCGGCCAGCAGGCGGTTCACCGCCGTGATGATCGCGTCCTCGCGCGCCAAGTGCATCTGCGCGCGAAAGCTGCGCTTGAGTGAGGCTTCGGGGGGCGATTTGAGAACGGCGCTGACCATGGACGACCTTATGACAGAGTTCAAATTCTGCCCGAAATCGACGGTCTCGTCTATAACCATACCAATAGGTCGAAAAGTGACTGACCAGTATCTTTTTTTACCAATAAGCCTAATATTCACGCCGGTCCGCGCCATTTCGCGCTGACCCAACTTGAATATTGAAGGACTCCACCATGAAAAAGACCCTGATCGCTTCGCTGCTCGCCCTGGGTGCCTTGAGCACCGCTCATGCCGCTGACATCGTGGACACCGCGGTAGCCGCCGGTTCATTCAAGACCCTGGTGACTGCCGTGCAGGCCGCAGGCCTGGTCGACACCCTCAAGGGGCCGGGTCCATTCACGGTGTTCGCACCGACGGACGAAGCTTTCGCCAAAATCCCGAAGGCCACGCTGGACGCGCTGCTGAAAGACAAGGCAGCGCTCACCAAGGTGCTGACGTACCACGTCGTGCCAGGTAAGGTGATGGCCAAGGACGTGAAGCCGGGCATGGTCACCACCGTGCAAGGCAGCATGCTCACCGTGTCCACCACTGGCGGGGTGAAGGTGGACGCCGCCAACGTCGTGAAAACCGACATTGCCGCCGACAACGGTGTGATTCACGTGATCGACACGGTGATCATGCCCAAGTAAGGCTTGCCCAATCCCGCCCGCAAGCCCCGCCCTGGCGGGGCTTTTCTCACACCGGGCTCTTATCGGTCGGCCGCAGATTCTTGGCGGCGGCAACGCGCAGCGCCGTGCTCAGCGCATCGAGCACGTCGGAATTGAGGTTCCAGCAATGCCAATGCAGCGCCACGCCCAGCCGATGGCGCGGCGCGAGGTTCACCAGCTCGCCGCGGGCCAACAGGTCGCGCACGCGCAGTTCGGGCAACACGCTCACGCCCCATCCCGCCATCACCGCGCGCACCTGGCCTTCGCTGGACGGCACGAACAATTGCTTGAGCATCACGCGCGAAAGACCGAACGCCTTGGACACGAAGCCGTGCTGCAGGTTGTCCTTGCGGTTGAAGGCCACGAAGGGCACCTTGTGGAAGTTGTGCGCGTTCAGGCCCTTGGGCAAACGCTCGGCGGCGTAGGCGGCTTGCGCCACCACCACATAGTCCATGGTACCAAGGGCTTCCATCTTGCAGCCCCGCAAGGCCTGCCCCAGCGAGGTCACGCAGCCCAGCACCTGGCCTTCGCGCAGCCACTCGTGGGTGAACTCCTGGTCGTCGGTGATGATCTCGATCGGCAGGCCGCCCTGCGCCAGGGCGTCAAGCGCGGGCAAGGCCCAGGTGGCGATGCTGTCGGCGTTGATCGCCACCGAAATGCGCTCGTCGTCGCGCCCGTTGCCGGTGGAACTGGGCGCGAGCTCCTTGAGGTCCTTCTCCAGATCGGCCCGCAGCAGCCGCATCATCTTGGCGTGCTTGAGCATGAGCTGCCCCGCCGCCGTGGGTTTGAGCGGGCGGCTGCGCACGATCAGCACCGTGCCAACCTGCGCCTCCAGCGCGCGCAGGCGCTGCGAGACGGCGGATTGCGTGATCGAGAGGCGCTGCGCGGCGCGCTCGAAACCACCCTCTTCGATGATGGCGGCCAGGCATTCAAGGGCGTCTGGATCAAAGGTGCTCATCGGAAACCTCCGGCAGAGAGCGGCGTGCGCGGCTTGTGGCCTGCACATAAGTTGTTCTGATGAATACGATTTTAGTTTAATTTCACTTCACCAAACACCCGATATTTTCCATACTGCGGCGCATTCACCATCCCCTTTTATGTGGAGCGGATCATGCAAGTCACGGTATTGGGCGCAGGCATCATCGGCGTCAGCACGGCGTGGCACCTGCTGCAGCGGGGCCACGAGGTCACGCTGGTCGACCGGCAGCCGGACGCCGCGCTGGAAACCAGCTTCGCCAACGCGGCGCAGATCTCGGTGAGCTATTGCGAACCCTGGGCCAACAAGGACGCGCCGCTGAAGACCCTGAAGTGGATGTTCTCCGACGAGTCGCCGCTGCTGTTCCGCCCGCAGCTTGACTGGGCGCAGTGGCGCTGGGGCCTGCAGTTCCTGGCTCAGTGCAACGACAAGGCCTTCGTGCGCAACGTGGCGCAGCTGGTGGCGCTGGGCGCCTACAGCCATGCGGCCCTGAAAGACGTGGTGGCCGAGACCGGCATCGAATACAACCGTCTTGAACGCGGCATCGCGCACTACTACACCGACCAGAAATCCTTCGATGGCGCGGCCGACGCGGCCGCAGTGATGCAGCGCTTCGGCGTGCAGCGCCGCGTGGTCACTCGCGAAGAGCTGCTCGCTATCGAACCAGCACTCCAGGCCTTTGGCGATCGCATAGTAGGTGGCACCTACACCCAGAGCGACGAATCGGGCGACGCGCGCGTGTTCACGCAGCAACTCGCGGCCCTGTGCGGCCAGCGCGGCGCACGGCTGCTGTTCGGCCACGACATCGAGCAGTTGGAAAGCGACGGCCGCGAAGTGCGCCAGGTGCGCGTGCGCGACCGCACCACCGGCCTGGCCAGCGTGCTCAAGGCCGACGCCTTCGTCGTGGCCTGCGGCTCGTACTCCACGCCGCTGCTCGCCTCGGTGGGTGTGAACGTGCCGATCTACCCCGGCAAAGGCTACAGCGCCACCCTGCCCTTGTTGCACCCCGAGCGGGCGCCCTCGGTGAGCCTGCTCGACGACCAGATGAAATGCGCCGTCTCGCGGCTGGGCAACCAGCTTCGCGTGGCCGGCACCATCGAACTCGGCGGCTTCGACCTCTCGCTCGACACGCCACTGGCACGCAAGCGCTGCGACATGCTGGTGCGCCGCATCGAGCAAGTGTTCCCCGGTGTGGCCGACACCCGCACAGCCGACGAAGGCGGTGACCCGCAGTTCTGGTGCGGCCTGCGCCCCGCCACGCCAACCAACATCCCCCTGATCGGCCGCACCAAGCTGCGCAAGCTGTGGATCAACGCTGGCCACGGCACGCTGGGCTGGACGCATGGCGCGGGCTCGGGCAAGGCGATTGCCGAACTCATTCACGGTGAACAGCCTGCGATGAACTTTGAGTTCCAGGGCATGGGCACACAAACCAGAGCCGCAGCGCCGGCTGGCGTGCGGCGGTTGCAAACAACGTCACGCAGCTGACAAATCGTTTTGATGCCCCTTTCAGTCACTTTGTAATTCAAACACTGCACTCCGGTACTTTCATCCCACAAGCCCAAGTCGCACTTAAAAACTCCGCGCTCTTCGGGGAGGAACGGTGACGCGGCCAAAAGCTTAACGACCATCTGACTTCCCCGTTCTGGAACAACAGATCTAAGGTGGGATGTGAATTGGTTGGACGTGGGAGGGATACGCAAGGGCATCCGTGGGCGGCGCATTCGTCGGCATGCACTGAGCTGGGCGGTGTTGCTCTTAGGGAGCATGGCGGGAGCTGCGCACGCGCAAGCGCCGACAACGCCATCGCAAGGGCTGCGTCGGCAGGGTGAACAGCAAGAGCGCTTGCAGCAGGAGCGCGAAAGCGCGCAGCGTAGGCAACTTCAAGCCGAGCCCAAAGCGCCGCCACCGCCAGCACTTGAACCGCTCAAACCGTGGCCAGAGGATGAGGCCCCTTGCCTGCCCATTCACGAAGTCGCATTGACCGGTGATTCGAGCGAGTCCTTTCAGTGGGCACTCGATGGCTTGATCGCCGGCCGCGATCCTGCCATCGGCCGATGCCTGGGCATCGAAGGCGTCAACGTTGCCGCAGGCCGCGCCCAACAGGCCTTGATGGAGCGCGGGTACGTCACTTCGCGCATCGTTCTTCAGGCACAACATCTTGCCCACGGGCGCCTCACGCTGACCCTGCTGCCCGGCCGCATCAAGACCTTTCGCTTCGCGGTCCCTGATCCCCGCGCCAACCTGTGGAACGCCTTGCCGGCCAAACCTGGCGACGTCCTGAACCTGCGCGACGTGGAGCAGGGCTTGGAAAACCTCAAGCGTTTGCCCACAGTGGCCGCAGATCTCCAGATCGAACCCGGGGGCGCACCGACGCAGAGCGACCTTGTCGTTTCCTGGCAGCAAGTGTTGCCCTTCCGCTTCAGTGCCACGCTCGACGACAGCGGCTCCAAAAGCACGGGCAAATACCAGGGCAGCGCCACCCTCAGCTACGACCACTGGTGGACGCTCAACGACCTGTTCTACGTCACGTTAAACCAGGACCTGGGCGGTGGCCAGCCGGGCAAGCGCGGCACGCAGGGGCACACGGTTCACTACTCGGTCCCGATGGACTTCTGGCTGCTGGGCGTCACTCAATTCGCCAACCGGTACCACCAGAGCGTGGGCGGACTGAATCAAGACTATGTGTACAGCGGCCGAAGCGAAAACGCCGAGATCAAGCTCTCCAGGCTGCTGCACCGCAACGCCAGCCAAAAGACCAGCGCGAGCCTCAAGGGCTGGCTGCGCCGCTCCAGCAACTTCATCGACGACACGGAAGTGGAAACCCAGCGTCGCGCGACCGGCGGCTGGGAATTCGGCTTGGCGCACAAGGCCTTCATCGGCAGCGGCACGCTGGATGTGAGCCTCGCGCACAAGCGCGGCACCGCTGCGTTCGGCGCCACACCAGCCCCCGAAGAGGCCTTTGACGAAGGCACGTCGCGCATGCGCATCACCACGCTGGACGTGAACCTCAATGCCCCGTTCACGCTGGGCAGGCAAAGGCTGCGCTATGGAGGCGCTTTGCGGGTGCAACGCAACGGCACCTTGCTCACCCCGCAAGACCGTTTTTCCATTGGCGGGCGTTACACGGTGCGCGGCTTTGACGGCGAGTCTTCTCTCTCGGCCGAACGAGGTTGGTTCGCGCGCAACGACCTGGGCTGGACGCTGGGGGACGCCGAGGCCTACCTGGGCGTGGACTACGGCTCGGTCAGTGGCCCTTCTACTCAGTTCCTCGTGGGGCGTCACCATCGCCGGGCGAGAGCTTGTTCGCATCACCGCGCAAAACATTCACCTATTGGGCGGGCGCACCAGCGGCGAAGCCGTCGACCTCAGGGCCCACGACAGCCTGAACCTCATCGGTGGGCAGGTCGTGGCGCAAGAGCAGTTGAGCCTGCAGGCCGATGGCGACATCAATATTCGCAGCACCACGCAATCCACGGGCGATGCCTCCACATCCAACGCCACCTCATCTTCCAGCCGCACCACACTGGACCGCGTGGCCGCCCTTTACGTCACCAACCCGGGGGGCACGCTGGTGGCGATGGCCGGTGGCAACCTCACCGCGCAGGGCGCAGCCATTCGTTCCGAAGGCAACGTGACCTTGCAAGCCCTGGGCGAGATCGCCCTGAGCACCCTGACCACCGAGGCCCGGGATGAAGCCCGTTGGGACGAGGAGAACCACCTCAGCCTGACCGAACGCAGCGAGATCGGCAGCACCGTGACGGCGGCCGGCCAGATCAACCTGCAAGCCGGTGGCGGCATCACCGCACGCGCGGCCAACCTGCAGGCCGATGGCGACCTGGCCTTGCAGGCCGGCGGGTCGGTGCTCATCGAAGCCGGGGAGCGGGCGAAGGCCCATGACGAGGCCCACCATGTTGAAAGCAGCGGCTGGCTCTCCAGCTCCAGCACCACCACGCGCAACGCCGCCAACGAAACGCAAGCCATTGCCAGCAGCCTGGGCGGGCAGACCGTGAGCAACCTGGAGGGGCGCAGCAGTTGTTCTATGCCGATGTGGAGCAGAAGAACCAAACGTGGATCAACCAGGGGCTGGCTGACCCGGCCATCACCGGCTTGATCGTGAGAACGCCGATCAAACCTCAGACCAACCCGGATGCGCTGGACCCGAGCCGCGATCGTTTGACCGGGCTGCCCCTTGACGACAAGGGACGCTACACCGTGCGCGTGGATGTGGGCAATCCCATCGATGGCTATGAGACCTACACGCCCAAGTACTTCCCTTGTGCCACCGCCGAATGCGTGCGCTCTGGGCAGAACTTGGATATGAGTGACCCTGAGACGCAGGCTTATGTGAAAGCGATTGATACGCAGGTGTTTAAGGATATTGGGACAGGGGCGACTGTGGGTACTTTGGTTACGCCTGTTGGGACTGGGGCGAAGGTACTGTTCTGGCTGGGCATGGGTGCGTTTACGGCACAAGTGGCCTCGAGTGAACAACCGACAAACACGGCGACAGATGAGGCAATCAAGGTCCTGTCTGAAAAGGGAGGCGAAAAGTTCTTTATGGAAGTTTTAGGCCACACACCTAGTGCAGCGGCCCGCGCAACATCGCTCGTCAACCTGTCGGGAGGGTGGGATGCGTTTGTAGGTCGAGTCAAAATTGATTTGCTTGGAGTGAAACCAGATGACAGAAAAAAGTAGAGCTCTACAAGTTGCAGGAATGACCTTTGCACTGACCGCACTTGTCACGATCCTCAAGGACTTTGAGTCAGGCTACGGAAAAATTGTTTGGCTCACATGGATTTTTCATGCATGGAACTTCATCGCATACGCGTTTGATAGAGATATGTGGCCATGGGTTTGGGTAGAGCTGAAAGGGAAAAGTGGAAGCCGCAGAGAGCGAACATTCATGCTCTGGGGTACAGCAGTTCTGTATCTGTCGTTTCTCTCGGTAATGGCCTTTTCTGACTGAGCAGTGAGGGTGAGAGTAGCAAGCGGGAGACGACCTCATCTGCCGCGACCAAGCCTTCGAAGAAGGCTATCGAGTCAGCTCCGCGGGAAAATTGAACAATCTCAACCCGCCAACGCCCGCATCTCCGAAATGAGATCCCCCTTGCCCTCGAAGCCGATCCCCGGCAACGGGGGCAGGCTCACATAACCCTGCTCCACCTTCACCCCATCGGGGAAGCCACCATACGGCTGGAACAGATCCGGGTAGCTCTCGTTGCCCCCCAGGCCCAGGCCGGCCGCGATGGCGAGCGACATCTGGTGGCCACCGTGGGGGATGCAGCGGCTGGGTGACCAGCCGTGTTGCTTGAGCATCTCCAGCGTGCGCAGGTACTCCACCAGGCCGTAGCTGAGCGCGCAGTCGAACTGCAGCCAGTCGCGGTCCGGGCGCATGCCGCCGTGGCGGATCAGGTTGCGCGCGTCCTGCATCGAGAACAGGTTCTCGCCCGTGGCCATGGGGCCGGCGTAGACCTCGCCCAGCTTGGCCTGCAGCTCGTAATCCAGCGGGTCACCGGCTTCTTCGTACCAGAACAGCGGGTACTGCGACATCGCCTTGCCGTAGTCGATCGCGGTCTTCAGGTCGAAGCGGCCGTTGGCGTCCACCGCGAGCTGCTGGCCAGGGCCGAGGATCTTGAGCACGGTTTCGATGCGCTCGCAGTCGTCGGCGAGCGAAGCACCGCCGATCTTCATCTTCACCACCGAGTAGCCGCGCTCGAGGTAGCTTTCCATTTCCTTGCGCAGACCGTCGAGGTCTTTGCCGGGGTAGTAGTAGCCGCCAGCCGCGTAAACGAACACGCGCGGGTCGGGTGTGCCGTTGCCGTAGCGCTCGGCGAGCAGTTGGTACAGCGGCTGGTTGGCGATCTTGGCGACGGCGTCCCACACGGCCATGTCGATGGTGCCCACGGCCACCGAGCGCTCACCGTGGCCGCCGGGTTTTTCGTTGATCATCATCTGCGCCCAGACCTTGTGCGGGTCGAGGTTGTCGCCGGTGGCGTCGAGCAGGCTGGCCGGGTCGGCTTCGAGCACGCGCGGGCGGAAGCGGTCGCGGATCAGGCCGCCCTGGCCGTAACGGCCGTTGGAGTTGAAGCCGTAGCCGATCACGGGTTTGCCGTCGCGGATCACGTCGGTGACCACGGCCACCAGGCTCAAGGTCATCTTGGAGAAGTCGATGTAGGCGTTGCGGATGTCCGACTTGATGGGGCAGGTGGATTCGGCGATGTCGACGATTTTCATGGTGCGGCTGATAGGGGTGGAGAAGGAAGGAATGGGTGGCATCATTCCCGGCGGGCCGCGCAGCGTCCAATACCCGAATCGCATACAACTATCTCTTCGTCCATGGGCCCCGGCAACCGACCCCTTGACCTCGACTGGCTGGAGGATTTCCTCGCGCTGGCCGAGAGCGGCAACTTCTCGCGCGCGGCGCAGGCGCGCCACATCGCGCAGCCGGCCTTCAGCCGCCACATCAAGTCGCTCGAAGAATGGGCGGGCGTGCCGCTGTTCGACCGCAGCGCGCACCCCGCCGTGCTCACGCCGGCCGGTCAACGTTTCAAACCGCTGCTCGAAGATCTGCTGGGCCGGCTGGAATCGGCGCGCAGCCTGGCGCGCGCGGCGCACGACGAGGCCGCCGCCGGCCTGCGTTTCGCGGCCACACACCTGTTGTCGCTGGCGTTTTTTCCTCAGTGGTTTTCGCGCGTGGAGCAGACGCTGGGCCCGCGCACGGTGCAGATGCATTCCAACAACCTGGAGGCCTGCGAAGACCTGATGCTGCAGCGCAGTGTGCAGTTCCTGCTCTGTTATGGGCATCCCGAGGTGCCGGGCCGGCTGGAGGCTTCGGGCCACCCCATGCACCCCATCGGTGAAGAGACGCTGCTGCCCGTCGCGGCCGCGCGGCCCGATGGCACGCCCGCCTTCCGCCTGGGCGAACCCACGCCCGCGCAGGAGCCCTTGCCCATCCTCGCGTACCACGCCTCGTCGGGCCTGGGCCGCATGCTGCAGGCCTGCCTGCGCCCGTTGCTCGGTGGTGAGGTGCCCCATCACACGGTGTTCGCCGCGCACCACGCGGTGGTGCTCAAGGCGATGGCGCTGGAAGGCCGGGGCATCGCGTGGCTGCCGCGCAGCCTGGTGGCGGCAGAACTCGCGGGCGGTCAGCTCGTGGTCGCCGGTGGGGAGGAATGGGCGCTGGCGATGCAGATCCGCCTGTACCGCCAGCCGATGGAGATGACCGAGTCGGCCGAAGCGCTGTGGTCGCTGGTGCGCGGCAACGCGGCCACTCCCGCGCCCTGACCCTTCAGCCGGTCTTGCGGGCGGTCTTCACCGGCAGCACGATCGGGGCGGCGTCCTCGGGGCGCAGGCGCTCGCCCATCCAGCGCTGCATGTCCATCCACATCTGGCGCATCTCGGCGTCCAGCGGCGTGCGCAGCGCGCTGGGCAGTTCGACCGTGACCACCGGCATGCCCTGGTGCACGCCGCCGTAGTTGCCCAGGCTGCCGGGGAAGATGCCGACCTGGTCGAGGTACAGGCGCCCGAGCTTGGGCGGCGGCACGCCCGGGCCGTCGAAGTCGAGCACGCCATAGGGCGCGTGGATGCTGACGATGAGGTGGGGCTGGAAGCGCGCCATCTCGTCGTGCAGGAAGCGCGATTCGGGCTCGGACAGCGGGCTCGAGCCCGGCCAGCGGCGCGGGTCCTTGCGGGTGCGCTGCTCCCAGTACACCTTGGCTTCGCGTTGCCAGTTGGGCGTGGGAAAGTTGCGGTTGAGGTCCACGCCGTTGGCGTTGGTGCGCCGCGCAGGGCGGGCCAGCAGGCCGTCGGGGTTGAGCGCGGGGATGAAGCGCCAGTGCGCGTTGGCCGGCATCTGCACGGCGTGCTGGATCCAGTGCAGGGCCACGGCGGCAGACGAGAGTTCGTCGCCGTGCATGGCACCGACCACCAGCACGCGCAGCTTCGCGTCGGGCGCGCTCACGTCGCGCGCGTAGATCGTGCGGCCCTGCACCGAGCGGCCGGTCGTGGCCTTGAGTTCGGCCGCGTCGCACAGCACGCGCTTGAGGTTGGGCAGCCGCGCAACCAGGGCCTCGCAGGGCTGGGCCGGCGCCGCGTGGACGGGGGTGGTCAACAGGCCCAGCAGCGCCAGGCACAGCGGCAGAACGGAAGGGAACCGGCGGGCTTGGAACATCCCGGCATTCTAGGAGCCCGGCCCCGCCATTCGTTCCCCGTTCATTCGTCGCGTTCGCCGGCCTCGTACAGCGTCTCGCGCCCCATGCGGTCGAGGATGAGTTCGGCGGTCCAGGGCAACATGAGCGCGCCGCAGCGGCTGTCGCGGTACAGGCGCTCCAGCGGCAGGTGTTTCATCATGCTCTGGCCGCCGCAGGTGCGCAGGGCCAGGCGCGCGATGTCGTTGGCGCCTTCCATCACGCTGTAGTGGGCGGCGTACAGGCGCAGCTTCTCATCCTTCGTGGGGTTGGGCTTGGCCTCGGTGATGGCGCGAAGGAAGAGGCTCTTCATGCTTTCGAGCTGGATGCGCATCTGCGCCACCGCGATCTGTTTGGTGGGGTACTGGCGGCGCTTGACCGGTGGCTCGCCCTCAACCTCGCCGCGCAGGTACTTCACCGTGAAGTCGCAGGCCGCGGTGGCGATGCCCAGGTAGGTGGGCGAGAGCGTGAAGAACATGGCGGGCCAGGTCTGCGCGCCCTTGAAGTAGATGCCGCGTGGCATGAGCTGTTCGGCGTCGCTCACGAACACGTCCTTGAACGCGAGGTTGCGGCTGACGGTGCCGCGCATGCCCAGCGGGTCCCATTCGCCGCTGATGGAAAAACCCGCGCTGGTGGCGGGCACGCTGATGTAGAGCGTGTCGCGCGCATCGGGGTGGTCGTCGCCCTTGTCTTCGGTGCAGAGGATGCCGTAGTAGTCGGCCGCGCCCGAGAGACTGGCGAAGATCTTGCGGCCGTTGACCAGCCAACCGCCCTCGACCTTCTTCGCGGTGGTGCCGAAGGGCGCGCGGCCGGCGGCGGCGGCGCTGCCTTCGCTGAAGGGCTGCGCATACACCGCGCCCTCGTTCACGATGCGCTGGAAGTGCAGCTCGCGCCGCGCCAGGTGTTCGGCGCGCTGCGCCTCGGTCATGGCGATGCCGTCGGCCAGCACACCGGTCCACATGGTGCTGCAGATGTGCATGTTCCAGGTGAGCGCGGTGGCGCCGCAGAAGCGGCCGATCTCGGCGGCCACCATCATGTAGGTGGCGTAGTCGGCGCCCAGGCCGCCGTGCGCGGTGGGCACGCACAGTCGGAGGAAGCCGGCCTCGCGCAGGTCGTCGTAGTTGGCGAACGGGAAGCTGGCCTCGCGGTCCCATTGCGGCGCGCGCGCGGCGAAGCGGTCGCGGCCGAGCGTGTGGGCGCGCTGCAGCAGCTCGCGTTGCAGCGGGGTGAAGGGCAGGTCGCCCACGGCGGGGGTGAAGCTCAGGGAGGGGAAGGCGTCCATGGGTGTGTCCCTTGAAAACGAGGGGGAAGAAGGATCAGTCGATGCGCCCGCCGAGCGAGGCCAGCACGCCGCGCCAGAGCGCGTCGGTCTCGGCCCGGGCGTTGTCGTCCCCGCCACCGCCGGGGTGCTCCCAGGCCGAGGTGACGACCATCACGAGGCCGCTGGCGGGTTGCACGAACAGGTGCTGCCCGTGCACGCCGCGCATGAGGAAGGTGCGCTCCTTGAAGGGCAGCAGCCAGAACTGGTAGCCGTAGCCGTAATACGGGATGGTGCGGCCGGGCCGCAGCGCATGGCTCTGCCGGTACTCGTCGGTGGCGTCCATCAGGTAATTGCGCGGCACCACCTGGTGCTCACCCACGCGGCCGTTGTCGGCCAGCAGCACGCCCAGGCGGCCCCAATCGCGCAGCGAGGCGCTGAAGAAGGCGAAGGCGCCTTCCTGCCCGTCGCCGCCGGTGCGCCAAAACGCCTCGTGCTCGGCCCCCATGGGTTGCCACAACCAGGCCTGGGTCAGCGCGGCCAGGCCTTGGCCGGTGGCGCCGCGCAACACGTAGCCCAGCACCTCGGTTTCGCCGCTGGCGTAGGCGAAATGCTCGCCGGGCGGCGCGTTGCGCTGCGTGATGGTCTGCAACACCTCCATGGCTCCGCGGGGCGACTGCATGAAGGCCACGGCCAGGCGCGTCACGTCGTCGTTGCCGTCGTAGCGCTCGCTGAACTGCAGGCCCGAGGTCATGGTGAGCAGGTGCCGCAGATGCGTGGCGCCGTAGGGCGTGCCCGCCAGCGCGGGCGCGTATTTCTCCGCCGGGTCGTCCAGCGAGGCGATGAGGCCCTTGGCCTGGGCGATGCCCACCAGCAGCGAGGTCACGCTCTTGGCCATGGAGAAGGACAGGAAGCGCGCGCCGGGTTCGCGGCCGTAGCGGTAGCGCTCCG
>Ga0247823_10000209_pt1 | contig 49911 bp, 45 predicted proteins | sample 13C_PalmiticAcid_2_FD_192426 | JGI IMG/M metagenome (GOLD analysis project Ga0247823, IMG submission 192426) | Soil microbial communities from agricultural site in Penn Yan, New York, United States - 13C_PalmiticAcid_Day30 | ecosystem: Environmental > Terrestrial > Soil > Agricultural land... | reverse complement strand
GTGCCACGGTGTGGCGCACGAGGTCCAGACGCCCAGCTCGTTCGACTTCCGCAAGAAGCTGCCGGAGGTCTGCTCCGGCTGTCACGACGATGTCGCGAAGCACTTCGGCGCAAGCGTCCATGGAACGCAGCTCGCCGCCGGCGTCGCCGACGCACCCAACTGTGCGACGTGTCACGGCGAGCACGCGATTCGCAAGCCGTCGGATCCCGCGTCGACCGTCAACGCCCGCAACATCCGCGAGACATGCGGCCAGTGCCACGGCAACGTCCGCCTGGCGCGCCGGCACAACCTGCCGACCAATCGCCTGTCGTCGTTCGACGACTCCTTTCACGGACTCGCGCTCAAGGGCGGATCACAGACCGTCGCCAACTGCGCGAGCTGTCACGGCGTTCACGATATCCTACCGTCGAGCGACCGTCGCTCGATGACGCACGAGAGCAATCTTCCAAAGACCTGCGGGCAGTGCCATGAGGGCGCGGGATCGCGCTTCGCGATCGGCGTCGTGCACCTTGCCGAGGGAGAGGAGGAGCCGGTCGGCGTCACATGGGTGCGCCTGTTCTATTTGATCATCATTCCGCTCACCCTCGGACTGATGCTCGTGCACAACGGCGGAGACTGGATTCGCAAGCTGATCAAGCTGCGCAAGGGCCAGCCCCGGGTCATCGTAGCGAAAGCTGCTCGCTCGCATCGTATGTTCCCGCTCGAGCGCCTTCAGCACGCCGGCCTGGCGATCTCGTTCATCGTCCTGACGTGGAGCGGCTTCGCGCTCGTGTGGCCGGAGCGGTGGTGGGCGATGCCGCTGACAGGGTTCGAGGGAGCCGAGGTGCGGCGCAACATCCATCGGGTGGCGGCGGTGGTGTTCATCATCGTCTCGCTGTCGCACGTGGTGACGCTGATCCTCAGCCCGCGCCTGCGCTCGCACTGGAAGGAGATGATCCCGAAGTGGCGGGATGTCGGCGACGCGATCGGTCAGTTCTCCTACAACATCGGCCTGCGAAAGAGTGCCCCGGCATTGCCGTCGCATAGCTACATCGAGAAAGCCGAGTACTGGGCGGTTGTCTGGGGCGGCGTTCTCATGTCGATCACCGGACTGCTGCTGTGGGCGAACAACCTGGCGATGGCCTATCTGCCGAAGTCATGGCTCGACGTGGCGACGGCCGTCCACTGGTACGAAGCGATTCTCGCCGCGGCGGCGATCGTGATCTGGCACTTCTACGGAGTGATCTTCGATCCCGACGTCTACCCGCTCGACACTGCATTCCTTACCGGCTACAGCGTGCGCGAGCACGGCGCGCACGACGACGCGATCGCGGCTGCCGGCGACAACGGGCCGGCGCAATCCCCACAGACTGACGGACAACACGACCGGGTGATCGCCGGCGCCTAGAAGGGCGCCGGCGGGTCCCCGGCCAGAAATCGAAACGGAGGAACGATCATGGCCGACGCGGCACAACGCGCCGGGGAGCCCCAGACCCCACACGGCAAGCGTCCGAGTCTACTGCGCAACGGAACGAGTCTGATCGGCATTGCGATCGCACTCGCGGCGCTCGTCGCGATTCTGTTCCTCGTCCTGGCCGAGATGCTGGGTCCGGCGACGAGTCCCTACATGGGAATCCTGACGTACATCGTGTTCCCCACGATCCTCGTCATCGGACTCCTGGTCATGTTCATCGGCGCGCAGCGCGAGCGTCGGCGCCGTCATCGGCTCCAGCTCTCGGGCGAGGTTCCCTACCCGAGGATCGATCTCAACAGCGCCAGCACACGACGCCAGCTCTATACGTTCTCGGCGCTGTCGGTCATCTTCCTGACGATCAGCGCCGTTGGCAGCTACCACGCCTTCGAGTACACCGAGTCGATCGAGTTCTGCGGTCAGGTCTGTCACGAGGTGATGAATCCCGAGTTCGTCGCCTACCAGTCGTCGCCGCACGCGCGCGTCCGCTGCGTCGACTGTCACGTTGGTCCGGGCGCGGGCTGGTACGTCCGCTCGAAGCTCTCGGGCGCCTACCAGGTCTACGCCGCGACGTTCAACCTCTATCCAAAGCCGATCCCGACGCCGGTGGCGAACCTCAGGCCGGCGCAGCATACGTGCGAGCAGTGCCACTGGCCGGCGAAGTTCTTCGGCGCGCAGCTCAAGGAGTTCAACCGCTTCGGCTACGACGAGGCGAACACGCCGCGGCATACGCGGATGCTCATCAAGACTGGCGGCGGCAGCGCCGAGGGCGGACAGGTGCAGGGGATTCACTGGCACATGAACATCGCCAACGAGATCTCCTACGTCTCGACCGACGACCAGCGCCAGCGCATTCCGTGGGTGCGGATGAAGTCGAAGGATGGAAAGGTCGAGGAGTATTTCCTCCAGGGCATGCCCGACAAGCTCGGCGATCTTGCGAAGCGACCGCTGCGGACGATGGACTGCATCGACTGCCACAACCGGCCGTCGCACATCTACAACCCGCCGGATCTGTCGGTCGACAAGGCGCTCTTCGCCGGACGCATCGACAAGAGCCTTCCGTTCGTCAAGCGCCAGAGCGTGATGCTGCTTGCGGCCGCCTATCCGTCGACCGACGCGGCGCTGCGCGCGATCGCCGGCGGCTTCAACTCGTTCTACCAGAAGAACCATCCGGACGTCTTCGCCTCGCAGCGCCCGGCGATCCAGCGCTCGATCGCGGAGCTTCAGAAGATCTACGCGACGAACTTCTTCCCGGAGATGAAGACCGACTTCCGGACGCATCCGAACAACGCCGGCCATTACTACAACCAGGGATGCTTCCGCTGCCACGACGGCAAGCACGTCAGCAAGAGCGGCAAGGTCATCAGCGCCGAGTGCAACATCTGTCACGAGACGCTCGACCAGCAGGAGGGACCGAAGCAGGTGGCGATCACCGCGGGCAGCTACGAGCATCCGCTCGACTTCTTCGGCGGACTCTCCAACCACGCCTGCACCGACTGCCATACGGGGCAGGGGGCGACGTTCCCGCGCTTCAAGCACACCGAGGGCGTCGACGTTGCCGGCATGGAGTGCATCGACTGCCATGCACCGGCGGCTGCGCCGGATACGGCCGCGACCGCGATGCGCTGAGCGCTAGCGACGTCGGAAAACCAGGGAGGCCCGGACGTCTATCCGGGCCTCTCGTCGTATGGAGGACTCGCCGTGGGAGCTCGTCCTTCGTGGGACGTCATCGTCAGCACGTCGTCGATCAGTGCCGCGGCTGCTCGGCGGCATCGCCGGCGTCCGTCTCGCCGGTCATCGCCTCGGGATAATCCGACAACGGTATCGGCTCGGCCTTGACCAGGCGCACCGACTCGATCGCGCCACTGCCGAGAATGACGTTGCCCATGAACCGTACTTTCTCGCCGGGCTCGATCTCGTTGACGAAGAGCTGCTCCTGGCTCAGGCGCACCTCCTCGGCATCGTAGAAGTGGAACGACAGCAGGACGGTCGAGACCTCGCGGTCGAGCTTGTTGACGATCGTCCCACTGACGCAGGCGGTACGCGCGTCGGTCTCGAGGGAGTACTCGACGTCGAAGGCGGGACTGGAATAAGTCATGTCAGGGTGCCCGTGTGTTGGTTGCCGGAGGAACATCAACTGCCGGGCCGCAATCGCCCGGCGTGTCATAGTAATGATCGAGCGGCTATCTTCCGACCGGCATCGACAACGATCTCGAGGAGCATGCAGGATTTTCCGTTACCACCGTCGTGGGTTCGCGAAGCGCTCATCGACGGGGGAGTGATCCCGGCCCATCCGCTCGCGCTCGACCGCGCCCGTCGCTTCGATGAGCGACGCCAGCGTGGTCTCACCCGGTACTACCATGCCTGTGGTGCGATCGGCGTTGCGGTTGGCGTGCACACGACGCAGTTCGAGATTCGCGATCCGCAGATCGGACTCTACGGACCGGTGTTGCGCGCGGCCGCGGAGACCGTCATCGAGTGCGACGAGGCCGCTGATCGGCGCACGGTCCTCATTGCCGGCATCGCCGGTGAGACGACCCATGCCGTGGCCGAGGCGCGTCTGGCGCGATCGCTCGGCTACCATGCCGGCCTGCTCTCGCTCGGCGCGATGCGCGCGGCGACGCTCGAGTCGACGCTCGCGCACGTCCGGGCGGTGGCCGGGGAGATCCCCATCGTCGGATTCTACCTGCAGCCGGCCGTCGGCGGCATGCACCTGCCCTACGAGTTCTGGCGTCGCCTCTGCGAGCTGGAGAACCTCGTCGCCATCAAGATCGCACCGTTCAATCGCTACCAGACGCTCGACGTCGCCGCCGCCGTCGCAGATGCGGGCCGCGCCGGAGATGTCGCGCTGTACACCGGCAACGACGACGCGATCGTCGCCGACCTGGTCACGCCCCTCGACGTCGCCGCGTCGCCCGAACGCCTGCGGATCGTCGGCGGCCTGCTCGGCCAATGGGCGTGCTGGACCGAGCGTGCCGTCGCGCTGCACCGGGAGTGCCGCGCCGCGACCGCCGCCGGCTCGATCCCCGCCGATCTGCTCGAGCGCGGCGCGCAGTTGACGCGGCTCAACGCGGCCGTGTTCGATGTCGAGAATTCGTACCGCGGTTCGATTGCCGGCGTCAACGAAGTCCTTCGGCGCGCGGGCCTTCTGGAGACGAGTCTCTGCCTCGATCCTCACGCGGATCTCTCGCCCGGTCAGGCCGCCGCGATCGACGCTGCCGCACGCCGCTTCCCCTGGCTCACCGACGACGAATTCGTTCGGGCAAACTCAGCCCGGTGGGTCGACGCATGAGTGTTCGCATCGGCTTCATCGGCTGCGGGGCGATCGCGAACGAGCACGCCCGGGCGCTCGCGCGACTCGAAGGCGCGGAGCTCGTCGCATGGTCGGACGTCGAGCTCGCGAGCGCCGAGCGGATGCGCGCGGCATACGGCGGCCGCATCGCCACGACCGATCCGATGCGCGTGATCGGCGACGACGGCGTCGACGTCGTCTACATCTGCACCTGGCATGACTCGCACGCACCGCTCGTCGAGATGGCCGCCGAGGCCCGCCGGCCGGTCGTGCTCGAGAAGCCAATTGCGATCAGCGAGCGCGACTGCGTGCGCATCGCCGATGCGGTGGAGCGCAGCGGAATCCTCCTGATGATGGCGCTGAAGCTCCGGTTCTATCCGATGGTCGAGCGCGCCCGATCGTTCATCGAGCGGCCGATCATCAGCATCGCGCAGGTGATGGACAACCACTGGCCCGACGACTACTGGGCGGCGCGCCCGGTCATTGGCGGCGGCAACGTCCTCTCGCAGGGCCCGCATGCGATGGATCTGCTGGTTCATCTCAATCGCTCCGAACCGGTGAGCATCTACGCCGACGGCGGAACCTATACCCATGAGGGGACGCTCGTCGACAACGTGGTCGCGACGATCCGCTTCGCCAACGGTGCGATCGCATCGCTCGCGCAGGGCGACAGCGGCACGACACCGCTCGTGTCGAAGTTCTCGTTCCAGCTCGCCGACGGCACGCGCACCGTGCACCTGCACGATCGGCTGCGCGCGGGAACGTTCTTCGACGGCACGAGCGTCGAGACGCTCCGCGACGAGGAGGAGCTCGGCATGCTCGAGGAGAACCGCGCGTTCCTCCGCGCCCTCCGCGGCGAGATCCCGCCGCCGACGACCCACCTCGACGGACTGCGCGCGACGCGAATGGTCCTGGCCGCCGTCGAGGCCATCCGAACCCGCTCGGTGCAGCAGTTGTAGACGGCGTCGGATGCTCCGCATGCCGCCCGCTCGGTACTCACGTCAGGTCGCCAATGCTCCGTCCCGCACCCGATACTCCCGGCCTCTGGCCCCTGCTTCGCTGCGATGAGCGGCTCAGCGGGTTTCAGTCGCTCGCCGGCGCGATCGAGCGACCGCGGGTGAGCTGGCGGCACTGGCTGGGCGGACCCCATTTCGACGCGCGGTTGATCGCTCGAGATAGGGGGCAGGATCTGCTCCTTCCGTTCGGCGGCTGCCTTCATCGCTACGACGGCGGCGGCCGGCTGCTCTGGAAGAGCCCGGCGCTCGGGATCGAGAGCATCATCGGCGTCGACGACATCGACGATGACGGCACGACCGAGATCGTCGCATCGAACGGCAAGAGCGTCTTCGTGCTCGACGCGGACTCGGGCGCCGTCCTGTGGCAGGAGTATCTCGGTCCCCCGTTCGCCGGCGGTTTCATGCACACCGGAGCACGGCTCCACCGCTTCGACGGATTCACGCGAGGTGCCCAGCTCGCCATCGGCCTGCTGAGCTCGAAGGAGGTCGTGCTCTTCGACTTCGGACCGGGCGCCTCGTCGCCCGAGCGTCGTCACATCCTCTGGATGGACGACTTCTTCCATCCTTCGTTGCTCGCCGCCGATCTCGACGGCGACGGCCGCGACGAGCTCGTCGTCACGAAGCTGTCGGCGATCTATGCGTTCGATCCGATCGAAGGGACGATGACCGGCGAATGCCGCTGGTCTTCCGGCGGCACCGCCAAGCGCAACTACGGAATGCTCGAGGCGGTGGATCTCGACGGCAACGGTTCGCTGGACCTGGTGGTGATCTCCGATCGCGTGTCGCGGCACATCGCGGTCGTCGGCAACGACGGCAGCGGGGTGCTCGCCAATCGCTGGGACCGATTCATCGAGCACATCTACGATGGCGACGAGCGCGAGCTCCGCTTCGTCTCCGGATCGGTCGTCGACGTCGACCGTGACGGCAGGGTCGAGATCGTCGTGAGCATCTACAACGAGCGCGGCGACGGACGCTGGTGGCTCGAGATCATCGATGCTGTTACGGGCGCGGTCTGCACGCGCCGGCCCGACGCCTATCTGCGCGGCATCGATCGCGAGCTCGCGAACGCTGCGCCGCTGCTGCTCGTCTCGCACGAAGCCGATCGCGTTCCGCGCGAGCGCGGCTCGATCGCCGTGCTCGAGTGGCGCTCCGGCGAGCTGGTCGAGCGATGGTCGCACACGGCGGCGGCGTTCATCGGGCGCTTCGCCGAGCCTCACCCTCATCGGGCGTTCTTCCGCACGGACCTTCCTCCGGCCGACGATGCGTGGGTCGTATGGCTCGACGGCGAGCCGGTCGTGGCGGTGCTCGATGCCGATGGACTCGGCCTGCTCGCCGTTCGCGACGACGTGCCGAGTCTGCGACATGTTCCAGAGAGCCGCGACGTCGTCTCGATCCTCGCGGCCGGCGACCTCGACGGCGATCTGCGCGACGAGCTCGTCGTCAGCGATGCGACCGGTACGGTGAGCATCGTGCAGGGCGACGGCACCGTCATCGGCTCGCTGCGCGCGGGCATGCGACTGCGGCCCGGCACCGGACCGTACTACATGGCCAAGCCGATGTCGACCCCAGTGGTGACCGCCGACGCGCACGGTCGCTACTGTGCCGTGCCAGACGGAGGCACGCTCGCGCACATCCTTCGGTGGAACGCGTCGCGCTCGTCGCCGGAGATCCTGTCGCGACAGGCCCTGCGCGGTCGTGTCGGTCCCGAGGAGGCATTCCATGCGTACTCGTGGATCGCGATCGATGAACGGGCCGCGCTTCTGGGATCATCGATCGGGGATGGGTCCGCACGGTTGCTCGCGATCGACGTGCGTGGCGCCGAGTGTGCGAGCTGGCCTGTCGCGGCGCTTCCCGGCTCGCCTGCGACGCCCGCGGCGCGCACGGGGATCCACGAGTACTTCGTCGTCGAGCATCCCGACCACACGCTGCTCGTGGTGTCGGGCTTTCGCTCTCCATCGATGAACTCGGAGCGGACCATCTGTCTCGATAAAGGCGGTCGGACCCGCTGGGCCGCCGAAGACATACCGATGCCCGGGCACATGCTGGGTCCTGGTCCGTGGAACGCGCTGACGATCGATCGCGATGGCGCCACGAGCACGCTGCACTTTCTGGCGAAGGACACGCTCGTCGCGATCGACGCGGCAACCGGCGCGATGGTCAGGCCGCCGCTTCAACTGCGCGCGTTCAACACGGCCGACATGGCGGCGCGCGGACTGCGGATGGACGACTTCAGCGCCTATGGCTCGATCGTGCCCCTGCGTGTCGGCGATCGTCTCGTGCGCCTCCTCGTTGCCAACTACGGCGGACACGGTGCGATCGATCTCGACGGAAACGCGCTGTGGTGGCACGCCGCGCCGCTCTCGTCGCTGACGGGAGGCTTCGGTGGTCTGGCGGATCTCGAAGGGGAGGGACGTCTCTCGCTCTGTGTCTCGGACGCGACCGGCGACTTCATCTGCCTCGACGCGCTGACCGGCGTGGAGCGATGGAGACTGGTGCTCGGGTCCGTGTCGACCGGCATGGCCACGTGCGACATCGACGGTGATGGACGGGCCGAGCTGATCGTCTCGACGCGGGAGGGTCTGCTGTACTGCATCGGGTCGGCGAGCAATGGCAGCGGGCTCGTCAAGTGGTCGCTCGATCTCGGGTATTCGCTCGGTCCGCCGATCGTCGCCGACTTCGACGGCGACGGCGCGAGCGAGATTCTCGTCGTCAGCGGCGACGGGCATCTCTATTCGATCGCGGCGGGCACGGGCATCGTTTCATAACTTCCCGACAACACCTGGACGACGCATGCGCAAGGTCCGTCTCGGCACCGTTTCGTTTCTCCTCGAGGATGAGCCGCACACGATCGCGATGAACGTCGATCGCGCCTGCGACTACGTCGCGCGAGCGGCCGCCGAGCGCTGCGATGTCGTGTGCCTTCCCGAGATGGTGCGCACGATCAATGTCCCGGAGCACGCCTACGACGCCGAGGAGATGCCGGGACCGACGAGCGAGCGGTTCGCGCGCGCCGCGCGTGACGGCGCGATCAACGTGCTGGCCAACTGGTACGTGCGCGAGGGTGATGCGGTCTACAACCAGACGACGATCTTCGATCGCAGTGGAGCGATCGCGGGGATCTACCGAAAGGTGCAGCCGACCGGCGGCGAAGCACGCTTCGTGCGCGCCGGCAGCGAGCTGCCGGTGATCGATCTCGACTTCGGAAGGATCGCCGTGATGACCTGCATGGACATCTACTTCCCGGAGATCGCCAGGATCTATGCGCACCGCGGAGCCGAGGTGCTCTTCTGGCCAACGGTGATGCACGGGCCGACACAGGAGGGAGTGCTCGCGCAGCTCCGCTCGCGCGCGATCGACAACAGCCTCATCGTCGTCGAGTCGAACATGGCGGGGCACCCGCCCTATGCGCCGTATGCCGGTCGCTACCGACCCGGCACCGCGCGGATCATCGACGCCAGCGGTGACGTGCTCGCGCAGACCGGTCGGCGCGAGGGCGTCGCCGTCGCCGAAGTCGATCTCGACGAGGTGCGTCTGACGTCGTGGTGCGTGTTGTTTCGGGAGCCCGATCACTTCCGCGAGGACCTCGCATCGATGACTCGTCTCGATCTCTACGCGCGCGAATACGCCGCGCTCTCGCAGACGCAGGCACGCAACGCGGAGTACTTCGCCGCATGCTCCGATTCGCCGGATACTCCCACAACCGAATCGCCCGACGCCCCATGATCACTCGAATCCCTCGCCCGCTCCGGTTGATGCTCGTTCTGCTGATCGTCGCAACGTCGGCCTGTGGCGACGGCGACGCCGGTGGCGGCGATGCAGGCGACGGCGGCAGGCGCCGCGTCGTCATCAGTCATTTCTGGGGCGATGTGCAGGACGTCTGGCAGGAGGCGATCGACGAGTTCGAGAAGTCGCATCCCGACATCGATGTCGAGCAGCAGGCGATGACCTTCAACGTGCACTACCAGAAGGTCCAGACCGCGTCGGCCGCCGGACAGGACATCGGCGACCTCGTCCTGCTGGAGGACTGGTTCGCGCAGGAGCTCATCGAGCGCGAGCAGTTCGTCGACCTCGCGCCGATGGTGGCGCGCGATCTCGACACGTCGGCGATCTTCGCGGCCTCGCTCGGCACGTACCGCAAGGGAGCCTCGCTTCAGGCGTTTCCCGTCGCGCTCGGCAGCTATCCGCTGTTCTACAACAAGGACCTGTTCGATGCCGCGGGGGAGCGCTACCCCGACTCGACGTGGACCTACGACACGCTGCTTGCGGTCGCACGGCGGCTCACGCTCGACACAGACAACGACGGCCGGACGGATCAGTATGGATTCCTCCTCGACAACAGTGGCGGCTTCGACGGCGTGCTCTACTCGCTCGGCGGCGCGGTGCTCAGCGACGACGGCACACGCAGCGCGTTCGGCGAGCCGCGCACGATCGAGGCGTTGAAGTACTGGACGGGGCTGGTTCGAACGCACAAGGTCGCGCCGCCGAACGCATCGGTCATGGGAGGCTCCTCCAGCGGCGGCTCGACACGACCGTTCGAGACCGGCCGCTTCGCGATGGCGATGCTGCAGGCCGCGATCTCGACCTACCGCAACGTCCCGTTCAAATGGGACATTGCGCTACCGCCGAGCGGTCCGGCCGGTCGCCGCGCGCTGCGCTACGGGGCAGCGTTCGGTATCCCGAAGGGGTCGAAGAACGCGGAGGCCGCGTGGGAGTTCCTGCGCTGGATGGTCGAGGAGATGCCCGCGAAGTACGCCGATCGGATGTTCTACGGCCAGGTGCCGAACAGCCGGCGGCTCGCCAACGCGCCCGAGTATCTCAACGGCACGCCGAGCGTGAACCGGCGCGTGCTCATCGACATGATCGATCGCTACAGCTTCAGCTACTGGCGCTCGCGCTGGCTGCAGTTCCGCGACCAGGGATTCCTTCCCCAGCTCGATCTCATGGTCATCGGCGAGAAGTCGGTCGAGCAGGCCGCCGCCGACGCCGACAAGCGCATCAACGAGGTTCTCGCACAGTAGGGGCACGATGAACGAAGGGAGCTCCGACATCGACGAAACCGGCGCGGCCGGCACGAGCGGCCGCGGTCCGGACTCGCGAGCAGCGTCGCGTCGAGAGGCGTCGCGTCGCGACCGGTTCCGCCGCGTCGAGCCCTATCTGTTCGTGCTGCCGGTGACCATCGGCGTCGTCATCGTCACCGGCGGCGCGATCGCCGCGTCGTTCATCCTGGGTTTCACGAAGTGGGACCTGGTGACGGCGCCCGAGTGGATCGGCATCGCCAACTATCGTGAGGCGTTCGCCTCGGATCTCTTTCGCCAGGTGCTCGGCAACACGTTTCTCTACGTGCTGCTCTCGGCGCCGGTCTCGGTCGCGTGCTCGCTCGCGCTGGCATTGATGGTCAACCGGCGCATCAGAGGCATCACGGCCTTTCGCACGCTCTACTTCTTTCCGGTGGTCACGTCGATGGTGGCCGTGGCCGTGGTGTGGAGCTGGCTGTACAACCCGGAGTTCGGGTTGCTGAACTATCTGCTGCGCGAGCTCGGCGGCATCGAGGGTCCGCGCTGGCTGCTGTCGACCGATTGGGCGATGCCCGCGATCGCGCTGATGAGCATCTGGAAGGGGATCGGCTACAACATGCTGATCTTCCTCGCGGGACTGCAGGCGATCCCCGAGACGCTCTATGAGGCGGCGACGATCGACGGCGCCGGACCCGTTCGACGGTTCACCTCGGTCACGCTGCCGATGCTCTCGCCGACCACGTTCTTCGTGTTCGTCATCACGCTGATCGGCTCGTTCCAGATCTTCGAGCAGACCTACACGATGACCCAGGGCGGTCCCGCGAGCTCGACGCTGACGCTCAGCTACTTCATCTTCCAGAATGCCTTCCAGTACTTCCGGATGGGGTATGCGACCGCGATGGCGTACATCCTCTTCGCCATCACGCTCGTCGTGACGATCGCGCAGTTCCGGCTGCAGAAGCGCTGGGTGTTCTATGGTTGAGCGCGGCGGCCGCGGCGCGCTCGCCGGACGGGCGCTCCTGTACCTGCTTCTGACGGCCGTTGCGATCGTGATGATCGCTCCGTTCGTCTGGATGCTCGTCACGTCGCTGACGCCGGCGTCGGAGCTCTATCGCTATCCGCCGTCGCTGCCGGACTCGCTCGCGCCTGAGAACTACACGGAGGTCTTCGGACGATTTCCGTTCGGCAGGTTCACCGTCAACAGTCTGACCATCGCCGTGCTCGCGACCGTGGGCACGCTCGCGAGCGCGTCGCTGGCCGCGTATGCCTTCGCGCGCATGGAGTTCCGCGGACGCCGGGCGTTGTACTGGATCGTCCTGGCCACGATGATGGTGCCGTTCCAGGTGACGATGGTGCCGATCTTCTTCGTGATCAAGTCCCTCGGCTGGATCGATTCGCATGCGGCGCTGATCGTCCCGTCGTACTTCGGATTCGGGATGGGAGCGTTCGGCGTGTTTCTCCTGCGACAGTTCTTCGCGACCGTGCCGAAGGAGATCGAGGAGGCCGCGGTGCTCGACGGCGCCTCGCGCTTCCGGATCTACTGGCAGATCCTGCTGCCTCTGGCGACGCCCGCGCTGGCCACGCTCGCGGTGCTGACGTTCATGGCGAACTGGAACGATCTGCTCGGACCGGTCCTGTACCTGTCGAGCCGCGAGAAGATGACGCTCACCGTCGGCATCGCGGCCCTGCAGGGCGGAGAGCTTGCCGCCCGCATCGACCTGATCATGGCCGGCGCCGTCGTGAGCATCGTTCCGATTCTCATTCTCTACGTGATCGCTCAGCGCTACTTCATCCAGGGCATCGGTGCCGGGGGAGTCAAGGGTTGAGCACGAGCGAACCGGGATCATCCCGCACCAGTCACACGACCATGACCACTGTCAAAGAGCTCGAAGATCGCCTGACGCTGCCCCGGCCGGAGCTCGTCGAGTTCATGCGCTCGGTCGCCAGTCCCCTGGTCGTGATCGGGGCGAGCGGGAAGATGGGTCCGACGCTGGCCGTGCTGGCCAGACGAGCGGCGGAGATGGCTGGCGTGAACCTCGAGGTGATCGGCGTCGCTCGCTTCAGCGATCCGTCGGCGCGACGGTGGCTCGAGGATCGCGGCGTGCGCACGATCGCGTGCGACCTGCTCGACCGCGGTCAGGTCGACGTGCTGCCGGATGCGACCGACATCATCTATCTGGCCGGTCGCAAATTCGGCACGAGCGACGATCCGACGCTCACGTGGACGATGAACACGATCGCCCCGGTCAACACGCTCGAGCGGTATCGCGACGCGCGCATCGCCGCGCTGTCGACGGGCACCGTCTACGGCCTGGCGACCCCGGTGAGCGGAGGATCGCGGGAGACCGAGCGGCCCGAGCCGATCGGCGAGTACGCCAACGCGTGCCTCGCGCGCGAGCGGATCTTCGAGCACTACGCGCAGCGCAACGGAACCCGCGTCTGCCTCGTGCGGCTCAACTATGCGGTCGAGATGCGCTACGGCGTGCTTGTCGACATCGCGCGCAAAGTGCTCGACGGCGCGCCGGTCGACGTGACGATGGGCTACTTCAACTGCCTCTGGCAGCGCGACGCCAACGAGTACGCGATCCGCTCACTCGCGCTTGCTCGGACTCCGGCCGACGTCCTCAACCTCACCGGCCCCGAGACGCTCGCGGTTCGCGACGTGGCACTGCGTCTCGGGACGCTCATGGGCCTTCCGGTGACGATCACCGGAACCGAGTCGGATCGCGCGTATCTCAACGACGCGACGCGTGCCTTCGAGCTGCTCGGCGCGCCGCCGACTCCGGCCGACGACGTCATCGTCTGGACCGCCGAATGGGTGCGCGGCGGCGGCGCGTCGCTGGACAAGCCGACGCACTTCGAGGTCTCCGACGGACGCTACTAGGGCACCGGAGCCGCCGGTTCGCACATGCCTTCGCGCCTCATCGGGCGCCGGCTGGAAACACGTTGTACGTCTCCGGAGCCGCCCATCCATCGTTGCGTATCTTGAATCGATGACACGGATTCTCTATTTCGGAATCGCTCGCGATCTCGCCGGGCGCGACGCCGAGGAGCTCGAGCTGGCCGACGCGACGACCGCCGGCGAGCTCTGGGTGACGCTCGTGGCACGGCACCCGGCGCTCGAGCGCATCCGCGGCATCGCGCGAATGGCGATCGACATGGCGTACGCGACCGACGACGCGACGGCCGGCGGCGCCACCGAGATCGCGATCATACCGCCGGTGGCGGGAGGCTGAGATGATCGAATGCAAGGTCGTGTCGACTCCGATCGACACCTGTGCGCTGATCGCGCGCGTCTCCGACGAGCGATCGGGCGCCACGTCCGTCTTCGTCGGCACCGCACGCAACACGAGCGCCGAGCGCCTCGATGGCGCGGTCACGCGACTCGAGTACGAGGCCTACGAGCCCATGGCCGAACGCGAGCTCGAGTCGATCGCAGACGAGGCGGTCGAGCGCTTCGGCGCGCTCCACGTGCTCGTGCATCATCGGGTTGGCGTGCTCGCGCTGGGGGAGGCCGCGGTGACGGTTGTCGTATCCACCGCACACCGCGCCGCCGCGTTCGATGCCTGTCGATTCGTCATCGAGGAGCTCAAGAAGCGCGTACCGATCTGGAAGAAGGAGGTGTTCGTCGACGGCGCCGAATGGGTCAACGCGAGGCCATAACATCCTGTACACTTTCCTCCGACTCGTCTCGCTCCTCTGCCTGGTTGCGCTCGCGCAGCCCGGCTGTTCCGCGTTGCGCGCGAGCTCGGGGTCGACGACGGGGTCCGACGCCCGCGTCGCGGCGAAGCCGCTGGTGCGCTGGCTTCGGATACACGGTGCGGCGAGCGAGGCGAGCGCGCCGGTGCTGCGCATCGGCGGCGGCGATGCCGATCGACTCTCGGTCGGCGCCACGGCGCTGACGATCGAGCTGGACCTGATGTCCGAGACCTATCCCAATCTCGAGCTGCGGCTGGTGCACTGCGACCGGCACTGGCAGCCGACGGAGAACATCTTCGTTCAGGACTTCATGCGGCTGCGCAGCCATGACTGGGACATCCGCCCGACGATCGCCGGGACGCGGCACTACAACTATTCCGCGAGCATCACCTTCCCGCGCGCCGACGGGATGCTGCGCATCCAGCATTCGGGCAACTACATCGCGCGCATCCTCGACATCTACGATGACGAGGTGGTCGTTGCCGAGACCCGCTTCTTCGTGGCCGAGGCGCGCGCCGACGTCGAGCTGTACACCTACGGTGACTTCTTCGACAGTCCGCTGACCGACGTCATCCAGAAGGGGATGCGCATTCGCGTCGAGGCCCGTCCGGACGTCGACCTCTTCTCGAATCAGATCAACGCGATCCACCTCTACCGATGGGGTGACTGGAAGCGCCCCGCCGTCGCGTCATCCGACGGGATGTTCGACGATCCGCCGCTGACCGGCACGCGGGCGCGATGGGAGTCGTTCCTGGGCGGCATGGGCGTGGCGGAGTTCTCGAACATCGCCTCCGGAAACGAGCATCGCATTCTCGACCTCACCGACATCGCGATCTTCCCCGCGCTCGGCCAGGTTCTGACGACGCCGCTGAGCGACCTGCCGCGGCAGGGCTTCCTTGAGTTCGACAACAACGGCGTGGCCGAGACGCGCTTCGTCTCCTCGCGCGACGAGGACTACGTCGAGTTCGAGTTCCGGCTGGACCTCACCGGCCGTGCAGCGCGCGAGGACATCTTCGTCGTCGGCACGTTCAACGACTGGACGCCTGCGCCCGAATGGCGGATGCAATTCGATTCGACCAGCGGCATGTACGAGGCGCGCGGACTGTTGCGTCGCGCGCGACACGAATACCAGTACGTCGCCGGCACGTGGGACGCCGCCACCGCGACGCTGCTCGGCGAGGACGCAAGCCTCATCGAAGGGAACAATGCGCAGGCCATGCATCCGTACATGGCGCTGATCTACTATCGCGATCTCGGCTCCGGCGGCTACGATCGCATCATTGGTGCTGGAATGGGGTGGACAGGCAGATGAGCAACGACGGCAATCGAATCCGCATCGGCGTGGCCGGTGTCGGACACCTCGGCGCAATTCACGCGCGACTCTGGAAGGACCACGACGATGCCGTGCTCGTCGGCGTCCACGATGCCGACAACGAGAGGGCGAGGGCCATCGCGGCGGAGCACGGCGTGCCGGCGCTCGCGACGTTCGAGGAGCTCATCGAGGCGGTCGACGCGATCAGCCTCGTGACGCCCACATCGACGCATGCCGAGCTCGGGCTGACGGCGCTGCGCGCCGGCGTGCACTGCTTCATCGAGAAGCCGATCACCGCGACCTACGCCGAGGCTGCGCCGCTGATCGCCGAGGCGGACGCGCGCGGTCTCGTCCTGCAGGTCGGGCACGTCGAGCGGTTCAACCCCGCGGTGCTCGCGCTCAGGGCAACGACGCTCGACCCGATGTTCGTCGAGTCGCATCGCATGGCCCAGTTCAAGCCACGAGCCACCGATGTCGCCGTGGTGCACGACCTGATGATCCACGACATCGATCTCGTGCTGCACCTGGTGCAATCGCCCGTGATCGAGGTGCGCGCCAGCGGCGTCGCCGTCGTCAGCGACACCGTCGATATCGCCAACGCGCGCCTTGAGTTCGCCAACGGGTGTGTCGCCAATCTCACGGCGAGCCGCATCTCGCAGCGGCCGATGCGCAAGATGCGCCTGTTCCGGCGCGACGCGTACGTCTCGATCGACTTCGCCAAGCCCGGCGTCGAGATCTTCCGCCTGGCCGACGCCGGCGAGTCGACGAGCGGCATCGCGATCCCCGCGTCGATGTTCCTCGGCGACATCGACGCCGGCACGCGCGGCCGCTCGATCGTCTATGAGCAACCCGCGCTCGAGCCCGTCAACGCGATCGCCCGCGAGCAGCAGGAGTTCGTCGCCTCGATCCGCACCCGAACGGCTCCACCGGTCACGGGCGAGGAGGCCGCGGCGGCGCTCCGCGTCGCCGAGGAGATCGTCGAGCAGATCGCGCGACGCGAGTCGCACCTGACCGACCGATGACCGCACCACAGTACCGTAGAGCGCCAACCTCAGTGACCCTCGTGGACAGTTCGAAGCTCAGCATATCGCATCCGATGGCCGCACGGCTCGGCGACATCGCGCGCCGTCACGGCGTGCGCCTGTACGTCGTCGGCGGCTACGTGCGCGATCTGCTGCTCGGCATCGACTCGAACAACGACATCGACTTCACCGTCGAAGGCAGCGGCGTCGAGTTCGGGAAGATCGTCGCCGATGAGCTCCACAGCCACTGCGTCGTCTACGAGCGCTTCGGGACGGCACTGGTGCCCGCGCACGGCTTCAAGCTGGAGTTCGTCGGCACCCGCCAGGAGACCTACGTCGAGGACTCGCGCAAGCCCATCGTGTCCGAGGGAACGCTCGAAGACGACTTGCGACGCCGCGACTTCACCGTCAACGCCATGGCGATCCGCATCGACGACGAGCCCGGGGAGTTGATCGACCTCTTCGGCGGCCGTGCCGATATCGAGCGTCGCGTGCTGCGCACACCGCTCGATCCGCATACGACGTACTCCGAGGATCCCCTGCGGATGATGCGCGCGGCGCGCTTCAGCGCGCAGCTCGGCTTCGAGCTCGACGGCGCCTCGCACGACGCGATCACCGAGATGCGCGAGCGCATCGCGATCGTGTCGCAGGAGCGCATCAGCGAGGAGTTCATGAAGACCCTCGCGTCACCGCGTCCGGGACTCGGCCTGACGATCCTCTACGAGACTGGACTGCTCGAGCTGGTGTTTCCCGAAGTGCATCGCCTGGGTGGCGTCGACCTCGTGCAGACCGGGAGCATCTCCTACGCGCACAAGGATGTCTTCCGCCACACCGTCAAGGTGGTCGACAACATCGCCGAGAAGACCGACAACGTCTGGCTCCGCTTCGCCGCGCTCATGCACGACATCGCGAAGCCGAGAACGAAGCGGTTCGTCGAGGGGAGCGGGTGGACGTTTCACGGGCACGACGAGATCGGCGCGCGGTGGCAGGAGCGGATCTTCCGCCGGATGAAGCTCCCGTTCAAGGAGCGCGATTACGTCGCGACGCTCGTGCGCATGCATCATCGGCCGATGGCGCTGGTCGACGAGGGCGTCACCGACTCGGCGATCCGCCGGCTGGTCGTCGATGCCGGCGAGCAGCTCGACGACCTGTTCACGCTCTGCCGCGCCGACATCACCAGCCGCGACCCGCGTCGCGTTCAGCGGTACCTCGCGAACTACGACCGTGTCGTCGAGCGCATTCGCGCCGTGCAGGAGAAGGACGCGCTGCGGGCGTTCCAGAGCCCCGTGCGCGGCGAGGAGATCATGGAGATCTGCGGCATTGGACCCTCGCGAGCGGTGGGCGTGCTCAAGAAGGCGATCGAGGAGGCGATACTCGACGGGAGGATCCCGAACGAGTACGAGCCGGCGCGAGCCTACCTTCTCGAGATCAAGGACGAGCTTCTCGCCAGGTCGGCCGAGTAAGCTCGCCGAAAACAACGAGGCCGGGATCTTCTCGATCGAAGATCCCGGCCTCGTTGTTTCCGGTGTGACCGGCGGCTACCGGAAGAAGCCGACGTTTGCCGTCAGGAAGATCCCTCCGAACTGCGTGATCGGATCGCCGCGAAGGCTTTCGACACCCGGCGCGTACGGGATGTAGTAATAGCGGACGTTGATGCCGAGCGCCGGCTGCGAATTGCCGAGCTCCGCGCCGAGCCCCACGAACGCGGCGCCGGTGAAGTGCGCGCTGGCGTGCCCGAAGCTCTCGAAGAAATCGTACTCGTACGGCAGCGCCAGGATCATCGTCGGTCCAAGGCCCGCATTGACGTACGGCCGGAAGTTCTCGACGAGCGTGTTTTCGAGGACGCGGTAGTTGACGCCGATCGTCAACGGCAGCGTGAAGACGCGGTTGACCTTACCGGGAACATCCCACCGATAGCGGTAGGGGTCGTCGGGATCGGGAATGCGGTCGGGCAGCTCGTCGCGATTGCGCGAGCCGGTTATCCCGAGGTTGATGAACCACGCGAGCTTCTCGGAGATCGGCCGCTGGTAGAATCCGCCGGTGCCGAAGCCGCTGTTGCTGAACAGGATGTCGAAGCCGATCGCCTCGTCGTACCGCTCGGCCGTCGCGGTGCTGTCGATCAGCGGCCGCGCCGGCGTGAACAGGAAGAGCGTGTCCTCCGGCACCGACTGCGGTTCACCCGGCCGTGTCGTCGGCACGGGCTCGCCCGGCGACTGGGCCAGGGCCATCGGACCGATGGCGGCGACGGCGAGCACGAGCGCGACGAACAGACGTTTCATTGAAATCCTCGACTCTGCGTGCTGGAATCGGGCGGCCCCCGGCGCACCGGAAGCGAATGGCTCTCTGGGTCGGAAAATACATGCCAGAGAGGCGGTCGCAAGAGGATTCAACGACGCCCGGAGCCGGACTCTGCGCCGATCAGGCCTCCGCGGCGACCTTACCCTCGCCGGCGGCGACGCGGTCGATGTGCCAGCAGGCGACGAAGTGACCGGTCTCGACCTCGACCAGCGGCGGCTCGTCGTTCCAGCAGAGGGCGTCGGCGTACGCGCAGCGGGTGCAGAAATGGCAGCCGGCGGGGAAGTTCGTCGGCGAGGGCACCGTGCCCTCGATCGTGGCGAGCTTCACCTTGTGCTGTCCCATCCTCGGGATCGACTTGAGCAGACCGATCGTGTAGGGATGCTTCGGGTTGTAGAAGATCTCGTCGACGACGGAGTACTCGACCACCTTCGCCGCGTACATGACCGCGACCCGGTCGCACACCTCGGCGATCACACCGAGATCGTGCGTGATCATGATCATGCCCATGCCGAGCTCCTCCTGCAGCCGCGTGATGAGCTCGAGGATCTGCGCCTGGACCGTCACGTCGAGCGCGGTCGTCGGCTCGTCGGCGATCAGAAGGGCGGGGTTGCACGACAGGGCCATCGCGATCATCACGCGCTGGCGCATGCCGCCGGAGAGCTGATGCGGATACTCGTCGTAGCGCTGCTCGGGCGCGGGGATGCCGACGAGGCGGAGCATCTCGATCGACCGCAGGCGCGCCTCGGTCTTGGAGACCTTCTGGTGCAGGATCACCGCCTCGTCGATCTGGTGGCCGACGGTGAAGACGGGATTGAGCGAGGTCATCGGCTCCTGGAAGATCATCGAGATCTCGTTGCCGCGGATCGAGCGCATCTCGTCCTCGGAGAGCTTCAACAGATCCCGCCCGTTATAGAGGATGTCGCCGCTGACGATCTTGCCGGGCGGGTCGGGAATCAGCCGCATCACCGACAGGGCGCTCACCGACTTGCCGCAGCCGGACTCACCGACCAGGCCGAGTGTCTCGCCGCGGTCGACGCTGAAGTCGATGCCGTCGACCGAGCGCGCGGTGCCGTCATCGGTGAAGAAGTGGGTGCGGAGATTTCTGACTTCGAGGAGCTTGGCCATGAGGTAAACGACGAATGACGAACGTCGAAGGACGAACGGGAGATTGAGTTCCGCGCGTGGTCAGGTGCGCATTTTCGGGTCGAACGCGTCGCGCAGACCGTCGCCGAGCATGTTGAAGCCGAAGACCGCCAGCGCGATTGCGATCGACGGGTAGATCGCGAGTCCCCAGTTCTTGCCGGCGGAGATATAGCCCTGGCCATCGCGGATCATCTGTCCCCACGACGCCTGTGGAGGCTGCACGCCGAGTCCGAGGTACGACAGCGAGGCCTCGGCGATGATCGCCGAGGCGAAGCCCGCGGTCGCGATGACGGTGATCGGACCGATGGCGTTCGGGAGCATGTGCCGGAAGATCGTGCGCACCGACCCGAAGCCGAGGGCGCGCGTGGCCTCGACGTACTCGGTCTCGCGCAGCGAGAAGAACTGGCCGCGGACGATGCGGCAGACGTCGACCCAGCTTGCGACGCCGATCGCGACGAACGACTGCCACAGTCCGTGGCCGAGCGCGAGCGAAAAGGCGATGACCAGCAGGATGAACGGAAAGCTCCAGATGACGTTCGCCATATACATGACGACGGCATCGACCCAGCCGCGATAGTAGCCTGCGAGCGCGCCGAGCGTCACGCCGATGAGAAGGGCGATGATCTCGGCGGAGAAGCCAACGAGCAGCGAGATCTGGCCGCCTTCGATGAGCCGGCTGAGCACGTCGCGACCGAACTTGTCCGCCCCCAGCAGATAGACCGGCTCCTGGTGCCATTCCGACTCGTCGGCACCGGCGAGCGCGCTGCGCGCGATCACGTTGTCGCGGCCGAGGACGTCGACGTAGCGCACGCTGTCGCCGTCGATGCGATAACGCTCGATCGGGATCATCTCCGAGCCGTAGGAGCTCGACTCGCTGCGGGCGAGCAGGACGTTGCCCTTGAAGCCGGACGGCTTCTCGACGTACTCGAGGATCTGCCGGTTCGGATCCATCGGCGCGAGTAGATCGGCAAACAGCGCGAGGAAGACGAGCAGAACGACGATGCACAGACCGACGAGCGCGCGGCGGTTGCGTTTGAGCCGACGCCAGGAATACCACCACGGCGAGCGCGGCTTCGGAGCGTCGGCGCCGTTGGTCGCCGGAAGGCTCTCGGGGCGGTCGACGAGGAGGGCATCGGTTTCGGAGCCAGCCATGAATGGGGTTCGATTCGGTAGATGATGCTTAGAGCTAGCTGAGCCTGACCTTCGGATCCAGGAGCGAGTACAGGATGTCGACCAGGAAATTGATCACGACGAACGTGATCGCGGTGAAGAGCACGACGCCCTGGATGATGGGGAAGTCGAGCTGCTGCACCGCGTTGAGCGCGAGCGAGCCGAGGCCGGGCCAGTTGAAGACCAGCTCGATGAACAGCGTGCCGGCGAGCGTCGCCGCGAGCCAGGCCGAGATGGTCGTGATGACGGGATTGAGCGCGTTGCGCAGCGCGTGTTTGAGCACCGTCGCCGAGATGGTCAGGCCCTTTGCCCGGGCGGTGCGCACGTAGTCCTGCGACAGCACATCGAGCATCGAGCTGCGAGTGATCCGGGCGATGATCGACAGCGGTCGTGCCGCCAGGCCGATCATGGGCAGGATCAGATACGACAGGTCGAGTCGTCCGCCGCGGATCATGTAGTTGACCGCCGGCAGCAGGTGCAGCCAGTAGGCGAAGATCATCTGCAGGACGATGGCGAGCACGAACGACGGCACGGAGATGCCGAGAAGGGCGGTGAGCATCGCCGCGTCATCGAACCACCGGTTGGGCTTCCAGGCCGAGACGACACCGATGGCGATGCCGAGCAGGCTCGAGAGCGTCAGCGCCGAGAGCGCGAGGATCGCGGTGGCCGGGACCTTGTCGATGATGGTTTCGACGACCGGTCGGTTGAACGCGAAGCTGCGTCCGAAGTCGCCGGTCATGGCGCGCGAGAGGAAGTCGATGTACTGCACCGGCAGCGGCTGGTCGAGCTTCCACTGGCGGCGCAGCGACTGGATCGACTGCAGGTCGGCCCGCTGGCCGGCCATCAGGCGCGCCGGATCGCCGGGCAGGATCCGAACCACGACGAAGGTCACGGTCATCACGCCAAGGATGATCAGAATCGAGTAGAGGAACTGGCGGATGATGAACGTCAGCATAGGCAGTGCGAAATGCGCTCGCGGTCGGCGGCCGGGGTTCATTTCCGAGCCGAACCGTTCATTGGAGCGTGGAAGATAGCCATTGACGTTCCGGCAATCCAAACAGACGGTGAGCGTCTATCTGCCTATCTTCACGGCTCACGTCTATCACGCCATGATCAACCCTTTGAAGGTCGCCCTCACCCGGGGGGTGCCCGAGTATCCCGACCAGAGCGTCAACCCCGGGTTCCACCCGTCCGAGCGCTTCCCGGAGTATCCATTCGACGAGCTGAGCACGGAACCGAACGATGTCTATCGTCAGGTGCGCGAGCTGTTCATGCGTCTTGGGCTCGACGCCGAACGGTTCGGCACGGCCGAATGGAATCCGCTCGGCGAGTTCGTCAAGCCCGGCGATCGAGTCGTGCTCAAGCCGAACTTCGTCCGCCACCACCATCGCCTGGGCAAGCCGCTGGAGTGCGTAATCACACACGCGTCGGTGCTGCGTCCGATCATGGACTATGTCTGGATCGCTCTGCAGGGTTCCGGCGAGATCGTCGTTGCGGATTCTCCGCAGGGCGATGCCGACTTCGAGAAGCTCATCGCACGCAACGGCGCGCGGTCGTTGTTCGAGTACTACGCCCGCCACGCGACCGCGTCGCTACTGATCGAGCTTCGTGATGTTCGGAAGGAGTGGACGGTGTACAAGCACGGCGGCGTCATCTGGGAGCGTATCAAACTCGAGGGCGATCCTCACGGTTACACGACCGTCGTCCTCGACGAGGACAGCGAGTTCGTCGGTGTCCAGAACAAGAACTACTACGGAGCCGACTACGACCGAGACCGGACGCGCCGCTTCCACAACGAGACGCAGAACCGGTACAACGTCGCCAACACGATCCTCCGAGCCGACGTCTTCATCTGCGTGCCGAAGCTCAAGGTCCATCGCAAGGTCGGCGTGACGTTGAACCTCAAGAACCTCATCGGCATCAACGGCGAGAAGAACTACCTGCCGCATTTCGTTATCGGAGCTCCGGAGCATGGAGGCGATGAGTTCTCGCGGGATACGTTCAACAACAAGATCGACCGACGGCTGAAGGACTTCCTGCTCTGGAAGCATCACGCCCTCGGCAAGTATGTCTATGTCGCGTGGCACGTGCTCGACAAGTTCCTGCTCCGGCGATTCCAGCCCGAGCAGAACTTCATCAAGGGTGACTGGTGGGGCAATGACACGACGTGGCGCTCGGCGGTGGATCTCAACAAGATCATCCTGTATTGCGACGAGCACGGTCAGATGCAGTCGACGCCGCAGAGACGGTACTTCTCGGTGATCGACGGAATCGTCGGCGGCGATGCTGAAGGACCCTTGACTCCTGATCCGGTATTCACCGGCGTCGTGATCGGAGGATTCAACCCACTCACGGTCGACGTCTTTGCGACGACGATGATGGGAATCGACTGGCGCAAGGTGAAGATGCTCGTCAGTGCGACGAGACTCCGGAAGTATGCGCTGGCGCCCGAGCCCGCCGAGCGCTATGACGTCAGCTCGAGTCTCGACCACGACTGGTCGCGTCCGCTCTTCCGATTCAATCCTCCGGCCGGCTGGGTCGGCCACGTCGAGCTCGAGGACGAGGAAGCCGACGTTGCCGAGGTACCGATGTAGGCGTGCGCGTCGTCGGCCGGGGCGCACGGGTCAGGGTTGCCTATCCCGGGCTGAATCCGAATTGATGGGCAGTTTCTGTTCGAGGAATGTCGCCTTGCCGCGTGGGGTCAACGGAATGCTCGCTACGAACTCGATGTCGAGATCGAACTGATCGCGGAGTTTTTCCAGCAGCGCGGCGCGGATCCTTTGCGTATCCATGTCTGAATAGCGTTCGTGACGGATGATACGCAAGGTGACACGGCCGGGAGTGTCCTGGTAGAATTGGAACTGCCGAACGTTGTCGAAGACATCGGAGTGCATGTTGATCGCCGTCATGGAGATCAGGTTTCCTGCCTTCGCGACAATCATCTCCTGAAGCCGGCCCTCGACGGTCTCGACGAGCAGGTAGTTGCGCCCGCATTCGCACGACCGGCGTGCGGAGCGGCGGGCGACGTCCTCGGTACGATAGCGGATGAGAGGGAATGCCCGGTTGTTGAATCCGGTCGCGACGATCTCGCCCGACTCGCCCGGGCCGGCTGCAACACCGTGCGGACCCAGTATCTCGGTGACTCCGTACTCGCTGTAGAAGTGATAGTCGGTGGAATGCTCACACTCGCCGCCGAGCGCCACGTACTCGCTCTGACCGTACCACGAGTAGGCGCGACATCCGAACGCTTCTGCGATCAACTCACGCTGCCACGCGTAGAAATTTTCGGACCCGCAGAGAACGACCCGCAAGCCGTCGAACCGGTGGCCGCCGCGCGCAAGAACGTGTTGTGCGAAGATGTGTGCGGCCGATGGATAGGCCATGATCGCGGCCGGCCGGAACTCGTCGATGACGTCGAGGTAGTGATCGAGATTCTCGGGCGTCATGTCGTACGACGAGAATCGGATCTGTCGGCCCGGGAGCGTCTCGTACAGCCGCCCATCGCGTACCGGCACTCCGCGTAGCGCAACCGAGCGATCCGCGTCGAGCTCGAATCCAACCCATCCGAACTGGCGTCGCATGAACGCTCGTTCGAGGGGCACAGTGCGATCAGCCTCCCAGTAGAGTCCCACCGGTCGGCCAGTCGATCCCCCTGTCGTGTGATATTGGAATTTCGAGCGCGGCAGATTCGTGACACGGATGTCCTCAGCGTGCTCACGAAGATCCTCCTTGCCTACGGTCGGGAAGCGCGCGAGATCGCTCAGGCATCGGAGGTCGTCCGGGTGCACGCCGTGAGCATCGAAGCGCGTTCGATAGAATGGTGAGTGCGCGTAGGCGTGACGCACCAGCTCCTGGACACGAGCGAGCTGCCACGTCTCGTGCTGATCGGAGGTCCACCACTGCGAGGCGTCAAGAAATCGCACCGCCTCGCCATAGTGCTTCCCATATCGAATCGACGGCGGCAACGACCGGTAGACCCGCTCACCGAGTCGCCTGACGACCGGCGGTACGAGTCTCTCTACCGATAGTAGTATCTCTCTCAGCATTGAGTCGTGTCCTACGGATACAACCGGTACTCCCGCCACGTATCGCCGTCGCTCGTTTCGAAGACCTGCCGGTCGTGCAGCCGATGCTCGCCCGAGGTCCAGAACTCGATGCGACGGGGTAGGAGCCGATAACCCGACCAGTGCGCTGGCCGTGGCACGTCGTGGCCGTCGTAGCGACGCTCCATCTCCGCCACCCTCGCGACGAGCTCGTCGCGGCTGGCGAGCTCGCGGCTCTGGAGCGATGCCCATGCGCCGATCTGACTGGCGCGCGCGCGCGAGGCGAAGTACGCGTCGGCCTCCGTGTCGCTCACCGGCTCGACCGCACCCTCGATACGGATCTGCCGGCCGAGCTGGGGCCAGAAGAAGCACAGGGCGGCATGCGGATTGGCGGTCAGCTCGTGGGCCTTTCGGCTGCGCAGATTGGTGTAAAAGACGAACCCGCGGCTGTCGGCGCCCTTGAGCAGCACCATGCGCGCGGATGGGCGCCCCTCGGCGTCGGCGGTCGCCAGACATACGGCGTTCGGCTCGGCCAGGTCGAGCGTCATCGCCTCGGCGTAGATCGTCGCGAAGAGATCGAGGGGATTCGTCGGCTCGGCCATCCTTGGGTAATCTCGGGATTGCGCCCCACGGGGAGGCAATTTCGATATGTTTGCGCGCGTTCGGTCCGATTCCTGCAACGCCGGTTCTTGTCGCCGGCCGATGCAACCGAACCGGCCTGCTCCTGTCACAACCGTATTCGTACCCGGTCGCACATTCTCGTCAACCCATACCTGCACGCGATGAAACGTTCAACCACACGCGCACTGATCGCACTCGCGCTGATCGCGTCCACCGTCGGCGGCTATGGCTGCGCGGCGCTGTCGCAGATCGGCAATCTCCGCAATCTCCAGTTCCAGCTCGGCGCCGTCCAGGGCTTCAGGCTCAACGGCGTCGACATCAGCCGCATCAGCCAGCCGAGCGACGTGTCGCCGATGGACATGGTCCGCCTCGGTCAGGCGATCGCGACGAAGACGATGCCGGTCGAGTTCACGCTCAACGTCAACGCACGCAACCCGAACACGCCGACCGCCGGTGCGCAGCCCACGCCGCTGTACCTCAGCCGGCTCGACTGGCGCCTGAAGATCGACGGCCGCGAGACGATCGCCGGCGTCGTCAACCGCCAGCTCGAGATCCCGGCCGGCGGTCAGACGACCGTGATCCCGCTGACGATGCAGCTCGACCTCTACAAGTTCTTCGCCGATCGCGGTCTCAACGACATGATCAACCTGGCGACGGCCATCGGCGGCGCGCGAGGTTCGAGCTCGCGCCTCGAGCTCCTGGCGAAGGTCCAGGTCACGATCCCGGGCATCCCGACACCGATCAACTACCCGGGCGAGATCTCGATCGTCGATCGGCAGTTCAGCAACTGATCAACGGACCGGAACGGTCGATGGGCCCGGGCGGCATTGCCGCCCGGGCCGCGTCGTTTCACTACCGCGCGCCCTTCGGTTTCGCCACCGCGAGCAGCGAGATGCCGAACGGGAGATTCATGTTCGGCACGATGCTCTTCTCGGCTGCGAAGATCGCCCTGAGCATGGTGTTCATCGCGGGTGATGGCATGTCGAGCTTCGTCGAATCGATCGTCGCCGACTTGTCGCGGTCGATCAGCTTCTTCGCCGCGCCGATGGGGAACAGGAACGTGTTGTAGAACGTGAACTTCACCGGCTCCAGGCCCGCGCGGTCGAGCACCTCGCGGAGCTGCCGCGCGCTGTAGCGTCGCTTGTGGTGGTGCAGCACGTCGTGCGCGCTCCACATCCACATGTACGCCGGGACGGTGATGATCACTCGGCCGTCGGGCGAGACGATCTCGCGAGCGCGCGTGAGGACCGAGAGGTCGTCGTCGATGTGCTCGATGACGTCGAGCAGGAGGGCGGCGCGCACGTTGTACCGCTCGGCCGGGAACTCCTCGGCCGACATCTGAAAGACGTCGGTCAGTCCCCGCTTCTTCGAGTACTCGACCGCCAGCGGCGACATGTCGATGCCGACGACGCGGTACTTCTCCGAGAGCGCTTTGAGGATCGCACCGGTCCCGCATCCGATGTCGAGGATCGTGTCCCCCGGTCGCAGGTTCGCGTACTTCTCGATGATCCGTCGCACGATGATCGATCGCGCGGCGAACCACCAGTGCTTCTCCTCCTGCTCGTAGTGAAGATGATAGACTGATTCGTCCATCGGGGACCACGGAATTGTGATGGAAAAAAAGGCGGGGAGTGGCACGTGCTCACTCCCCGCTTCGATCGTCATTGCCGGACCGGGCCGGGACCGTCAGGGCCTTACATCTGCGAGCGGTAGTCCTCGATCTGCGCCTGCTCGCGCGCGCGGCGCAGCCAGTCCTGGAACAGCGACTGCCGGCGCTGGGTCAGCAGCTGCTGCATGAACGTCTGGCGCTCGGCGGCGAACTCCTGGTCGGTCGGCTGCACGCGGCGGTCGACCCGCGCGATGTAGTAGCCGCGCTCACCCTTGAGCACACCGGAGGTCTGATTGTTCTGCAGGTCGAAGGCGCCGGAGGTCAGCGCGAAGTCGAAGCCCACGCCCGGGAACGGCGAGGTCCGCACGACGTCGGTGAACGGCGTGACTTCGACCGCGGGCTCGATCGTCTTGAGCTTCGAGAGGCTGTCGCCCGCCGCCAGTGCGGCGCGCATCTTGTCGGCGCGCGCCTTGAGCAGCGCGAGCTTCTTCTGCGTGCGGAGCTTCTCGATGATGCCCGCCTTCGCATCGGCGAACTCCATCGCGCCGGCATTGCGCACCTTCGAGATCTGCGCGACGACGACCGAGCCGTCGCCCATCTCGATGAGCTCGCTGACGTCGCCGATCGTGCCGCCGTAGGCGAAGTACGTCAGCTTGAGCGTGCCGGCAGCCGGCTCGTTGCGGTTGATCGGACCCGACTCGTAGACCTGCATCGACTGCTTGGCCGCGAGCGAATCGATCGAGCCGCCCGCCGCGAGTGTCTTCTGGAAGTCCGCCGCGCGACGGCGCAGAAGGTTGCGCGTCGTGTTCGAGACCCGGACGTCGAACTTGAGATCGCGGATCTTGTAGCTGCGCGTCGTCTTCTCGTTGACCTTGATGATGTGATAGCCGTAGTCGGTCTTGATCGGACCGACGATGCTGCCCGGCGCCGCGGCGAAGGCTGCGTCCTCGAACGGCTTGACCATCATGCCGCGCTTGAAGTATCCGACATCGCCGCCACGCGCGGCCGAGCCCGGATCGGCGCTGAGCTGCGGCGCAAGCACCTCGAAGCTCTCACCGCCCTTGACACGCGCCAGCGCCTTGTTCGCCTCGGCGCGGACCGAGTCGTCGTTGGTCGCGCTGCGGAAGAGGATGTGCTGCGCCTTGACGTAGGATTCGCCGGAATCACGCACGTCGGCAACGTTGATCAGGTACGTGCCGTCGGTCATGCGGACCGGTCCGATCACGTCGCCGCTCTTGGAGCCCTGGAGCGCGTTCTGCAGCTCCGGCGTGAGCTCCTGCAGCGGAACGTAGTTCGAGCCGTTGTAGCGGCCGGCGCCGTACTGGTCGACGTAGCTCGCGAAGATCGAGTCCTTCGCTCGCGGGTCGGGAGTGCGGCCGAGCGCGGTCATCACGTTGTCGAGCTTGCGCTTGACCGCGCCGGAATCGCTGGCCGACGGATCGAGCGGGAACATCACGTAACGAACCTCGCGCGATGCCTTCTGATAGAAGTCGCCCTTGTGCTCGTTGTAGTACTTCTGCGCCTCCTCGTCGGTGACTTTCGCCTGCTCGTCGGGAATGACCGTGACCGGCAGAAGGGCGTAGCTGCCCGAGATCTTCGTGCGCTGCTCGGTGAACGCCGAGCGCAAGTCCGGCAGCGACGGAATCGCCGATGCGGTCACCGCGCTCTCGACGGCCTGACGCAGCAGGTCGCGACGAATCTCCTCCTCGAGCTGCTTGATCTGGGTCTTCGTCTTGGCGATGTCCTCGGGCTGTGCCTGGCGCCGCGTCATGAAGCCGTCGATGTCGGTCATGAACTCGCGGTAGATCGCCGTCTGGAAGACGCCGGCGGAATCGGAGAACTGCTGCTTGATGAAGTCCGGCGGGTTGTACAGCAGGACCTCGGCGAGCTGCTCGTCGGTCACCGAGATGCCGAGACGCTCGGCCTCCTGACGGATCAGAGCCTCACCGACCATCTGCTCCCAGACTGCGTCGCGGATCTGCTGATCGTTGATCTCGGCATCGGGATTCTGCTGGCGCTGCATCGCGATCACCGCCTCGACGCGGGATTCGAACTCGGCCTGGCTGATCTCCTGACCGTTGACCACGCCCATCGCGGTCGATCCGGCCGGCTGCACCGAGCCCTGACCTCGCCGTGCATCGCCCCACTCGAAGACGATGAGCGCCACGAACATGATGGCGAGGAAAATGATGACTGCCGGCATGTTCTGCCGGAGTTTCTGCATGAATCCCATAAATGCGGTTCGACTTGGTAGGAACTGAAGAGAAGCGACCAATATAACGGCGGCAGGGGGGATTATCCAATGGCGGAGGCCGCGCGGTCGCATCCCTGGCTCCGCCGAGGCCCGCGGGCACCGGGCCGCTAGCGCTTCAGGGTGAACGAGAACGTGCTGCCGACGCCGGGCGTCGAGGCGACCTGGACGACCGATCGGTGCGCCTCGATGATGTGCTTGACGATGGCCAGGCCCAGCCCGCTGCCGCCGACCGCGCGCGAGCGGTTCTTGTCGACGCGGTAGAACCGCTCGAAGATCCGCGCCTGGTCCTCCGCCGGGATTCCGATCCCCGTATCGCGCACGCGCACCAGCAGCTCGCTCTCGCGAAACTCGAGCTCGACCGTCACGGCGCCGTCGGGTCGGTTGTACTTGATGGCGTTCTCGACGAGGTTGACCACCGCCTGCTTCAGACGATCCCGGTCGCCGTACGCGCCGTGATCGCGATCGTCGGCGGTGATCCTCAGCTCGAGCGTGACCCCGGCCATCTCCGCGGTCGGCTGCAGCTCGTCGAGGATCGCGCGGAAGAACTCGACGGCGTCGAAGTATCGGAAGCTCATCTTCATCTCGCCGGACTCGATCCGCGAGATCTCGATGAGGTCCGTCAGCAGGCCGTGCAGGCGGAGGACGTTGAGGTGGGCCTTGCGCAGGAAGTCGTCGCGGACGACGGGATCGTCGACGGCGCCGTCGATGAGCGTCTCGAGGTACCCCTGCACCGAGAAGATCGGCGTGCGCAGCTCGTGCGAGACGTTGCCGAGAAACTCGCTGCGCACGCGCTCGAGCCGCTTGAGATCGGCGATGTCGCGCTGCGCTCGGATCGCAAGCGCGTCGATCGCCTCACCGAGGAGCCTGAGCTCCCGGAGCCGAACCTGGTCGACCGGAACGGTGCGCTCGAAGTGTCCGGCGGCGAGATCGCGCGCCGCGGCGGTCAGGATGCGCACCGACTCGGCGTCGCGAGCAGCGAGCGAACGCGCGCGCGCGAGCACCGCCAGCGTCACGACGATCATTGATCCGGCAAGCGCCCAGAGCTCCGCAGACGCGGCGATCACGCCCGTCGCGCGCAGCAGCAGCACCAGACCGATCGACACGGCGAGCCCACCGAGCCAGAGTCCCGCCGAGAGTCGCACGCGCTGCTGCAGATCGCCGTTCATGGCGTGCAAGGTACGCCGTGGAGCATGCGCGCCATCACTCACTCGCGGAATCGATAGCCGACCCCCTTGACCGTCTCGATCGACGCCGAGTGCGCACCGAGCTTCTCGCGCACCTTCGAGATGTGCACGTCGACGGTGCGGTCGAGCACGTAGATGTTCTCGCCCCAGATCCTGTTCAGCAGCGCCTCGCGCGAGAAGACCTTGCCGGGATTCGAGACGAGAAAGGCCAGCAGCTCGAACTCCTTCTTGGGGAAGAAGATCTCCTGCCCGTCGACCTTCACGGTGTAGTTCTGCCGGTTTATCTCGAGGTCGCCGACGCGCAGCACCTCGGGCATGACGAGCGTCTCGGTCCGTACCGCCTCGGCGCTGCGGCGCAGGATCGAGCGCACGCGCGCGACGAACACGCGCGGCGAGATCGGTTTCTCGATGTAGTCGTCGGCGCCGAGCTCGAGGCCGAGCACCTGGTCGAACTCCCCGGCGCGCGCGGTCAGGAACATGATCGGCGTCGAGGCATGACGCGGCGTCGCGCGCAGCCTCCGGCAGACCTCGAAGCCGTCGACTCCGGGCATCATCACGTCGAGCACGACGAGGTCGACAGGCGCCTCGGCCGCGGTCAGGGCCTCGGCGCCGTCATGGGCGGTCAGCACGTCGTAGCCTTCCTTCTCGAGATTGTAGCGCAGCAGCGCCACGATATCCTCCTCGTCATCGACAACCAGAACGGTCTTCGCCATGCGGAATGGGCTCGTTGTGGGAAAGCGCGTTGAGAGACAGGCAAAGGTACCTGCCGGAGGCGGCGCCGTTCAAGGGCGCGCGGGTCGCTCGGGCGTTACGATTCGGTAACCCCGGTCGGCCCGCGGGCAGGGGAGGGCCGCTACAAAGTGTCGCGCGAGGGATTTAAGATTTGTCCGTTAGAGCGGGTGGCGCGTAACTTTGGCGGCTAAACAGGTTCCCGGCTCGCCGAATGCGCGGCCCGCGTTGCGGCCGGCGGTCAGGACGACGTTCTTTGTGCTCGATCGGCGCCCCCGGTGCCAGCCCCATGACGACAAGCAGACCGAAGCAGTCGACGATGCAGCAGCTCGGGCCCTACATGGGGCTCGGCTTCCAGCTTGCCGCAGCGATGGTGGTCTTCGGCGCGATCGGATGGTGGCTCGACGAGCGGTGGGGAACGACGCCGTGGCTGCTCGTCGTCGGCGTCCTGCTCGGCGCCGTCGGCGGGATGATCAGCATCATCCGTACGAGCATCCGCTCGGCCCGGACATCGAGCGGCGACGCGAAACGCTCGCCGGACTAACATCGGTACTGAATGCGCTTTCGTTTCCTCAGATCGGTGCTCGTGCTGACCGTCGTCGTCGCCGGAGCAATGGCCTATCCGACCATCGCCTGGGCCACGCCGGAGGTCGTCGATTCGATCGTCGCCTCGGCGATCATCGCGATCGTCAACGTGACGATCGGGCTCGTGGCCCTCGAATGGGCTATCGACAAGGCGAACGCTCCGTTCATGTACGTGGTCTTCGGGGGAATGGGCGTGCGCATGGGGCTGATCCTCGTCGCCCTGACCGTGCTGCTTCTCAACGGATACCACGCCCTGTCGCTTGCACTGTCGCTGATGGGCTTCTACGTCGTTTACACGATCGCCGAGATCGTCTACGTCCTGCGCGAGCTCGACAAGCGTCCCTCGCGCCGCAGCTCGCCCCGCAGGTCGGTCGATTCCCTCTCTCCTCGCACCATAGCAGTCAACCAGTACTACCGTCGATGAAAGATCCGAACGATCAGCTGCTTGCCCAGGCCGACACGAAGGTCGATACGACCACGGGCACACCGTCGACCGGAGCCCAAGGCAACGACGGTGCGAAGCAGGAGGGGAGCGTCTTCACGACGCTGCTGAAGACGCTCGGCGATCACCGCGAGCTGCACTTCGGCGGCGCGCACATCCCGCTGCCGATCCTGCTGTTCGACAACGGCGTGCACTTCTACCCGAGCCTGCACTCGATGAAGGAGGCGGGTCTGTACACGACCGACAAGGACGACCATCACATCTACCGCGCGGGAACCGAGCAGGCCCCGTCGCTCGACATGTCGGTGACCAGCCTGGTCGCGTTCCAGTGGATCTCGATGCTGATCCTGATGCTCGTCTTCATCCCGATGGCGAAGAAGTACAGGCGTGCCGGCATCCGTCCGCTCAAGGGCTTCCATAACGCCGTCGAGGCCGTCGTCGTCTACGTCCGCGACCAGATCGTCCTGCCGAATGCTGGCAGCGAGGGTCGCAAGCTGATGCCGATCTTCCTGACGTTCTTCTTCTTCATCCTGACGATGAACCTCATCGGCCTGGTTCCGATGGGCCACTCGGCGACCGGAAGTCTCAACGTCACCGCCGGGCTCGCGATCATCGCCTTCTTCGTGATCCAGATCGCCGCGATCGCCAAGAACGGCATCGGCGCCTGGCTGTATCACCTGACCGGCGGCGTGCCGACGTGGCTGTGGCCGATCATGGTGCCGGTCGAGGTGCTCGGCCTGTTCACCAAGCCCTTCGCCCTGGCGGTTCGACTCTTCGCGAACATGACCGCGGGTCACGTGATCCTGCTTTCGCTGATCGGCTTGACGTTCGTCGCCGGCGCGTTCATCCCCGTGATGATCGGCTTCTCGCTCTTCATCAACGTCCTCGAGCTCCTGGTGGCCTTCATCCAGGCCTACATCTTCACGATGCTGACCTCGGTGTTCGTCGGAATCGCGACGGCCGGGCACGACGACCACGGCCACGACGAAGCGCACGCCGCGGCGCACTGATCGGGCGCGGCCGATGGGATGCCGAAACCCACTGGAAAACTTTTGTAGGACCGCACGGCCTCGATTCTCCGTAGTTTCGCGAGTCTCACACCGATGCTCGGTCCTCTTCCGACGCAAGCAATACTGACGCAATAGCTCAATTCAATTCTCTCAACCATCCATTAGGAGCTCTTCAATGGACGCAACCGTATTCGCCTACCTCGCCGCTGGTTTTGGTGCCGCTATCACCGTGTTCGGAGCCGCTTCGGGCATCGGCCGTCTCGCGGGCGCAGCCCTCGAGGCCAGTGGACGCCAGCCGGAGGCCACCGGCGACGTGCGTACGACGATGATCATCGCGGCCGCTCTCATCGAGGGCGTCGCGCTGTTCGCGCTCGTCATCTGCATCCTCCTGGCGACGAAGTAAGCGCGTCCGTCAATGCTCCGCGTGCCGGAGCGCCCGATCAGACGATCGCGCGCTCCGGCCGGGATGCAACCCACCGGACGACGCCGCGTCGCGCGGCAGGCTCCGGCCAGTCTCCATCGATCAGTCGACCATACACGCCGGGAGATTCATGGACGTACTCGATATCCAGTTTGGCCCGATCATCTGGACGATCATCAACTTTCTGATCCTGCTGATCCTCCTGCGGGCGGTCGCATGGAAGCCGATCCTGCGCGCGCTCGAGTCGCGTGAGTCGGCGATCAGCGATGCGCTCGACCGTGCCGAGCACGCCCGTGCCGACGCCGAGCGCATTCTCGGCGAAAACCAGAAGGCACTCAAGCGTGCTGACGAGGAGGCGCAGAAGGTGCTGCGTGAGGGACGCGAGCTCGCAGAGCGCATGCAGGCCGAGGCCTCGCAGCGCGCGCAGCTCGAGACCCGCCGCATGCTCGAGCAGGCCAACGCCGAGATCGAGCGCAACAAGCAGCAGGCGCTGACCGAGCTCCGGGCCGAGGTCGCCAATCTCGCGGTCGATGCCGCCGAGCGAATCCTCAACGAGTCGCTCGACGGCGACCGTCACCGGCGGATCGTCGACCAGTACCTGAGCCAGACCACCGTCGCGTCGTAGCGAACCAACGCCTCTTCAGATCATGATCAAATCGAGAGTTGCCGAGCGCTACGCCAAGTCCCTGCTCGAGATGGCGACCGAGGACAACATCGTCGCCGAGGTCGAGGGGGATTTCCACACCGTCCGCGAGGCGATCGCCGGCTCGCGCGACCTCAGGAACTTCCTGGCGACGCCGATCATCGACGATCACCGCAAGGAGTCGATCCTGACGGAGATCTTCGCGACGCGCGTCTCGCCGCTGGTCGGCCGGTTCATCTCGCTGATGGCGCGCAAGGGAAGGGCCTCGCAGCTTCCGGACATCGTCGAGGCGTTCGAGGATCTTCTCGATCGCGTGCGCCAGATCACGCCGGCCGAGATCACGACCGCGGTCGTGCTCGATCCCGAGCAGCGGGCTCGTCTCGAGGCGCATCTGACGACGATGAGCGGCGGATCGCTGCGTCCGGTCTACCGGGTCGATCCCGAGCTCATCGGCGGCTTCCGCGCACGCTTCCAGGACCGCATGGTCGACGCCTCGGTGCGCCATCAGCTCGAGCGCCTGCGCGAGAGCCTGATCAGCGGCCGCAACTAGTACGGCTCCCGCGCGGCCCCGACTGCGCCGACGATCGAGGATCGAGCAACCGAAGAATTTTCATACCGAGTAGCATACAATGGTTGAAGTACGTCCAGATGAGGTCACTGCGATCCTCCGCAAGCAGCTGACCGGGTTCAGCAGCGAGGTCGACGTCTACGACGTCGGGACCGTGCTCGAGGTCGGCGCGGGCGTCGCCCGTGTCTACGGCCTGTCGAACTGCCTCGCCTCGGAGCTCGTCGAGTTCCCGAACGGCGTCGTCGGCATGGCGCTCAACCTCGAGGAGGACAACGTCGGCGTCATTCTCTTCGGCGATGACAAGCTCATCAAGGAGGGAGACACGGTCAAGCGCACGGGCAAGGTCGCCTCTGTGCCGGTGGGCGAGGCGCTTCTCGGGCGCGTCGTCAATCCGCTCGGCGTGCCGATCGACGGCAAGGGCCCGATCAATACGACCGAGACGCTCGAGATCGAGCGCAAGGCCACGGGCGTCATCACGCGCTATCCGGTGACCGAGCCGCTGCAGACGGGCATCAAGGCGATCGACGCGATGATCCCGATCGGACGCGGCCAGCGCGAGCTCATCATCGGCGACCGCCAGACCGGCAAGACTGCCGTGGCGATCGACACGTTCATCAACCAGAAGTACACGCACACGCCGGAGGCACGCGCGCTGGGCATCGACCCGGTGTACTGCATCTACGTGTCGATCGGACAGAAGGCCTCGACCGTCGCCAACGTCGTGCAGACGCTGAAGGACAACGGCGCCATGGACTACACGACCGTCGTCGTCGCGGGCGCGTCGGATCCGGCTCCGCTGCAGTTCATCGCACCGTACTCGGGCGCGTCGATGGGCGAGTACTATCGTGACTCGGGCCGTCATGCGCTCGTCGTCTACGACGATCTGTCGAAGCAGGCGATCGCCTACCGCCAGCTCTCGCTGCTGCTGCGTCGTCCGCCGGGCCGCGAAGCGTTCCCGGGAGACGTGTTCTATCTGCACTCGCGCCTGCTCGAGCGCGCGGCGAAGCTCGACAAGGAGTACGGCGGCGGCTCGCTGACCGCACTTCCGGTGATCGAGACGCAGGAGTCCGACGTGTCGGCGTACATCCCGACGAACGTGATCTCGATCACCGACGGACAGATCTACCTGATGCCGGGCCTGTTCAACGCGGGCGTCCGTCCGGCGGTCAACGTCGGCATCTCGGTCTCGCGCGTCGGCGGCAACGCCCAGATCAAGGCGATGAAGAAGATCTCCGGTACGCTCAAGCTCGACCTTGCGCAGTACCGCGAGCTCGAGGCCTTCGCGAAGTTCGGCTCCGACCTCGATCGTTCGACCCAGCAGCTGCTGCGTCGCGGCGCGCGACTGGTCGAGCTGCTGAAGCAGCCGCAGTACCGTCCGATGCCGGTCGAAGACCAGGTCGCGGTCATCTACGCGGGCACGAAGGGTCATCTCGATCCGCTGCCGCTCGAGGACGTGCGCCGCTTCGAGTCCGAGCTGCTCGAGTTCCTGCGGATGCGTCATCAGGATCTGCTGCCGTCGCTGGCGGCGAAGAAGGAGCTGACCGCGGAGATCACCGAAGAGCTCGATCGCGCGCTCGCCGATTTCTCGCGCTCGTTCCAGAAGACCGAGGCCGTCGTCCCGGCGTAAGGCCGGCCGTCGCACTGTTCGTCAACCGGCTTTCGTTCACCGAATCAGCGACCCATGGCCAAGTTTCGCGAGCTTCGTGCTCGTATCTCAGGCGTCGAGAACACGGCGAAGATCACCTCGGCAATGAAGATGGTCGCGGCCGCGAAGCTGCGGCGCGCGCAGGATGCGATCATCGCGGCACGTCCGTACGGACGCAAGCTCCAGGAGCTGCTGCAGTTTCTGGCGTCGACCGAGGAGGGCGCGACGCTCAGCCCGCTCTTCGCCGAGCGTGACGTCGAGCGCGTCGCCGTCGTCGTCATCGCGGCCGATCGCGGTCTGTGCGGTGCGTTCAACACGAACGTCATCCGCGCGGCCACGACGCTGATCGATCAGGAGTATGCCGCGCATCGCGCGAGCGGCCGTCTCGACCTGATCACCGTCGGCAAACGCGCCGTCGACTTCTTTGCCAAGCGGACCTACAACGTCATCGCGTCGTATCCGGGGATCTTCGGGCACCTCGAGTTCAGCCTCGCGCGCTCGATCGTCGCGGACCTGACCGACTCGTTTCTGCAGGGCCGCGTCGATCGCGTGGTCATCGTCTACACCGAGTTCCGCTCGGCGATCAAACAGACGGTGATCACCTCGCAGTTCCTGCCGATCCCGAAGCTCGAGGGGTCGCAGATGCCGGCCGCGCCGATCGAGTACATCTTCGAGCCGTCGCGAGCCGAGCTGCTCACGTCGCTGCTGCCGAAGTACCTCAACACGCGCTTCTGGAACATGCTCCTCGACTCCAACGCCGCCGAACAGGGGGCGCGGATGACCGCGATGGAGAACGCGACGAAGAACGCCCGCGACCTCGTACGCACGCTTCGGTTGAGCTACAACAAGGCGCGCCAGGCCTCGATCACGACCGAGATCCTCGAGATCGTCTCGGGCGCCGAAGCCCTTCGCGAGGGATAGGCGAAAGCCTCCGATCATGGAAACGGGGTACCGGCGATGTCGGACCCCGTTTCGTGTTTTCATTCTGACCTCGAGACGCCGTGTTCCGATCTCCACTGACTCCGATCTTCCTCGTCGTCGCGGTCGACGTGTTCGGGATGACGCTGATGATCCCGCTGCTGCCGTTCTACGCGCAGCACTTCGGCGCGTCTCCGCTGATCGTCGGAGTGCTGCTGGCGAGCTTCGCGGCGAGCCAGCTGCTGTCGGGTCCGATCCTCGGCAGGATCTCCGACACGGCGGGCCGTCGGCCGACGCTCATCATCAGCCAGATCGGAACGTGCATCGGCTTCCTCGTCCTCGCGTTCGCGGGCTCGCTCTGGATGGTGTTCCTCGGACGAATCATCGACGGACTCACCGCCGGCAATCTCACCATCGCCCAGGCCTACATCAGTGACGTGACGAAGCCGGAGGAGCGCACGCGCGCCTTCGGGCTCATCGGCATCGCCTTCGGCATGGGCTTCCTGCTTGGACCGGCGATCTCTGGATACCTCTCGCAGTTCGGACTGCAGTGGCCGGCGTTCGCCGCGGCGGGACTCTCGTTCCTGTCGATCCTCGCCTCGACGTTTCTGCTGCCGCGGGTGCCGCGTCGCGAGCCGCCCGCCGGCGTGCAGGGCGGGCGGATGGAGACGATCACGCGCTACTTCGCCCGCCCGCTGCCGCGTCGGCGCCTGCTCGAGTTCTTCGCGTTCGTGCTCTCGTTCTCGATGCTCATCGGCGGCACCGCGCTGTTCCTCGGCCATCGCATGGGCTTCAACGCTGAGCAGACCGGATACATGTTCGGATTCTCCGGGCTGATCGGCGCGATCATCCAGGGCGGACTGCTCGGGCGGCTCGTCAAGCGCTACGGCGAGGAGAAGCTCGCCATCGTCGGCTTCGTCGCGATGGCCCTCGGACTCGGCCTGCTCGGAACCGTCTACGAGCTCTGGTGGCTCCTCGTGCTCGTCGGTGTCGGCGCGTTCGGCTCGTCGGTCGTGCGGCCGGCGCTGACCACGCTGCTGACGCACAGCGTCGGTCCGCACGAACAGGGCGCGGTCCTCGGCGTCAGCCAGTCGCTCTCGAGCATCGCCGCGATCATCGGCCCGATCGTCGCCGGCTGGCTCATCGATCACGAGCTGCTCGGCACATGGGGACTCGTCGGCGGCGCGGTCGCACTCGTCGGCGCGGTCTTGCTCACGCGCGAGACTCGCGAGGAGCCGGCGGTGTAGGTCCGACGGTGTAGATCCGACGGTGTCGATCTGACGCTGTCGACGCGACGGCGTCGGTCGACGGGAGGGCGTGGTTCGGCGCCGTGCCGTGACGTTCATGCCTGACATGGTCGAGCCAGGCTCGTCGACGAATCCCTGTCGTCGACGAGCCTGGCTCGTGGTTTCAATGCGGCGCTACGACCCGTGGCCGCCGCGCTCGCCCTGGTTCTCGCCGGACTGCCCGCTTGACGCCGCCCTGTCGTTCAGCATCGCGCCACCCTCGATGCCGCTCCCCGAGCCGTGACTTCCCGACTCGCCGCCCTGCGGACGCCCGTCGCTCTCGGTGTGCTCATCGTCACGGATCTCCGACCCCATCTTCCCGCGCGGCTCGACGCCGCCCGTCGCGTTGCCCGGCGCGTTGCCGGTGCCCGCGCTGCGCTCGTGCGTATTGCGCTCCTCGGCGCCCTCGTCCAATCGGCTGCTCCTGGTGCTCATGTCTGGTTCCTCGCGGTGGTGATACCGTCGTTCGTACCGTCGACAGGCATCCTCAATTGTCGTGCCCCTCGACCTGTCCCGAATGCGTCTGCGAGGCCGGTTCCGTCGCACTTGGCAACAGCGAGATGATCCGTTTCATCCGTACCTTTGAATTCTCGATGATCGGTCATCAGGGGAAACGAACTGCAGGGAGAACGACGATGGAGCTGGCAGAGCGAATCGGCAACGACATGAAGGAGGCGATGCGGTCCGGAGAGAAGCTTCGCCTCGAGACCATTCGCTCGCTGCGGGCGGCGATTCTGGAGCTCGAGAAGAGCGGAAAGGGCGCGACGACCGACGAGGACGAGCTCAAGGCGGTCATGAACCAGGCGAAGCGTCGCAAGGACGCCGCCGAGCAGTTCCGCGCGGCCGGACGCATCGATCTCGCCGAGAAGGAGGAAGCGGAGCTCGTCATCATCGAGGAGTATCTGCCGAAGCAGCTCAGCGACGGCGAGATCCGCGCGGAGGTGGACCGGATCGTCGCCGAGACCGGCGCGAGCGGTCCGGGCGACTTCAAGACGGTGATGCCGAAGGCGATGGCCGCGATGCGGGGACGTGCCGACGGCAACCGGGTTCAGGCAGCCGTCCGCGCTGCATTGGAGGGAAGCGCGGGATGACGCGAGACGATCTGTTCCGCTCGAGTCTCGATCAGCTCGAGTTCTACCGCGTCCTGGAGCACGTCGCGTCGTTCGCCGCGTCGTCGCTCGGCGTCGAGCACATCGCCGAGATGATGCCGATGAGCGACGAGGAGGCCATTCGCAACGAGATCGGGATGGTCGACGAGGTGCGCACGATCGTGCGCCGGGCCGAGTCGGTACCGCTCGACGGCATCCACGACATCCGCGAGGCGCTGTCGTTCTCGAAGGTCGCCGGCGCGGTGCTCAGCGGCGAGAACTTCCTGCACATTCTCTCGACGATCCAGGGCGCGCGCAAACTGCGCGAGTACTTCGGAGGCCGCCGCGATTCATCGCCGCTGCTGCACGAGCTCACCGCCGACATTCATCAGAACAGAATTCTCGAGCGCCACATCGCCGACGCGATCGACGACGCCGGCTCCGTGCGCGACAACGCCTCGCGCGAGCTCTTCCGCATCCGTCGCGAGATCATCGACCGCTCGGCCGCACTGCGCCAGCGCCTGCAGAGCATCCTGCGCCGGGTCGCCGAGGACGAGCTCGTGACTGAGGAGTACGTCACGCTGCGCGAGGGAAGGCTCGTGCTGCCGGTGCGCACCGAGTACAAGCGGCGCATTCCCGGCATCATTCACGGAGAATCGCAGTCGGGCTCGACGGTCTTCCTGGAGCCCGCCGAGATCTTCGACATGAACAACGAGATCTCCGAGCTCACGTTCGCCGAGCGTCGCGAGGTCGAGAGGATTCTGCGCACGCTCACCGAGGAGCTCGCCAGCGAGGCCGACCAGTACCAGCTCGCGATGTGGAAGCTGCAGCTCGCCGACTCGGTCACAGCACGCGCGCGCTACGCCGAGCGATTCGACTGCGCGGTGCCGGTCGTCACCGACGACGAGGTGATCCGCCTGCGCGACGCCCGCCATCCGATCCTGCTGACGCGGCTCGAGACGGTCGTGCCGATGTCGATCGAGCTCGACCGCACGCAGCGCTGCGTCGTCATCAGCGGTCCGAACGCCGGCGGCAAGACCGTGGCGATGAAGACGCTCGGCCTCGTGACGATGATGGCGCTCTGCGGCATGCATCCACCGGCGCTCGAGTGCACGGTGCATCCGTGCGCGGTGTTCACCGACATCGGTGACCAGCAGTCGGTCGAGAACGACCTGTCGACGTTCAGCTCGCACATGACGCGCATCGGGCAGATCGTCGCGAGCGTCATGATCGGCGACATCGTGCTGCTCGACGAGATCGGAACCGGCACCGATCCCGACGAGGGCGGCGCGATCGCCGCGGCGATCCTCGAGCACCTGCTGGCGCGCCGCGCGTTCATCCTGGCGACGACCCATCACAGCTACCTGAAGATCTTCGCCTACGAGACCGACGCGGTCGTCAACGCGGGCATGGAGTTCAACCAGAAGACGATCACGCCGACCTACCGGCTGATCGTCGGCATGCCGGGCAACAGCTACGCGTTCGAGCTGCTCGAGCGCTTCAACTTCGACGAGAAGATCCTCGCCGGCGCGCGCTCGAAGCTCGGCGAGGAGCGCAACCGGATGACCGAGATCATCGGTCAGCTCGAAGAGACGCTCGCCGAGAGCAGGACGCTGCGCGACGAGCACCTTCGCCAGCGCGACGAGGCCGAGTCGCTCCGCCAGCGCCTCGAGAGCGAGCAGCGCGAGTACAGCCAGCGCCGACAGACGATCATCAACGATGCCCGCGAGGAAGCTCGCGCGACGCTCGCGAAGGCGAACAGCCTGATCGAAAACACGATCCGCGAGATACGCGCCGGAGCCGGCAACGACCAGGTGCGCGAGATGCGCCGGGCGATCGAGGAGGCGCGCGCGGGGACCGCACCGGTGGCCGACCCGCAGGCCGCGCAGGAGCGAGGCTTCCGCAAGGGCGATACTGTCCGGCTCAAGGGCGGCGCGCAGATCGGCGAGCTCGAGTTCGATCCGGACGAGCGCGGCGGCGTCATCGTGATGTTCGGCAACCTCCGGATGCGCTCGCACATCGACGAGCTCGAGGCGGTCGGGCGCAAGGAGGTCAAGCGGGAGCAGGCGGGCAGGACCTCCGTGGTCAACGTCAACGAGGCCGAGACGCGGATCGACGTGCGCGGGCGCTATGGCGACGAGGCGGTCGTCGAGCTCGAGCAGGCGATCACGGCCGCGCTCAACGCGCACATCACGTCGATCGAGATCATCCATGGCAAGGGAACCGGGGCGCTGCGACGTCGCATCCACGATTTCCTGCAGACTCATCCCAGCGTCGCGTCGTTCAGGCTCGGCACCCTCACCGAGGGGGGTGCGGGCGTGACGATCGTCGACCTGAAGTAATCGCACAGGACACCCCATGAAGCGAATCCTCATCGCCAATCGTGGCGAGATCGCGCGCCGGGTCATTCGGACCGCGCGCCGGATGGGAATCGAGACGGTCGCCATCTACTCCGACGCCGACACGCCGTCGCTGCACGTGCGCGAGGCGGACATGGCGATCCGACTCGACGGACTGACGCCCCGCGAGACCTATCTCGACATGGAGAAGGTGATCAGGGCAGTTCGCACCAGCGGCGCCGACGCGGTTCATCCCGGCTATGGATTCCTGAGCGAGAACCCCGAGTTCGCGCGACGCTGCCAGCAGGAGGGGATCGTGTTCATCGGTCCGAGTCCCGAGCAGATCGAGACGCTCGGTAGCAAGACCAACGCGCGACAGATCGCCATCGAGGCCGGCGTGCCGGTGATGCCGGGCTCGGCCGCGGCGATCGGATCGATCGAGGAGGCTCGCGAGGTTGCCGAGCGCATCGGCTACCCGGTGCTGCTCAAGGCGGCAGCCGGTGGCGGCGGCAAGGGCATGCGCGTCGTGGACGAGCCCTCACGGCTCGAGGAGTCGCTGCGCATGGCGCGCGGCGAGGCGCAGACGGCGTTCAACAGCGACGAGGTGTTCCTCGAGAAGTACGTGCTGAAGCCGCGCCACGTCGAGATCCAGGTGATCGCCGACACGCACGGCAACGTGCTGGTGCTCGGCGAGCGCGAGTGCTCGGTGCAGCGACGGCACCAGAAGGTCATCGAGGAGTCGCCGTCGATGGCGCTCGACGAGGACCTGCGCCAGCGGATGTTCGACAGCGCGCGCACGCTCGTCAGCGCCGTCGGCTACACCAACGCCGGCACGCTCGAGTTCCTGCTCGACGCGCAGGGCAACTACTACTTCCTCGAGGTCAACACGCGCCTGCAGGTCGAGCATCCGGTGACCGAGATGTGCACCGGCCTTGACCTCGTCGAGCTGCAGCTTCGGGTCGCGCGCGGCGAGGCGCTGCCGATCACGACGGAGCAGGTCGTCCGTCGCGGCGCGGCGATCGAGTGCCGCATCAGCGCCGAGGACGTGCACGCCGGCTTCATGCCGAGCATCGGCATGATCCGTGAGGTGATCGAGCCGGAGGGAGAGAACATCCGGGTGGACTCGGCGCTCTATGATGGCATGCCGGTCACGCTGTATTACGACCCGATGCTCGCGAAGGTGATCACCTGGGGCGAGACGCGCGACGAGGCGATCGCGACGATGCTCGAGGCGCTCGATCACCTGCACATCGCCGGCATCAGCACGACTGCCCCGTTCTGCCGGTTCGTGCTGCAGCATCCGGCGTTTCGCGCCGGAGACTACTCGACCGGCTTCGTCGGCGAGCACTGGAACGGCGTCGAGCATCCGCTCGATCCGGAGCTCGTCCGGCTCGCGGCCGCGGCCGCGATCCGCACGGGCGAGCGACTCGGCGAGCGAATGCTCGCCGCGTCCGTCGCCGAGCGCATCGGATAACAACTCCTCATGCCGTCGTTCGTTCACGCGTGTCCCCATTGCCATACGTCCGGAAAGGTGCATCGCTCGCTCGCGCGGAACTTCCGCGAGAAGGTCGCGAGGGTGCTCCTTCCGGTCTACGGCGTCTATCGCTGTCACAACTGCAACTGGCGTGGGTGGCTTCCGCGCGGCAGCACGTCGCCGGCGATGCGCCGGCTGCTGATCGTGCTCTACAGCACGATCATGCTCGCGATCGTCGCCTACGCCGCGGTCGTGCTCGTCGAGAACTGGCCGCGCCCGAAGTACAATTACCCGGGCGCGGTCGACAAGTGAGTCGGGATCGGATCAGTATTCATCGCAACCACCTTCGAGTCGATGTCATCAACCGTTGAGACCCGCACGACCACAGCCGAGGACGCCACGTCGCTCGGTCTGACCGAGAGCGAGTTCGGACGCATCTGCGACGTGCTCGGCCGCGCACCGAACTACACCGAGCTCGGTGTGTACTCGGTGATGTGGAGCGAGCACTGCTCGTACAAGAACTCGATCGCACAGTTGAAGACCCTGCCGCGCAGCGGAGGACGACTGCTCGTCGAGGCCGGCAGCGAGAATGCCGGACTGGTCGACGTTGGAGGCGGCTACGCGGTCGCGTTCAAGATCGAGAGCCACAACCACCCGTCGGCCGTCGAGCCGTACCAGGGCGCCGCGACCGGCGTCGGCGGAATCCTGCGCGACATCTTCACGATGGGCGCGCGACCGATCGCCGCGCTCGACTCGCTGCGCTTCGGACGCCTCGACGACGCGCGCACGCGCTATCTGTTCGAGGGCGTCGTGCGCGGCATCGGAGACTACGGCAACTCCTTCGGCGTGCCGACCGTCGGCGGCGAGGTCTACTTCGAAGACTGCTACCGCGACAACCCGCTGGTCAACGCGATGGCCGCGGGGATCGTCCGAACCGACGCGACCGTCTCGGCGACCTCGGCGCGCCCGGGACTCGCGGTCATGATCCTCGGCTCGCGCACCGGGCGCGACGGCATCCACGGCGCGTCGCTGCTCGCCTCGCGCGAGTTCGACGAGCTCACCGAGGACATGCGTCCGACGGTGCAGGTGGGCGATCCGTTCGGCGAGAAGCTGCTGCTCGAGGCAACGCTCGAGCTCATCGCCAACGGCGTCGTCGAGGGCATGCAGGACATGGGGGCGGCCGGCATCAGTTGCTCGACGTCGGAGATGAGCGCCAAGGGCGAGACCGGCATGCGGATCGACCTGGATCTGGTGCCGCTTCGCGAGGCGGGCATGAGCGCCTACGAGATCATGCTCTCGGAGTCACAGGAGCGAATGCTTCTCGTCGTCAAGCCGGAGCTCATCGCCGAGGTCGAGCGAATCTGCGCTAAGTGGGATCTTCCCGTGACGCGCATCGGCGAGACGACCGGTGACGGGATGCTCGAAGTGCTGCACGGCGGCGGTGTCGTCGCGCGGATTCCGGCGGAGAGCCTCGTGCTCGGCGGCGGCGCCCCGGTGTACCAGCGCGAGTGGCGCGAGGCGTCGTACGTCGAGGAGGCGCGCTCGGTCGACGTGCGCTCGCTCATCGGCGACGTCGATCCGACCGAGGCGTTCAACGCGCTCATCGAGTCGCCGAACATCGCGTCGAAGCGCTGGGTCTACGAGCAGTACGATTCGATGGTCCGCACCAACACGGTGCAGTCGTTCACCTCCGACGCGGCGGTGATCCGGCTCAAGGAGATCGAGGGCAGGGCGATCGCGCTGACGACCGACTGCAACAGCCGCTACGTCTATCTCAACCCGTACGTCGGCGCATCGATCGCGGTCGCAGAGGCCGCGCGCAACGTCGCGTGCACGGGAGCGCAGCCGGTGGCGATCACCAACTGCCTGAACTTCGGCAACCCGTACAACCCCGAGGTCTACTGGCAGTTCCGTGAAGCGATTCGCGGCATGGGCGACGCGTGCCGCGCGCTCGACACGCCGGTGACCGGCGGCAACGTCTCGTTCCACAACGAGTCGCAGGAGCGCGCGGTGTTCCCGACGCCGACGATCGGCATGCTCGGCGTCATCGACGACCTGGCGCACGTGACGCCGTCCGGCTTCATGGAGGAGGGCGACGAGGTCGCGCTGCTCGGCTTCGAGCGCTTCGAGCTCGGCGGCAGCGAGTTGCTCGCGCTGCGGGGACAGAAGGTGCTCGGCGACGCGCCGGCGCTGGATCTCGACGAGGAGGTCCGGCTGCAGCGTGCGCTGCTCGAGGCGATCCGCGCGGGCGCGATCCGCTCGGCGCACGACACGGCCGAGGGAGGCCTTGCGGTGGCCCTTGCTGAGTGCGCGATCAACAGTCGTGGCGGCGAGCTCGGCGTCGTCGCGGAGTACCGACGTGACGACGAGACTGCGGCGCTCTTCGGCGAATCGCAGACGCGCGTGGTCATCAGCATCGACCCGGAGCGCTCGGCGCAGGTCCGCGAGATCGCGGCGCGACATGCGGTGCCGGTGCTGACGCTGGGACGGGTGGAGCGCGGGACGTTCCGGCTGAACTCGATCGCGTCAACGGTTGCGGCGATCACCGAGCGCTACACGACGGCGATCGAGCGGATCATGGTGCGCGAGCAGGCGACGGCCTGAGCGATGGCGCATCGCGGAAACTGACGAACGCCCCGGCGCCACTGGCGCCGGGGCGTTCGCGTGACGCATCCGACCGCATCCAACCAATACCCGTTATTGCATAGATGAATTTTTCCGACATCACCTACACCGGTCCCGCGATCGACGACGTCGTGCTGCTCGAGCGCATCGACGACGCGCACCGGGCGCTGCTCGAACGCACCAACGGCCTGATCGCATTCGGAGGCGGACTGCACATCAGAGGGATCTGTGAAGAGCCGGCGTGGCATTCGCTGAAGGCGGCGTGGGAGGGACCGGAGGCGTACCACCGGCTCTATCCGGAGCTCCTCGCCGACGACGTCCCGTTCGCGCAGGATGCGTTCGGCGACCAGTGGCTGCTGCGCGACGGCTTCGTCATCCGGCTCAACGCCGAGGACGCGGTGATCACCGAGACCGGCCTTCGCCTCGAGGAGTTCATCGAGGCCGCGTGCGACGATCCCGTCGACTTCCTGGCGCTGGAGCTGTTCGAAGAGTGGAGGGGAGACGGGGGCGTTCTGGAGCCGGGGATGCTGTTGCGAATCCATCCTCCGGCCTGCAGCGAGGAGGCGCTCAGCGGCGTGTCGGTCGTGGCCGTGACGGCGCGGCAGCGCTTCGTCGAGCTCGTCAACCTCGCGCATGCGATCCGAAGCCTTCCTCCGGCGGACGACGCCGTCGGCTGAAACTCCTGCGCGACTACTCGTGCGTGAGCTGATCGAGCGAGATGCGGTGGACGTGCTCGAGTCGATGACCCAGGAAGCGCTCGCCGACCTCGACGAACTTGTGGGGAAAGTCGCTGAGGTAGTACGTGTGCCGCGGCAGCGACGCCGAGGCGTTCAGAAGGTCCATGCTCTCGAGCGTGGCGCGCGCGAGCTCGGCGGTGGCGACCGCGGGGTTGATCAGCGTCACGCCGGAGCCCGCGATCGAGGCGATGCTCGGCTCGAGCACCGGATAGTGCGTGCAGCCGAGAATGAGCGTGTCGATCGATCGTGCGAGCATCGGCTGCAGATACTCGCGGGCCATGATCCTGGTGACCTCGTGGTGCGAGTATCCCTCCTCCGCGAGCGAGACGAACAACGGACACGCCCGGTCGAGGACGGTGACATCGGGGAGCATGTGGCGCAGCGCCTGCTGGTAGGCCTGGGAGCGAATCGTTCCCTCGGTACCGATCACGCCGACGATGCGCGATCGGGTCGCGGCGCTCGCGGCGGTCGCGCCCGGCTCGATCACGCCGAGCACCGGAACGCTCGCGACCGAGCGCACGGCTTCGAGCGCGACCGACGACGCGGTGTTGCACGCGATGATGATCATCTTCACGCCGATCGACTCGAGGAAGCCCTGCGCCTGCAGCGAATACTCGATGACGGTCTCGCTCGACTTCGAGCCGTAGGGCACGCGCGCGGTGTCGCCGAAGTAGACGATGTTCTCATGCGGCATCAGGCTCATGACCTGCTGCGCGACGGTGAGACCGCCGATGCCGGAATCGAACAGACCGATGGGAAGCGAGGAGCGCGATGGCATCAGCGACGAAGTTCCTGGACCGTGTCCGGTTTCGGGGCCCGCTCGTTGACCGGATGGGCGATCGCGGTCCACGCGCTGTCGGCGTTAAAGGGAGAGCGTTGAAACGGGCAGTGCCGCTCGGTGCGCGCGGGATCGGCGGCATGGCATCCGTAGCAGTCCTGAAGCGATCCGGCGGCGCCGCCGTTGGCGGTGAACGCCGCGCGCTCGCGCATGACGTCGTAGTAGCCGTAGCGTGAGCCCGCGCCATGACAGCGCTCGCAGCCGACGCCCTCGACGACGATTGCGGCCTCGCCCTCGGCGAGCGCTTCGCGTCCCATTGTCGTGTGACAGCCAACACAGTCGCCGACCGATGCGTTGTTCGCCTTGAGGTATGCGCGCGCCGAATCCGACTGGAGTGCGTTGTATGCGTCGGCGTGGGCACTGTTACGCCAGATCGCGAACTGCCGGCCGGCGTTGATCGACGAATGGCACGCGGCGCAACGCTGCGCGCCCGTGAACGTCGCCGACTCGTCGCCGAGATCGCGGCTCATGCGCACGAGCAGGAAGGCGGCGAGGGCGATCGTCGCGATGAGGAGGAGGTAACTGATGCGAATCAGCATAGGCTATCGAGGCCGCTAAGATAGCAGCACCGACACCAATGCAACGATGGTGCCCGAAGCAGTCGCGATCGCGCCGCGCGGCGCTGCGCTTGCTCGCGGCAGGCTCCCGCGCGGCTTGTGCTTTCTAGACCCCGTCGTATATTTCTTTTTCTTGGAGCACCGCCTCGACGGTATCACCCCCTTGCAGGGAGCCAGCCCACGACGGGCCCGTCGACCCGAGCGCACACGGAACAACTGACGCACTTACTTAATCGACCCCGGCCATGACGGACTTCGGCAACGGCCCAGAGCCGCAGGAGCAGAACGCTCCCGGCACCGACGAACTCGCTGCATCCTCCCAGGAACCAACCACCGAGGGCGACGCATCCGCTGCGTCCGAGGGATCTTCCGCACCCGCTGATGCGGGTGAGACCGGCGCGGGCGCAGCGGCCCGCAATGCCGAGGGAGCTGGCGGCGCGTCGCAGGCATCCGATGCCGCGGTCGGCGAGCAGACTTCAGCCGGGCTTCCGACCGCCGGCGAGTCCGGCGTCGAGGAAACCGGCACCGGCGGCGGTCCTCTCAGCGCGCCCGAACAGGCGAGCGCTGGCGAGACCACGTCGCAGACCGCGGATGCCGCACCGCAGCCGAGTGTCGCGGAGACGACACCGCAGTCGAGCGGCGCGGAGACGGCCTCCGAGCCGGCCGGCGATGCATCGGCATCGCAGCCAGGCGCCGAGGCGTCGGGCTCCGCCGACATCGCGCACGCGGCCGAGGGCGCCGTCGATCCGGCCGCGGCCGGTGGCGAGACTGCGTCGGCCGAGGGTGGCGAGACTCCGCAGGCCGAGGGCGACGAGAGCGCACCTGCCGAGGGCGGCGGTCGCCGCGGCGGTGGCGGACAGCGCTCGTGGCGTCCTCCG
>Ga0247823_10000208_pt1 | contig 50016 bp, 46 predicted proteins | sample 13C_PalmiticAcid_2_FD_192426 | JGI IMG/M metagenome (GOLD analysis project Ga0247823, IMG submission 192426) | Soil microbial communities from agricultural site in Penn Yan, New York, United States - 13C_PalmiticAcid_Day30 | ecosystem: Environmental > Terrestrial > Soil > Agricultural land... | reverse complement strand
GCTGACCGGCGCGACGGTGATGCTGACGCTGACCCTCTCGACGCTCGGCCTTCCGCTCGAAGGTGTCGGGCTGCTGCTCGCGATCGATCCGATCCTCGACATGGGGCGGACCGCGGTGAACGTCGCCGGGCAAATTCTGGTGCCGACGATTGTGGCCAAGCGCGAAGGCGTGCTGGACGAGTCGCGCTTCGGCGGCGCCGAGCCGGTTCCGCAGGCTGCGTAGATTGGCGGGCCGTCCCGGCGGGCGGCCCGCCTGATCGCTATCTGGCGCGGGCAGCTTCGGCGGCGCGCCACACGCGCAGGAAGTTTCCGCCCCAGATTGCGTCGATCTGATCGGTGGAATAGCCGCGTTTCAGCAGTTCCGCGGTGACGTTGGGCGCTTCGGCCTCACTGTCGAAGCCGGTGACGCCCGCGCCATGGTCGAAATCGGTGCCGATGCCGACATGCTGCCAGCCGATCCGCTTCACGACATAGTCGATATGGTCGGCATACTCCGCCAGAGTCGCGCGCGGCGCGGCGGCACTGGCGGCGTCGAGATAGGCTTCGCGTTGCGCGGGCGGCAGCGTGTCGCTGTCGTCATAAGCGGTCTTGTAGGCAGCCGGCAGGCCGAAGCCGACACGGACCGCGGAGACCTTGGCGCGCTCCGCCTCCGTCGCGACATGCAGATAGCTCGAAAAGGGCGTGAGCTGGACGATCCCGCCCTTCGCCTTGATCGCATCGAGCTCGGCGTCGCTCAGGTTGCGCGTGTTGTCGATCAGCGCGCGGGGGTTGGAATGCGTCGCGGCGACCGGCGCCCGGCTGAGCGCAAGGGTCTGGAGCAGCGCATCGGTCGAAAGCTGCGATACGTCGATCAGCGCACCCAGATCGTTGAGCCGTTTCACCGCTTCGCGTCCGAGCGGCGACAAGCCCTTATGCTCGGCCGCCGGCTCCTTGTCGGGGCGCGAGCTGTCGGAGAACGCGTTGTGCCCGGCATGGTTGAGCGCGAACACGCGCGCGCCGGCGCGATAGAAGACGTCGAGCTGCGACACATCGCTGCCGATCGAACGCGCGTTCTGGAACCCGATGATCAGTGCAATCTTGCCCTGTGCGTGCAAGGCTTCGACATCGCCGGGCGAACGCGCGATGCCGACCGACGCGGGATTGTCGGCGGCAAGCTTGCGGATCAAAGCGAGCTTGGCGTCGGCTTCCTTGCGTGCTGCGGCAACCCCCGCCGCGTCGCGCGGTCCCGGGCCGACGGCGACCGCCAGCACTACCGCATCGACTCCGCCGGCCTTGAGGTGAAGGAGGTCGACCCGCGATCCGCCGCCGGGCAGATAATAGCGTCTCGGCGTTTCGGGCAGCAGCACATCGGCATGGCCGTCCAGCACCAGCGCCTTGGCGTGCACTCCGGCCGCGGTCGGGAGCGGGGCATCCTCGGCAACCGCAAACGGCGCCAGCGTGAGTGCGGTCGTGGCGATCAGCCCCGTGAGTAGAAACCTGCGCATCGAAACGATTCCTCCGATAGGGTCAGGCTCCGCGTTCAATCTATAGTCATGAAGTAGGTTTTACGCAGAAATTCGGCTTTCAGCGGGTGAAGTCAGGCCATTGGCCGGGGCTGTTACGGTCTGCCGCCGCAGTTGTATTATGGGTCGTATTGATTTATATACCGGGCGATATGGAAAGCGTTGCCACTCTCCCCGCCAAGGGCCGCCCCCGCGAATTCTGCGTCGATGCCGCGCTCGCCGCTGCGCTGCGCGTGTTCTGGAGCAAGGGCTATGAAGGCGCCTCGCTCAACGATCTGACCGAGGCGATGGGCATCACCCGCCCCAGCCTCTATGCCGCGTTCGGCAACAAGGAAGCGTTGTTCCGCAAGACGCTCGATCTCTATGAGGCCGAGAAGCTCTGCTACATCAGCGCCTCGCTCGAACAGCCCACCGCGCGCGAGGTTGCGCGGCACATGCTCAATGGCAGCATGAAGAACCAGACCAGCAAGAGCGAGCCGCATGGTTGCCTTGGCGTCATCAGCTCGGTCGCGTGCGGCGAGGAGGCGGAGTGCATCCGCCAGGAAGTGCTGGAACGCGGCAAGGTCGCGCGCCGCGCGCTGGTTGCGCGGCTGGAGCGCGCCAAGGCCGAAGGTGACCTGCCCGGCAGCGTCGATATCGAGGGGCTGACCAGCTTTCTCTACGCGATCATCCAGGGGATGGCGGTGCAGGCAGGCGCCGGCGCGACCCGCGAGGATCTCGAGCGATTGATCGACACCAGCATGGCGGTCTGGCCGTCCAAATAAACGCTTTACCCCGGTATCGTGAAATCTCTATCGGTCGGTACAGAAAGCAGTTGACGCAGCGCAACACGATTTCTATACCGTGTGGTATAGAAGATGGGCGATCCTCCCCGGGCGCCCCAGGCATCGAAAGGGAAACGATGCGGCGATGTACGATTTTCTGAGGACTGACTCCGGGCGCTGACGCCCGGTCCATCCGATAATCCAATTCCGGCGATTGCCCCGGCGAGCATGTGCTTTGCCGCGTGGGGGCATGCGTTCCGCCGGCCAGCAGATTCAAAAACACCGCGCTTTGGTGGCCGATGCCGCTCGCCCTTTGCGCACAGAGGAGACACGTCCATGGCCTATCTCGCCTTTGCCGAAGCTGGCGTACCGGTTGCCGCACCGTCCGCCGTCTTCACGTCCCCCAAGCCCACCGCCCCTGCTGCACGGGCGCAGTTCTCTGCGCTCGAATGGTCGGTGGTCGCCCTCGCCGAGCGCGATTCGCTCTCCACCTTGCGGAACCCCAGCCGCATGGCGGTCGCGCTCGGCAACCTTTTCGGGGATACCCGTAATCCCAAACTCGCCGACCCGAAGCTCGAGGCGCTCCGCCGCCTCGCGGTGCTGACCTGGCACCATGGCTATCGCGTCGCCGAATCCGCCGTGCGCGCGTTCGTCGCCGCCGGTTTCACCCTTCAACACTATGAGCTGCTCGCGGGCAGCATCGTCAGCGCGCGCGTCAAGCGCCGGAGCAATCAGCGATGAACATGATCACCCGTATCGAACCCGTCGAACCCGTCTCGAAGCGCCGCTTCCGCGATCTGCCGCTGTGGCAGCGCGTATCGGCCTTCGTCCTGCCCATCGCCGCCATCGGCGCAGGCGTCGGTCTCTTCAACCGGGAGGCGCCGGCGCTTGCCGCTCCGCCGCCGCCCACCGTGACCGTCGCCACCCCGCTGGCGCGCGACCTTACGCAATGGGACGACCATGTCGGCCGGTTCGAAGCGTCGAAGAGCGTCGAGGTGCGTCCGCGCGTTTCGGGCGCGGTAACCGCGGTGCACTTCACCGATGGCGCGATCGTGCAGAAGGGCCAGCTGCTCTTCACCATCGATCCGCGTCCCTTCGCCGCCTCGCTCAACGAAGCGCGCGCGGGCGTCGCACAGGCGCAGAGCGATCTCGCGCTCGCCGACGCCGATCTCGCCCGCGCCAGCCGGTTGCTGACCGAGGATGCGGTGTCGAAGAGCGATTACGATCGTCTCGCTGCCCGCGTCCGTGCCGCGCGTGCTTCGCTGGCCGCGGCACAGGCCCGCGTCGGCGGCCGTGCGCTCGACGTACAGTTCACCCAGGTCCGCGCGCCGATCACCGGCCGCATCTCCGACCGCCGCGTCGATGCCGGCAACCTCGTCTCCACCGCCGATGTCGGCGGCGGCACGCTGCTGACCACGATCAACGCGCTCGACCCGATCTACTTCACCTTCGACAGCTCAGAGGCGCTCTACCTCAAGGCGCAGCGCGAGCGGTCGAAATCGGGCGGCGTCGCGCAGCAGGTCGAGATCCGCCTGCAGGACGAAAGCGGCTACAGCCACAAGGGCCGGGTCGACTTCACCGACAACGGCATCAGCGCCCAGTCGGGCACAATCCGCGCGCGTGCGGTGATCGACAACCCTGATTACTTCCTCGCCCCCGGCATGTTCGGCAATATGCGCCTGACCGGCGGATCGCCCGAGCGCGCGCTGCTGGTTCCGGATGCCGCGGTGCGCACCGATCAGGCGCGCAAGGTCGTCTTCGTCGTCGGCAAGGACGGCACCGTCGCCGCGAAGCAGGTGACGCCGGGGCCGCGCATCGGCAGCCTGCGCACCATCCGCGCCGGTCTCGCGCCGACCGACAAGGTGGTGATCCAGGGACTGCAGATGATCGCGCCGGGCGCGAAGGTGACCGAGCGCGCAGGCAAGATCGAACTGCCGCGTGGCCCCGCCGCCCAGCCGGCCATGCAGGTCAACGAACCCGCGGCGTCGCAGGCGACCCTCGCCACGCGCTGAGGATCTGTGATTGCGGTGCCGGCCCGCTCCCCCACCCGGCCACCCAGCAAAGCTACCCTAATGGGTAGCCGGGTGGGGGAGCGGGCCGGCACCGCCGAAATGCGCGGTTGCGCATTTCCAATAAGAACGAACTCACTCCGCCCGCAGGCTTGCGGGCGGAGCTAGCCAAGGCTTTGCCCGATGCGCTTCAGTCATTTCTTCATCCGCCGCCCGATCTTTGCGGGCGTGATCGCGATCCTCATCACGATCATCGGCGCCTTCGCCTATTTCGGGCTGCCGGTGTCGCAATTCCCCGCCGTCGTTCCGCCGACGGTCACGGTCAGCGCCAATTATCCGGGCGCTTCGGCCGAGACCGTGGCCGACACCGTCGCTGCGCCGATGGAGCAGCAGATCAACGGCGTCGACAACATGCTCTACCAGTCGTCGCAGTCGACCGGCGACGGGCGGGTGACGATCACCGTCACCTTCAAGCTCGGCACCGACCTCGATACCGCACAGGTGCTGGTGCAGAACCGCGTCGCGCTCGCCGAGCCGAGCCTTCCGGAGGAAGTCCGGCGGCAGGGCGTGGTGGTGCGCAAGACCTCGCCATCCTGGTTGATGGCGGTCAACGTGCTGTCGCCCGACAACTCGCTCGATCGCGGCTATGTCTCCAACTATGCGCTGACCCAGATCAAGGACCGGCTGACCCGCGTCGACGGCATCGGCGACGTTCAGGTGTTCGGCGCGCGTGACTATGCGATGCGCGTCTGGATCGATCCCGGCCGCGCATCGGCGCTCGGCCTCACCGCCGGTGAGGTGGTCGCGGCGCTGCGTGCGCAGAACGTTCAGGTTGCCGCCGGTACCGTCGGTCAGCCACCCTTCGATACCGGCGCCTCGCAGCAGTTGAGCGTCGAGACGCAGGGCCGCTTCAAGACCGCCGACGAGTTCGCCGACCTGATCGTCCGCACCGACGCGTCGGGCGCGATCACCCGCGTCCGCGATGTCGCACGCGTCGAGCTCGGCGCCGAGGATTATGGCGTGAACGCCTATCTGTCGGGTCAGGACTCGATCATCATGGGCATCACCCAGCGGCCGGGCACCAACGCGCTCGCCGCGGCGGAAGGCGTCAAGGCGCAGCTTGCCGAAGCGTCGAAGAGCTTCCCCAAGGGACTCGAATACCGGATCATCTGGAACCCGACCGAATTCATCAGTGAATCGATGGACGCGGTGGTGAAGACGCTGTTCGAAGCCGTGCTGCTCGTCGTGCTCGTCATCCTCGTCTTCCTGCAGAGCTGGCGCGCCGCGGTCATCCCGATCGTCGCCATTCCCGTTTCGCTGATCGGCACCTTCGCCGTGCTGGCGGGGCTGGGCTATTCGCTCAACACCTTGTCGATGTTCGGGCTCGTGCTCGCGATCGGCATCGTCGTCGACGACGCGATCGTCGTGGTCGAGAATGTCGAACGCAACCTCGAACACGGCATGTCCCCGCGCGAAGCCTCGCACAAGTCGATGGACGAGGTGTCGGCGGCGCTGGTCGCGATCGTGCTGGTGCTGTGCGCCGTGTTCGTTCCGACAACCTTCCTCACCGGCATCACCGGCGAGTTCTATCGCCAGTTCGCGGTGACCATCTCTGCCGCCACGATCATCTCGCTGATCCTCTCGCTCACCCTCTCGCCCGCACTCGCCGCGCTGCTGCTCCGCCCCAAGGCGGAAGAGGCACCGGCAAGCGGCTGGCGGCGCGTGGTGTGGCGTGCGGGCAACTGGTTCAACCGCAACTTCGATCGCCTCGGTGACTGGTATGCCCGCATCACCCAGCGCTTCGCCACGGCGCCCAAGCGGATGTTCCTCGTCTATGCCGGCCTCGTCCTCGCGACCGGCGCGATCTTCACCTCGACCCCGGCCGGGTTCATTCCCGCGCAGGATCAGGGCTATGCGCTCGCCGCGATCCAGCTGCCCGCGGGCAGCTCGATCGAGGAGACCGACCGCGTGCTCAAAAAGGCGGTGAAGAAGCTGCTCGAGGTGCCCGGCACCGAAGCGGCGGTGATGTTCTCGGGCTTCGACGGCGCGTCGGGCACTCAGGCGTCGAACGCTGCGGCCGCCTATGTCACCTTCAAGCCCTTCTCCGAGCGCGCCGGCACCGACCGGACCGAGCTCAATATCGAGAATGACATGCGCGCGGCGCTGGCCGACATCAACGAGGCGATGACCTTCGTCATCCCGCCGCCCGTCATTCAGGGCGTCGGCAATGGCGGCGGCTATCGCATGATGGTGCAGGACCGCAGCGACGCCGGCTATCAGGCGCTCGAAGCGGCGGCAGGCGGCGTGATCGGTGAGGCACACAAGAGCAAGGAGCTCGCCAACGTCTTCACGTTGTTCAACACCGCGACCCCGCGCATCTATGCGAATATCGACCGCGCCAAGGCCGACATGCTCGGCGTCCCCGCGAGCCGCGTGTTCGAGGCGATGCAGGTCTATCTCGGCTCGTCCTACGTCAACGATTTCAACCTGCTCGGCCGCACCTTCCGCGTGACCGCACAGGCGGATGCCCAGTATCGTGACGACCCGGCCGACATCGCGCTGCTCAAGACCAAGTCCAATGCGGGCGGGATGGTGCCGATCGGCGCGGTCGCGACGTTCGAGGACCGGACCGGGCCGTATCGCGTCACCCGCTTCAACCTTTTCCCCGCGGTCGAGGTCGATGGCGACACCGCGCCGGGCTATTCCACCGGCCAGGCGCTCGCGAAGATGGAGGTGATCGCCAAGGATCTGCCGCAGGGCTTCACCGCGGAATGGACCGACCTCGCCTTCCAGCAGAAGGCAGCGGGCAATATCGCCGTGCTGATCTTCTCGCTGTCGGTGGTGTTCGTCTTCCTGGTGCTGGCGGCGCAGTTCGAAAGCCTGATGCTGCCGATCTCGATCATCCTGATCGTGCCTATGACGCTGCTGGCCGCGATGCTGGGCGTCAACTTCAGGGGGCTGGATAACAATATCCTGACGCAAATCGGCCTGATCGTGCTGATCGGCCTCGCCGCGAAGAACGCGATCCTGATCGTCGAGTTCGCCAAGCAGGCCGAGGAACGCGGCGCCACCGCGCTCGAGGCGGCGGTCGAGGCGGCCCGGGTCCGGCTCCGGCCGATCCTGATGACCAGCTTCGCCTTCATCCTCGGCGTGCTGCCGCTGGTGACGGCGTCGGGCCCGGGCTGGGAGCTGCGTCAGGCACTGGGCACCGCGGTGTTCTACGGCATGATCGGGGTCACCGCCTTTGGCCTGATCTTCACCCCGACCTTCTACGTCGCGTGCCGCGCGCTCGCCGACCGGATCAAGCGCCGCCCACGCGGTGGTGCCCCGGTGGCCGAAGTGCAGCCCGCGGAATGATGAAAACAGGAAAGGAGCAAGCCATGCTTCGCAATCTGATGACTGCCGCTTCGGCGCTGGCGCTCGCCGCCTGCGCCACCGGCCCCGACTATGCCGCTCCCCAGACGCCGTCCGCGGCGGCGGGCAAGTTCGTCGCTGCGACCAGCGCTGCGGTCGATCCGCTCGCGCCGGTGCAGGGCGAATGGTGGAAGCTCTATGACGATCCGGTGCTCGACCAGCTGATCGCCGATGCGCAGGCCGCCAACACCGATATCCGCGTTGCGGTCGCCCGGCTCGACAAGGCGCGTGCGATGCTGCGTGAGGTGAAGACCGACCGGCTGCCGGATGTCGGGGTGAGTGCGGGGGCGGACTATGGCCGCTCGCCCGCCGGGCAGCGTGCGGCGGGTGCGCGGCGCGAAGACTGGTCGATCGATGCCGGCCTCAACGTCGCGTATGAGGTCGATCTGTTCGGCCGCGTCTCGCGGGGCGTCGAGGCGGCGCGCGGTGATCTCGGTGCGGCGGAAGCCGATGTCGAGGCGGTGCGCGTGGCGATCACCGCAGAGACTGCGCGCGCCTATGCCGATGCCGCGGCGACCGCAGAGCGGATCGCGGTGGCCGAGCGCATCGTCGCCTTGCTGGACCGCTCGCTCGGGCTGACCGAGCGGCGGCACCAGGTCGGGCTGACCACCAGCCTCGACACTGCGCGCATCGCGACGCTGCGCAACCAGCGCCGTGCCGACATTCCCGCCCTCGCTGCCGAGCGCGATGCGGCACTGTTCCGTCTCGCCACGCTCACCGGCCGCGCACCCGCGGACCTGCCGCAGATCGCGGCGCAGCGCGTCGCGACGCTGCGGCTCGACCAGCCGATCCCGGTAGGCGACGGTGCGCAGTTGCTCGCGCGCCGTCCCGACGTCCGCGCCGCCGAACGCCGTCTAGCCTCTGCCACTGCACGGATCGGCGTAGCGACCGCCGATCTCTATCCGCGCATCACCTTCGGTGCGTCGATCGGCTCGACCGGGCCCGATATCGGCGACGTCTTCGGCGGCGGCCCCCTCCGCTGGCTGTTGGGATCGTTGCTAAGCTGGTCGTTCACCGATCACGAGCGCGCGCGTGCGCAAGTTGCCGGGGCGGAAGCCGACAGCCGTGCCGCGCTCGCCGAGTTCGACGGCACCGTGCTGCGCGCGCTGCAGGAGACAGAGACCGCGCTGTCGGCCTATGCCCGCACGCTCGACCGGCGCATCGCGCTTCAGGCGGCGCGCGACGCGGCGGAGAAGGCGGCGCGCATCGTCCGCGCGCAGCAGCGTGAAGGCCAGGTCGACGGCCTCGTCCTGCTCGACGCTGAGCGCAGCTTCGCTGAGGCGGAGGCCGAACTGGCGGCGATCGATGCCGGGATCGCAACCACGCAGATCAATCTGTTCAAGGCGTTGGCGGGCGGCTGGGGAGCGCGCGCGGCCAGCTGATCGTTTGCGCTGACTGGTAATATGGAGGTCATGACCATTGTGACTCATAGCACGGTGGACATGGCCTCTTCGCGCGATATGGTTGCGCGGAATTCCGTACGGAACCGATAACCAGAACTGGAGAGCGAGATGAGGGCAAGCCGGGGGATGTTGCTGCTATTGGCCGGGACAACGTTGTCCATGGGCCTCGTTCTCACCCCCGCCGCCATGGCACAGGACAGCCCGGTATCGACCGCCAACCCGGCGAACTGGCCCGCTGCGAAGAGCGCGGGTCTGGTCGACCCCGCCACCGAGAAGAAGATCGACGTGCTGCTTGCGAAGCTGTCGATCGAGCAGAAGGTCGGCCAGCTGATTCAGGCCGACATCAACGCGATCAAGCCCGAGGAATTGCGCACCTATCCGATTGGCAGCGTCCTGGCCGGGGGCAGTTCGCCACCGCTCGATGCGCCCGACCGGTCGGCGATTGGCCCGTGGCTCGCGACGGCGCAGGCGTTCCGTGCGGTCTCGCTCGAGAAGCGGCCGGGCTATGTGCCGATCCCCAACATCTTCGGCATCGATGCGGTCCACGGCAACAGCAACATCGTCGGCGCGACGATCTTCCCGCACAATATCGGGCTGGGCGCGGCGAACGATCCCGCGCTGATCGGGAAGATCGGCCGCATCACGGCGATCGAGACCGCCGCGGCGGGGATGGACTGGGCATTCGGCCCGACGCTCGCCGTGCCGCAGGACGACCGCTGGGGCCGCACCTATGAAGGCTATTCGGAAAAGCCCGATATCTCGAAGGCCTATGCCAGGGCGCTGATCGACGGGCTTCAGGGCGCGCGTGCGTCGGGCACGATCCAGAAGGGCAATGTCGCCGCCTCGGCCAAGCATTTCCTGGGCGATGGCGGCACCAGCGGCGGCGTGGATCAGGGCGATACCAAGGTCGATGAGAAGATGCTGATCGCGACCCATGCGCAGGGCTATGCCTCGGCGATCGATGCCGGGGTGATGACGGTGATGGCGTCGTTCAACAGCTGGAACGGCGAGAAGATGCACGGCAATCGGTCGATGCTGACCGATGTGCTCAAGGGCAAGATGGGCTTCGACGGCTTCGTCGTCAGCGACTGGAACGGCCATGCCCAGGTCGCGGGCTGCACCCGCACCGATTGCGCGCGCGCGATCAATGCCGGCATCGACATGCTGATGGCACCGGACACCTGGAAGGGGTTGTACGAGAGCACGCTGGCGCACGCGAAGAGCGGCGCGATCCCGATGAGCCGGATCGACGATGCCGTGCGCCGCATCCTGCGCGTCAAGTTCAAGCTCGGCCTGTTCGACGCCCCGCGTCCCTATGATGGCCGTGCGGCGCTGATGGGCGCGCCCGAACACCGCGCGATCGCGCGCGAGGCGGTGCGCAAGTCGCTGGTGCTGCTCAAGAACGAGGGTGGCGTGCTGCCGATCCGCGGCGGCGCGAATGTGTTGGTGGCCGGCGCCGGGGCGAACGACATGACCCCGCAAGCCGGCGGCTGGACGCTGAGCTGGCAGGGCGACGGCAATGCCCGCAGCGACTTTCCCAATGCCCAGACGATCTGGGAAGGCATTGACGCGGCGGCGCGGGCGCAAGGCGGCACCGCGACGCTGAGCGCCGATGGCAGCTTCACGCGCAAGCCCGACGTGGCGATCGTCGTGTTCGGCGAGGCGCCCTATGCCGAGATGCGCGGCGACATCCGCACGCTCGAATTCGAACCGGGCGACAAGCAGGCGCTGGCGGTACTGAAGAAGCTCCAGGCGGCAGGCATCCCGACCGTCTCGGTCTTCCTCTCGGGCCGTCCGCTCTGGGTGAACCCGGAGCTCAATGCATCGGACGCGTTCGTCGCGGCGTGGCTGCCGGGCAGCGAGGGCGGCGGTGTCGCCGACGTGCTGATCGGCGACAAAGCGGGCGAGCCGCGCCATGATTTTCAGGGGCGGCTGAGCTTCTCATGGCCGAAGACCGCGGGGCAGTTCGTGCTCAACCCAGGCCAGCCGGGCTATGATCCGCTGTTCGCCTATGGATTCGGCCTCGACTATCGCACGCCGGGCACGCCGCTCGGCAGGCTGAGCGAAGTATCCGGCGTCGATGCCAGCCTGTCGAACCGGACGATCTTCTTTGCCCGCGGAGCGGTGCCCGCGCCCTACGCCTTGCCGCCGGTCGCCGGGATTGCCCGTAGCGCGGTCGATTCGGCAACTCAGCAGGAGGGCGCGATCCGCCTGAGCTGGAGCGCGCCCGCCGCGTTCACGCTGACGGGTCCGGAAACCGACTGGTCGCGTGAGAGCAATGCCGATCTGTCGCTGCGCATCGTCTATCGCGTCGATACCGCGCCGACGGGGCCGGTCGAGATCGCCATTCCCGACAGCGTCACCGGCAAGGGGCTGCCCGCCACCGCGATGTTCACCCGCAAACCGGGCGAGTGGCAGACCGCGACGCTCAGCCTCAAATGCTTCGCCAAGGTCAATCCGGAGCTGGGCAAGGTCGCCGCGCCGCTGCGCATCACCGCGGCCGGTCCGTTTGCGATCAGTCTGGCCGATGTGCGGATCGTGTCCGACCCGCATGCGAGTAGTTGCCCCGAATAGGATTCACGCCGCGCGCTTGCGGAAGATGCGCGCGACGATCGGTTGGGGCTGGATCCAGTTTCCGTCCGGATCGAAGCGCCGTCCCTTGGCAAGCGCGGTGCCGGGCCCGATCATCGCCTCCATCTGGATGCCGGCGAGCGCGTCCTCGGCGCGATAGAGGCTGTGTTCGACGATCAGCAGCCCACCGGGTACGAGCTGCGCGGCGAGGAAGCGCAGCTCCTGCTCGAAATGCGCATAGGGGTAGAAGTCGGCAATGTTGCGCATGTCCCGCTCGTCGACGAGGTGCGGGCGCCGGGTGAGCACCGCCATCGCGAAGATCGCGTCATAAGGACCGCACGCCGCGATCCCGGCGTGGGTCGAATGGATGAAACGGCGGCGGGGGTCGGGCGGCAGGCGGTGGCAGGCACGCAGCAGGCCGCGGTTGAGCTCCGCCCCGGTCAGCATCGCGCCGGGAAAATAGTGGCGTAGCGTCACCACCTCTTCGCCCGCGGCGCATCCGAACGACAGGATCGATGGCGCCGGGCGATCCTCAAGCAGCGTGCGCGCCGCGGCGAAGAGCTGCGGATAGCGGTCGGGCCAGCTCAGGCTGCTGTCCTGATGGATGCGGCGCGGCGCGAGCAGGCGGGTCAGCGTTTCCGAACGGGTGCGCGGATGCCGCACGAAACGCCATGCGGCACCGAGCGCGTGGCGCAGTTGCCGCACGGCCGACGGTGTCCGGTTGTCCTGCTGCCCCTGCATGCCACGCTGCGTCGCAGCCCGCCGCTTGCGCGTCAAATGCTTTGATCGGCCTAGGCAGAGCGCGCCACTGCGGATAGATTTGCCAGCGAAAGGGGGGTCGGGGATGCAGCTTCAGCAGATAGCGTCATCGGCGACGGGCGCGCCCGTGTCCGACCGCATTCGTCTACCGCTCGGCCTCGATCCCGACCGGCTACGCGCCGATCTGGAGGCGGTCGACCGCGACTGGATCGATCATCTGGTGCGCCAGAATTATGAGGGCAACTGGTCGGTCCTCCCGCTGCGGCATACCGCTGGCGCGACGCATCCGGTGATGATGATCTATTCGGATCCGACCGCGACCGAATTCGTCGATGGCCCGTTGCTCGAACAGACGCCTGCCTTTCGTGAACTGCTCGCGCAATTCCATTGCCCGCTCCACGCCGTCCGGCTGATGCGGCTCACTCCCGGATCGGTGATCAAGCCGCATCGCGACCATGACCTTGCCGCTGAATGGGGGGTGGCACGCATCCATATTCCGATCACCACCAACCCCCATGTCGAATTCCTGCTCAACGGCACGCCGCTGGCGATGGCGCCTGGTGAGGCCTGGTATCTGCGGTTGGCTGACGAACATACCGTCGCCAATCGCGGGATCACGGACCGGGTGCACCTGGTGATCGATTGTATCGTCGACGACTGGCTCGCCGCGATGCTGCGCGAGGCGGCCTAGCGCGCGACGGCGCGGGGCAATAACACCTCGGCAACACGGCGCTTGCCGCCGACGCGCTCAAGCTGGACGAACACGTCGATCGTCGAACGCACATAGTGCGACACGTCCTCACGGTTGAGCCGGGTACCGCGCTGGAGCACCAGCAGCGCGATCTGTTCGACTGCGGCTTCGGCGCTGTTGGCGTGGACCGAGCTCATCGATCCGGGATGGCCGGTATTGATCGCGCGGAGAAAGGCATAGGCTTCCTCGCCGCGCAGCTCGCCCAGGATGATCCGGTCGGGCCGCATGCGCAGCGTCGCGCCGAGCAGATCGTCGGCGTTGACCCGCGCTTCGCCGAGCCCGCCGCGCGCGGCAAGCAGGCCGATCGCGTTGGCATGCCGCAGGTGCAGTTCGGGCGTATCCTCGATCAGAATCAGCCGTTCTTCGGGTGCGACCTCGCGCAGCAGCGCGTTGAGGAAGGTGGTCTTGCCGGTCGAGGTTCCGCCCGAGACGAGAATGTTGCGCCGCGCGCGCACCGCGCTGCGCAACAGGCCGGCAAGGTCGCCTGCCTCCAGCAGCGCCGCCAGTTCGGCATCCTGTTCGTCGGCATGCGCACCGAGGCTGCGGCGCGTACCGTCGAACGCGCCCGCCGCGACATAGTCGTCCAACCCGAGATCGGCGGAGATATGCTTGCGGATCGCCAGCGCGAGACCGCCGCGGGTTGCGGGCGGAGCGATCGCCTGCACGCGCGCGCCGTCTGGCAGGGTCGCGGACAGCAGCGGGTGTTCGCGGCTGATTCCCTGATGCGTCAGCGCCGCGATCTGGCGCGCGAGGCGTTCGAGCATGGTCTCGTCGAGCGCCGGGGTGTCGTGCCGCTCGCTGGTTCCGCCGAGCGTCTCGACCCACACTTCGCCCGGCCGATTGACATAGATGTCGGTGACGTCGGCGCGATCGAGGAACGGCGCGAGCGGCGCGAGATAGCTGAGCAGATAGACGCCGGTCGTTGCCGGCTGTGCACTCATCGCGGGTTCCCGACGCCCGTGAAATCGAGATCGCGCGTCACGAACACCGCGATGCTCGTGCCGGGCCGCACGCTCAACGTCGGGGCCGGCGGGCTTTGACTGCCCGCGATCTGGCTGCTGCTGCCACCCGAGGGCAGGGCCAGCACGACGCCGCCATTGGCCGGACGCGAGGCGAGGTTGACGCCGATGTCGAGCGCGGACTGAAGGATCGCGGGGAAGATGCGTGCGAGCAGATGCGAGTTCACATTGGCACGCACGCCGTTGCGGCCGACCGGATCGGTTGCGGGCGATCCGATCGCGATCGCCACGCCGTCGGGGCGGACCAGCCGTGTCCAGTTGATCACCGCGCGCCGCTGGCCCGATTCCGCGCCGCCTGCATAGTCGCCGGTCAGGCGGCTGCCGCGCGGGATCAGGATGCGGCTGCCATCGAAACTGCGTACGTCGCGCGAGACGATGGCGCGCGCGAAGCCGGGTTTGGTCGAATCGAACCCGGTTTCCAGCACTGCGGGGATGAGGGTGCCCTGCGCGACGGTGGTCGAGCGGTTGGCGAGGACGGTCGCAGTGGCGCGAACCCCCGGCGGTTGTTCGGCGGGTGCGCCACCGTCTCCACCGCCGGCGGTATTGCCCTCCTGCGCGCCGGAGCGGTCGAGCACCAGCGCGGCGTTGCCGACCTCCCGCTCCGGGATTGGCGGCGGGGGCAGCGGCATCGGCTGCGGTTGCAGCATCGGCGGCGCGGGCTGCGGGATATAGTCCATCCGCGGCTGACGCGTCGGCGGCTCGGGCAGCACGAAGGGGACGGTTGTCGGTGTCGCTGATGGGCTCTGACCGGCATCGGCGGCGGGCGGCGCGGGCGGTACGAAGAGCGGCGGCGGTTCGGTGCCGGCGAGGCGCGCGCGCTCGGCCGCGGTGACGCGTACCGCCGGCGTTTCCAGCGCCCGGCGGCGGCCGTCGAGGATCACGAACAGCACCACCGCGAACAGCGCCAGTCCCAGCGCGATGGCGATACCGGACAGCGCGAAGGGCCGCCCGGCAACGACGGGGCGGATATCGCCGCTATCGGCGGACGGGGCCGCCAGCCGCGGATCGCCGGAGGGCGCGGTCGCCATCAGCGATCCTCGCCGGCAATAAGGCGGGTTGCGGTTGCGGTGCGCTTGTCGCGGCGGAACACGAACTTCGTGGCGACGCTGTCCACGACGATCCGCCCGTCGCGGACATTGCCGGTCACCAGCGTCTCGCGTCCGTCGTCGGCGATCGCATAGATGGCGGGCAGCGACACGCTGGCGGGCCATTCGATCTCGGTCCGAACGCCGTCGTCGGCCATCGCGCTCGGGCGCAGCAATTTGTCGCCGCCGAGCTTGTAGCGGCCTTGCGCCGGGGCGGCGGGTTCGGCGCCGGTGGCGGCGGTCGCGCTCGCCGCGGCGGGATAGGTGAAGCGCACCGCGAAGGGCAGGCTGTCCATCGGCCCGAACGCCGGGACCAGCTCGAATGCGTACATCCGCATATCGGTCAGCACGACCATGTTGGTGGTCACGCCCGCGCTCACCGGCTTCACGAACAGATAGTCGCCGCGCTTGTTCGCGGTGACCTGCCATGCCGCGCTGTCGCCCAGCGCGATGCTCTCGACCCGCTCGTCGGAATTGAGCGCGACGGTGACCTGATAGCCGGGTGCTGCCTGAAGCTGGACGACCTGATCGGGGACATATTCGACCGTCTGCACGCGCGCGTCGCCGGGGCCGGGCTGCGGGCGTACCTGCGCCGCGGCCGGAATCGCGGCGGCGAGGCAGAGGAGGAGCGCGGCGATCCTCATCGCACGACCCGCTGCGCCGGTACGGCGGTCTGGACGGGCGGCGCGGGTGTCGGCGTAGCGCCAGGTTGAAGCGGTGAGGGCGTGGCCGCGCTGGCGGCGGGCGCGGACAGCGGCTCGGGCGGCGGCAGCGCTTCGGCATTGCGGCCATAGCTTTCGACCTGGAAGCCGAGCGGGTTCACGAACCGGTCCTCGAGCTTCATCGGCTCGCCCGAATAGCGGTAACGGATCACCGCGACCCATGCCTGCGCGGGCGCCGCCTGTCCTCCCGCGTCGCGGCGCTGGGTGTTGAAGCGTACCATCGCCGAATCCTTGCCCAGCGGCGACACGCTCTTGACCCGAGTCTCGATCACCGTGCTGCGCGGCAGGCTCGCGAGGGGGCTGTCGGGGTTCGAGGCCTGCACCGATGCGACATAACGCGACCGCGCGGTCCCCTCCGACCACAGCACCGTCTTGCGGTAATTGTCCTGCAACGCGTCGATGTCGAAGGTTTCGCGGGCGATCACATACTGGACCAGGAAGGACTGGGTAAGTGCGGTGTCGGGTGCGATCTTCGCGGCATCGACCGGTTGCAGTTGCTGGACATAGCCGGTCTGGCGATCGACCAGCAGCGTATAGGGTTCGACGGTCTTGAGCGGGGTCAGCGCAAGCAACGCCAGCGCCAGGGCCAGCGCGACTATGGTCGCCACCGCCGCGACGATCCACGCCGTGCGGCGCGAACGGGCAAGCCCCGTCTCGCGGTCCAGCGCCCAGCTTCCGGCTTCGTGATAATAGGCGTCGAGCGCCTCGCGGGCTTTCTGTTTCATCTCGTGTCCCGGCGCCCCGCACTTGCCGATACGCGATTGCGCGTGCGGCGGCCATGGCTTTGTCCGAGCGGCGGTGTGGTGTGGACCGGCAGGTCGCGTGCCGCGCTCGGGGTTGAAATCATGCGATCCGGTGCGACCGCGGTATGCCCGCCACCCGCCATTGCGGCACCGACCGCCATTTCTCGACGTTGGGTCGCGACGATGGCGTCGGCGACAACGGCCGCGCGCGATCGCTCGGCCGCGGTTTCGCCCGCGGTGCCGGGCGCACCATCGCGCCCGCGCACGATCCGCTCGAACTCGCTGCTCATCCGTTCGGGCATCGCGCGCCATGCCTCAGGGAAGCGGAAGCCTCCGGTGACCCGGATGGCCATCGCGATCGCGCCAAGGCTTGCAAGGCCGAAGATCGCGGTCGCCGCCATCAGCTCGACCGGCGCTCCGGCGATCGTCTCCTCGCCTGCGCGCCGCGCCAGCAATCCGGCGACCCAGGGTTCGAGCAAGGCCAACTCGACGCCGAGGACGATGCCGACCCCGACCATCCCGATCATCGTGGCGGCCAGCCCGCGCAGCCATCCCGCGAACCAGCCGCGTGTCGCATCGAACAGCAGGAAGACGACGAACAACGGTCCGAGTGCGAGCAGGATCGCGGCGGAAAGGCGCAGCACGACGAGTCCGCCGACCGCACCGATCAGGAAGATCGCGCGCGACATCGCGAGCGCGACCGGCTCGCTCTCGCCGACCGGATCCTGCTGGTTCTCGACCACCATCTCGTTGCGGCCGCTGATGTTGCGGACGCGCATGACCTGGCGGTCGCCCTCGCGCTTGCCCACGCCCATCTCGCCAAGCTGGGCGAGCCCGCGATCGACATATTGCAGTCGGGTGGCAAGGTCGCCGCGGCTGCCCGGTAGTCCTGCCGCGCCGCCGACTTCTGCGACCAGTTCGGCCGGGCCATTCAGCACGACGTTATGGGCCAGCGTGCGATAGGTGCCCCAGCTTGTTGCCAGCGCGAGGACGATGCCGATCTTGGCGAGCGCGAGCACGCCGTCGCGCACACCCGGGGTCTCGCCCAGCATCAGGCGATAGCCCCAGATCGCGACGAACAAGGTGAGCAGTCCGGTCAGCAGCAGCGACGCGGTCGATCCCGGCGTCGCGAGCGCCTGATAGCCGAGCGCGGCGATCGTGCGTGCCTGGCAGTCCGCGGCGTTCAACGCGCTGGCGACGAAGCCGCCGCCATAGGCGATGCCGGCGCAGGCGCTCATGCGACCTCCAGCAGGCGCGGGATCCAGTCGGCAGGGTTGTCGCCATGCTGCGCGCGGATCTCGTCGAGCAGCCGCACGGTGCGCTCGCGGCCCGACAGGATCGTCAGCAGCTCATGCTCGCCGGTGAGGTTGAGCCGCGCGACGACGCTTTCGGCGCCGTGCTTGATCAGGAAGCAATGCGCATTGTCGGGCAGCGAGCGCACCAGCTCATATTCGTGCTGGGTCAGTCCGAAGCCGTCGATATAGTCCGCGGCACGCGCCTTGGGATTGGCCATGAAGATCTGGGTCGCGGCCTGTTCGATGATCGCGCTGGCGATGCGACTTTCCAGCGCGTCCTGTGCGCTCTGGGTCGCGAAACCGACGATCCCGTTGCGCTTGCGGATCGTCTTTTCCCAATCCTTGATTCGCCGCACGAACACGTCGTCGTCGAGCGCCTTCCACCCCTCGTCCACCACGATGATCGCGGCCGATCCGTCGAGCCGTTCCTCGACCCGCTGGAACAGGTACATCATCGCCGGGGTGCGCACCGCCGGATCGTCGAGGATCTGGGTCATGTCGAACCCGACCGCGTCGCGGGTCAGGTCGGTCGTGTCGGTTTCGTTGTCGAACAGCCATGCGCGCTCGCCGTCGCCCCACCACGGGCGCAGCCGCGCGTACAGGTCCGCGCCGTGCGGGCGGTCGCCGCCGCGCAGCAGCTCGACCAGATGGCGCAGGCGGCGATGCGCGCGCGGCGCGGTGAAATTGGCGTCGACGGCGTCCTTGATCCGTGCGCCCTCGTCGATGTCGACGCCGCCCGCAAGCACGCCGAGCCACTCGATCAGGAACTGGCGATGTTCGGGCGCATCGTCGAGCAGCAGCGGATTGAGACCGGCGGGCGTGCCCGGGCGCAGTACATCATATTGTCCGCCGATCGCGCGGACGAACAATTCGGCGCCGCGATCCTTGTCGAAGAAGATGATGCGCGGATGGAATTTGCGCGCCTGCGCCAGCAGGAAGTTGAGCACCACCGTCTTGCCCGAGCCCGACGGGCCGATCACGGTGAAGTTGCCGAGATCGCCATGGTGGAAGTTGAAATAATAGGGGCCGGCCGCTGTGGTCTCGAGCAAGGTCACCGCCTCGCCCCAGTGATTGCCCGCAGCCTGCCCGACCGGGAAGTTATGCCCGCTGGCGAGCCCGGCGAAATTGCCGGTCGAGATCAGGCCGCGGCGCGCGATATATTTGAAGTTGCCGGGGAACTGCGCCCAGAAGGCAGGTTCGAGCGCGATATCCTCGCGCACCGCGATGATACCGAGATCGGCGAGTGCGGCCTGCACCTCTGCCACTGCGCGATCGACCGCGCCGGGCGTATCGCCGCGTACCGCGATCGTCATATGATGCTCGCCGAAGCCTGCGCGCCCGGCGGCAACCTCGTCCTTGGCGCTGGTCAGTTCGGAGCGCAGGCTGATCGCCTCATCCTCCGCCGATCGCATGCGGCGCAGCGCGAGGTTCATCCGCGACAGCGCGACCTGCCGGTCGACGAAGCCGAAGCTCTGCGACACGGTGAGTTCGAACGGCAGGCGCAGCAGCTCGTCGAGCATCCCCGGCGCGGTCTGGCCCGGATAGTCCTTGATCGAGACGATCCCCTGGAAATTCCGGCTGCTGTCCCCGGCGGAGGCCAGCTCGATCGCATTCTGGCCGAAGCTGATCCGGCGATAGGGGAGGTAGGCGCCCAGATCCTGCATCGGCAGCAGCACCGGACGCAGCTCGCCATTATAGAGCGTCGAGAGGAATTCGAGCGGCTCCGACGCCACGCCCTGCCGTGTTTCGTATACGCTGAGCAGGCGGGGCGAATAGACTGCGAGCGCGGCGATCAGCGCTTCGCGTGCCTCGTTGAGCGCGCGCAGCTCCTGCGCCTTCGCCGCCTCGGCCGCGGCGCCGGTCAGCCCGCCGCGCAGCCGGTCGAGAATGCCGATACGGCCCTGCAGCGGCCGCCGCACGATCGTGAGGAACAGGTCGTTGACGTAGAGTTGCTTGCCCGCGAGCCGCTCCCGCCATGCCGCGTCGAGCCGGGCGGAGAAGGCGTCGGGGAAATCCCCGGCAAGCCCCGCGTCGATCCGCTGCCGCACGACATGGTGATAGACGGCGAAGCGCGACGATCCGATTGCCTGCAACGTCGCGTCGCGCAGCCGCTTGCGGTAGTTCAGCTCTTCGCTGTCGGCGGTCTCGAACAACAGCCCGCCGATCTGGATGAACTGCATCAGCAGCCCGTCGCGGGTCTCGATCGTATGATCGTCGACGTGCCGGGCATAGGGCAGGTGCCTGCCCGCGGGCGCCTCGCGCGCGACGACCTTCGGGTCGCGGGTCAGGGACGGTAGGAGTTGCAACGCCAGATGCTATGATTGCGCACGCGCGGGCAGCGGCTGGCGCGGGTGATCCAGAGGTCGAAGAAGCGCGGCTCGCGCAGGCACAGCAGCATGCCCGCGCCATGGATCGCCACCGCAGCGAGCAGCACCCAGGCGGAACGGAAGATCAGGAACAGCTCGGTCGCGACGATCGCGTTGGCGATGAAGAAGATATAGGTGACGCCGGCGAACATCTGTGGCCGGGTGAGTGCGACGAACACCGTGTCGCGGTCGAGTCCGTTCATCGCGCGTCAGCCCGCGCCGGCGGTCGCCTGGATCCCGGCAACGATGCTGGCGGCGCCGAAGAGGATGAAGCAGCCGAGAATGACGGTCGCGCCGTAGCGCCAGTTGATCCGGCCGGTGAGCATGAGCAGGCCGACAGCGGCAACCGCGATCACCGCAACCACGGTGGCGACGGTGCCGAGCAGCGTACCCTGCAGCCAGCGCACTGCGCCAACAATTGCGCCCGAACCCTGCGGATCGGCCAGTTCCTGCGCCGCGACTGCGGTGGACCAGATGAGCGCGAAGGCTGAAGCCAGACCGGCGGAAACACGCCGGAGGTTCTTGTTGGTCACAATTCGTCGCCCATGAAACCAGTTACCCACGCATATTGCGCCCGCCGGGGCGTGGAGCCAACCGGCGGTTCGCAAGCACCAGCCCGAAACGGGACAGTGTCAGACGGTGACGATCGCCACCTTGCCGCTGCCCTGAGCGAGGCGCTTGAGGCGCGGCATGTCGCGGTCGAGCGCTGCGACCATCGCAGCCTTGTCGGTGGTACCGTAGGTGGCCGACAGGTCGGGCGCGAATGCGGCCCAGCCCGACGCGGCATAGCCGCGCGCGGCAGCTTCCGCCGCGGCGTCGAGCTTGCCGTTCTCGGTCACCAGCACGACGACGTCGAGGTCGGTCTTGCCGCGCGGCGCGGCCATGAAGCCGTCGACGATACGGTGACCGTCGATCGCGTACTTGCCCTTGTAGGTCTTGACCTTGGCGCCACCGATCGCGGCGGCTGCCTGCGTCACGCCGCCCATCGCAACCGATGCGATGCCCGCAGTGCCGATGAAACCGCGGCGGCTGATCCGGCCTGCCGTTTTCGTGTCATTCGAAAGGTTTGCCATGGCCCCCACCTTGCTCAAACTAAAAGATAACCTAGCCTAGCGTGGCACGCGGCGCGATACAATCACTGATCGCATGTTAAGGATATGGGGGGCGAATGCCGGAAGAATTGACGATTACCGACGCGATTCAACAGTTCCGCGACGCGGTGATCGGGAATCCGGCGTTGCAGCAGCGACTCGGCGCTATCGAGATCCCGGATCTGTTCGAAGCGGAGATGGCGGCCGCCGCCGCCGAACTTGGGATCGCCCTGGATCCCCTGGCGATTACCGGCGACGTCCTGGTGCCCGATCCGCTTGGCCTGTCGCGCTTTCGGCCCGCGCCGGTCGAGCTCGATCGCTGGCCGCAAATCGGCTGGCTTCCCGTACGATCGGTCGCGACCGGCGGCGCGCTGGCGTTCGACTGGGCCTGGTTCGGCGACCGGCAACTCAGCGAGCCGTTCTACGAGGATACGGTGCGCCGCATGGCCACCCGCCCGCTCAGCCTGGCGTTCCGGACGCGCACCGGCCTCGACGCGCTGATCGCCGGTGCGGCGGCGGAGGATGCATTGCCTCCGGATGGCTTTATCTTCCACATGTCGCGATGCGGATCGACGCTTGCGGCCCAGATGCTCGCCGCCGTGCCCGATCATGTCGTTGTATCGGAGCCGGAGCCGCTCGATGCCGTGATCCAGTGGGTGACGATGTCCGGCGCACCCTTCGACCTTCAGGTGACCGCGCTGCGTGCGATCGTTGCTGCGCTCGGCCGGAATCGCACCGGCGCTCTGCGGCGCTATTTCCTCAAGCTCGACGCCTGGCACATCCTCTCGCTCCCGCTGTTCCGCGCGGCCTTTCCCGACACGCCCTGGGTGTTCCTCTATCGCGATCCCGAAGAGGTGATGGTTTCGCACCTGCGGATGCCGGGCCTGCACTTCGCCGGTGGCGGGATGATGGCGCTCGGGCTCGATGCGAATCCCGGTGCGAACGCTTCGATCGAGGAACATGGCGCACGGGTGCTGGCGCAAACCCTGCGCGCGGCAGCGCAATATCATCCGCTCGGCGGCGGATTGCTGGTCGAGTATCGCGACCTGCCTGAGGCGCTGGATACTACCATTCCGGCGCATTTCGGCTTCAGCCCCGATGCCCGTGAGCAGGTCGCGTTCGCGGCGGCGAAATCCCGCGACGCGAAGGAGCCCGACCGCGTGTTCAGCCCGGACTCGCAGCGCAAGCGTGCCGATGTGACCCCGATCGTTGCCGACGTCGTCGCGCGGCATTTGCAGGCGCCCTATGCGCAACTGGAAATATTACGTGCAGAAGCGGATAGGCGATTGAAGCCTGACGATTTTTGACCGGCTATACTTAATGGCTTCGTAGCCGGAATGATTGACTTACGGAGCGCCCGCGCTACAAAACGCGTGTGGGAATATCGCGCTGGGATGCGGATCGGTCCGCCAGTTTTTGCGTGAAATTTGGGCTCAGGTGCCAGCCGATTCGCGGTTGCGCGCCTTAAGGTTTTGGGGGGTAAGTTATGTCACCATTTATCGGACAGCTCATGACCGTGGGCTTCAACTTCGCGCCGCGCAACTGGGCGACGTGCAGCGGCCAGATCTTGTCGATCGCGCAGAACACCGCGCTCTTCTCGCTGCTCGGCACCACCTATGGCGGCAATGGCCAGGTTACGTTCGCACTGCCCGACCTGCGCGGCCGCACCGCGCTGGGTGAGGGGCAGCTGCCCGGCGGCAGCTATTACACCCTCGGTCAGGTCGCGGGGACCGAGAATACGACGCTGACCATCAACAACATGCCCGCGCATACCCATACGATCGCGCCGACGACGTTCAACGCCGTCAACGTGAAGGCGTCCGAGCAGGCGCCGCAGGCGGGTGCGTTCCTCGGCCGTGGCGTCGATACCGCGCCGGTGCCCGACTCGATCCCGGAAATCTACGTGCCGGCTTCGGGTGCGTCGGGTCAGCCGCTGATTCCGCTGGGTGGCGTCAACAGCGCCGCGACGACGGGCTTGACGGGCAGCAATGTCGCCTTCTCGACCATGCAGCCTTATCTCGTGCTGACTCAGATCATCGCGCTTCAGGGTATTTTCCCCTCGCGGAATTGATCCGCCGGTTTGGCGGTCCGGAATCCGGGCCGCCCGGTTTTAGGTGAGATTTGGGCAGGGTGTCGGCCGGATTTCGGGCAGGCGTCCGGTGGTACTGGGGGTATATATGGCATCACCATTTATCGGGCAGCTGATGACAGTGCCCTACACTTTCGCGCCGCGTGGTTGGGCGACCTGTCAGGGTCAGACCATAGGGATTGCGCAGAACACCGCGCTCTTCGCGTTGCTCGGCACCACTTATGGCGGCAACGGCCAGACCACCTTCCAGCTGCCCGATCTGCGCGGTCGCGCGGCGATGGGCTGGGGCCAGGGGCCGGGCACGAGCAACTACGTCATTGGACAGACCGGCGGGACCGAGAACACCACGCTGATTTCGACCAACCTGCCCGGGCACACCCATGCGATCGGGCCGACGGCGATCAACGCCGTCAACGTCAAGGCATCCGAACAGGCGCCTCAGGCAGGTGCGTTCCTCGGCCGTGGCATCGATACGGCGCCGAACCCGGACATGATCCCGGAATTCTATGTGCCGGCTTCGGGTGCATCGGGTCAGCCGCTGATTCCGCTGGGTGGCGTCAACAGCGCCGCGACCACGGGAGCGAACGGCAACAACACCCCGTTCTCGACCATGCAGCCCTATCTGACGCTGACCCAGATCATCGCGATGGAGGGGGTCTTCCCGTCGCGTAACTGATCTGCCAACTTGACCGCTCGAAATCCGGGCTGTCCGATTTTGGGTGAGGTTTGAGCGGGTAGCGGCTGGTTCTTGGGCAGATGCCCGGTGGTTCAGGGAGAGTGCTATGGCGTCACCATTTGTCGGGCAACTGATGACGGTGCCCTATAATTTCGCGCCGCGCGATTGGGCGACCTGTCAGGGTCAGACCCTGTCGATCCAGCAGAACACCACGCTGTTCGCGCTGCTTGGCACGACCTATGGCGGCAACGGCCAGACCACCTTCCAGCTGCCCGATCTGCGCGGTCGCGCGGCGATGGGTTGGGGACAGGGGCCGGGCACGAGCAACTATATCCTTGGACAGACCGGCGGGACCGAAAATACCACGCTGAATACGACCAACCTGCCCGCGCATACTCACGTGATCGTGCCGACGACGGTCAATGCCGTCAACGTCAAGGCGACCCTGCAGGCGCCTCAGGCAGGCGCCTTTGTCGGCCGGGCCATCGATGGCGCACCGTCGCCCAACATGATCCCGAAATTCTATGTGCCGGCTTCAGGGGCGGCGGGGCAGCCGCAACTCGCACTCGGCGGCGTCAATTCCGCCGGGACGACGGGCGTAGCGGGCAGCAACAACCCGTTCTCGACCATGCAGCCTTATCTGACACTGACTCAGATTATCGCGCTGTTCGGCGTCTTCCCGTCGCGCAACTGATCGGGTTGTCGGGCGGGTCGCGGACCCGCCCGCATCAATTGAACACGGCCTGATAGTAATTGCCCGGCGCCGCATTGAACGGCGCGGCCATGTTTTCCATGTAGATCAGCTCCGGGCCGAAATTCCCGCTGCGCATCGTGTAGATTCCGGGCGAAAGCTGAACCATCGCATCGGAATGAAAGACCAGGATGAAGGGCGGTCGCATGGTAATGCCCTGTTCCTTCAACGGCGATGCCTCGATCAACGTGATATCCACGTTGCGTGGTTCGCAATCGACACGCATCAACTTGCCGACGAGCGGCGTGAACTCTTCGAGCAGCATCGGCCGCGGAATAAGGTCTTGGGTCATGCGGTCGATCCTAGAGCGATTTGCTTGCCGATCAACTGGATGTGCAATGCTGGCGTGGATAAAGTGACTGGCTTACTGGTATTGCCACAATGACCGATCCCCATAGCAGTTTCGACGCGGCCTTTACGGCGCACGGCCCCCGGCTGACATGTCGGCCGCGGGACGCGTCCGACGCCGCTTTCCTGACCGATCTTTCGATCGCCTGTTCCCCGGTCGCGGGCATGGTGCCTGCGCCGATGCTGCTCCAGCAGGCCGAGTTCCAGCACGCGGCGCATGATGGCGCGCATCCCCGGGCGATGCAGCGGATCGCGATGCTCGACGGCGAACCGGTCGGCCGGATCATGATCGACTGGGACACCACTGAAAGTCATTGCGTGGACATTGCGGTCCTGCCCGGACATCAAGGCAAGGGGGTCGGCCTCGCGCTGCTGCGCACATGGCTCGACGTCGCCGACCAGCGTGGCCAGCCGGCACAGCTCGAAGTTCGGCAGGACAATCCGGCGGCGCGCATCTATCTGCGCCTCGGTTTCCATCCGGTCCCCGATCCGCATGGCTGGTCACCCGTTGTCACGATGCTGCGACCTGTGGGGTGAGCGTAGTCGCGCGCACTACCGGGCTGCGCGCCAGCGCCGCCGCTCTGGCCTGCGGCGTCCGCGCGATGGCCTGTGCCTTTGCTGCCTATGCCGGGCGGGCGGGGCTGGGTGCCGCAGCATTGGTTGCCGGCGCGGCAGCCCTTGACGGCGCGGGCATCCTGCTGCTCGTGCCCGTGCTGAACATCGTCGTCGACGGAGAGCGTGGCGCGGCTGCCGCTCGCCTCACCGCGATCGGCATATCGACCCCGTTCGCTCAGCTTGCGCTGCTTGTCGCCGGCTTCCTCATGGTCACGCTGCTGCGTGCCGGCGTCACTTATGCCCGCGACGTTGCACTCGCGCGGCTCCAGGCCGGATTCGTGGAAGCTGAGCGCAACCGCGTCATCACACGTCTGGCGCAGGCACCATGGCCCCGCGTTGCCGCGATCAGCCATATGCGCGTCGCCAGCCTGTTGTCGCAGGAGGTAAACCGGGTCGGCGCCACGCTGCAGACGCTGCTGCACATCGCGGTCGCCTTCGCGATGCTGGTTGTCCAGGGGGCCATAGCGCTGGCGCTGGCGCCGTTGCTTACGCTGAGCGTCCTGCTTTGCCTGCTCGTCGCCGCGCTGCTGTTCCTTGCCGCGAGTCCCGGAATCCGGGCGCTCGGCGGAGAGATGGTTCAGGCAGGGCAGGCGATGATGGCGGGGACAGGCGCCTTCCTCGCCGGACTCAAGGCCGCTGCGGCACAGGGCGCACGCGGCCATTTCCTCGCCGAACATCTGCACATCCAGGCGCGCGTCCGCAGCGCGTCGGTCGCGTTCGCGCGGCGGCAGGGCCGGTCGCAATTCGCCTTCGGCATCGGTGCCGCTGTCCTTGCCGGGCTGGTCGTGCTGTTCGGTTTCGGCTGGTTCGGGGTGGCGCCGGTGCTGCTCATCACGGTGCTGGTGATCTTTGCGCGGATGCAGGCGCCGGCGGTACTGCTGCTCCAGTCGGCGCAGTCGCTCGCCTTCTATCTCCCCAGTTTCGAAACGATCCGCAGCTTCGATGCCGAACTGGGCACGGCGGCCGCGGCCCCGGAGCCTGTGCCGCCACCGCCGGGCCCGCTGGTGCTTCGCGCCGCTGGCTATGTCCATGCCGGCGGGCGCGGGGTGGCGGAGGTCGACCTGATCGTCCCGCCCGGTGCCTTTGCCGGCATCGCGGGACCGTCGGGCGCGGGCAAGACCACGCTGGTCGATCTCATCGTCGGGCTGATCGTGCCGCAAACGGGCAGCGTGTCGGTGGGGGATGCGGTGCTCGATGCGGCAACGCGCGCAGGTTGGGCGGCTTCGATCGCCTATGTTCCCCAGGACGGATTCCTGTTCCACGACAGCGTCCGGCGCAACCTGATCTGGAGTAGCCCGGACGCAAGCGATGCGGCGATCGCGGTTGCGCTCGAGATCGCCGGTGCGACCGCCATCGTCGACCGCCTCCCGGCCGGGCTCGAAACGGTGATCGGCGAACGCGGCAACCTGCTTTCCGGGGGCGAGCGTCAGCGGCTGGGGATCGCGCGCGCGCTGCTCGCCAACCCCCGCTTGCTGGTGCTCGACGAGGCGCTGAGCGCGATCGACGCAATCGGGGAGGCGGAGCTTCTGGCACGCTTCGCGGCGCTCGATCCGCGACCGACGATCCTGATGATCACGCATCGCGAAGACAGTCTGCGTTGGTGCGACCTCGAAATCCGCGTCAACGAAGGCCGGGTCCGGACCGTTACCCGTTCCTGAGCCCTGCCGGACCGAAACAGGCGACGGTCGTGTGCGCCGCGAAGCTGCCCGCTCCGCCGCTCACGATGACATTGCCCGAACAGGCCCAGGCATGGGCGCGCATCTTGACCCCGTCCTCGCCGCCGATCGCCACACCGAAATGCACCGCGCAGGGCACGCGCCACAGCGCGCACAGCACCCGTGCCGTCAGCGCTTGCGGATAGCAGTCGGCACGAAACCGCGCGTAGCGGCTCGCAAGGTCGATCGTCTGCGCCAGCAGCAGCGCGCGCCGCTCCTGCGCTGCCTCGATCGGCGGCCTGACCGCGACTGCGCCCAGATTGGTGCCGAGCCAGGGGGCGATGCGGCGAAAGGGCACCAGTGCGATCACCGCCGCCGACAGGCCGATCAGCACCCATGCCGGGAACGCCCAGACCAGCACGAACAGCGGCAGGCGCCGGGCAGAGGCTAGCTTGCGCGCCAGAATTCCGCGCCGATCCATTCCGTTTGTCCAGCTTTTCGGCTTGTGGCGAGCGGCCACGCGCGGCAAAACCGTAACAGGCTCCGCGGATGCCGCCAACAGGCGCGCGGGGCGGTGGGGTAGAATGTCCAATCACATGATCATCAGCCAGGAGATCGGGAAGCGGATCACCGCGACCGACGAGTGCACGCTGGTGAAGGCGGCCTATGCGCGCAATCCGGAATCGCTGCTGCTGCGCGCTCGGCTGGGGGCGTTGTTCAACTTGTGCGACGCCTATGACGAGACGATCGCGCTCTACACGGGTGCCGACGCCGACAGTTTCACGTTTTCCGAGGCGCTGACACTGGCTCTGGCCCATGCCGCGCTGGAGAATGACGCGGATACGCGGCGCGCCTATGACGTGTCGGGCATCGCGTTGAAGGCGGCGGAAAACGATGTGCAACGGGCCTCCGCACTTGCGCTGGTGGGCAAGGCGCTCGCCCGGCTCGGCGATAGCGCGGCCGCTACGGAGCGGCTGACCCACGCGCTCGAACTCGATCCGCACAGCAAGGATGCGTGCAAGCGACTCACCGCATTGCTTCTCGACCGGGGCGACACCGCCGCGGTGCTCGCGGTGACCGATCGCCTGCTCGACCGGGGCGCTGGGCATTCGCGGCTGTTCGCCGCGCGCGCGCTCGCCTTTGCCCGGCGCGGGGAGATCGAAGCCGCGCGGGCGATGGCGGGCTGGGACGCGCTCGCATATCGCGGCCTGCTGACCCCGCCGCCGGGCTGGGACAGTCTCGACGCGTTCAACGCTGCGCTCGCAACCGAATTGCTCAACCATCCCGGAATGCGGTTCGATCGCTATGGCACCGCATCGGAGCAGACCTGGCGGATCGATTCGCCGGCGACGGGGGAGGCGCCCCTGGTGCGCGCGCTGCTCGCGCGGATCGGGGAGGCGGTCGACGCGCACAGTCGCGCGCTTGCCGCGATCCGGCATCCCTGGGTCGATGCGCGGCCCGATCGCGGGACGCTCCATTGCTGGAGCGTGATCACCGAAAGCGTGGGGTTCGAGACGTGGCACGTCCACCAGTTCGGCTGGCTCAGCGGTGTCTATTATGTCCAGATCCCCGATTCGATCGTGCACGGCACCGATGAGGGCGGCTGCATCGCATTCGGCCTGCCCGAGGACATGGTCGGCGACGATGCTGCGGCAGCATTCGGGCGCGAGCTGATTCGCCCCACCGCCGGTACCCTCATGCTGTTCCCCTCGCACAATTATCACCGCACCTTCTCGCACGGGACTGCCGAGCGCAGGATCTGCTTCGCCTTCGATATCTGGCCCGACTGATCGCGCCGGTGCGCGGGTTCATCGCCTATGGTCTGCGGGTCCGGTCGGAGATCGATATCCCCGGCGCGCTTCCCGCCGATGTACAGGGTGTGGCAGATCTTTCGATCGAGCTGTCGCCGCTGCGTGCCACCCGATCGGACAGCATCTATCGGCTTGAGGGCACGGACCTTGTCTTCACCGCCCCCGGCGTCGCCGAATATCGTTGCCGCACCGATGCCATTTGCGTGACCCCGCATCCCAAGGCGCGTGCGGTGGATGTCGCGGAAATGCTGATCGCCACCGCCTTTCCGGCCTTGCTGTGGCTGCGCGGCGGGTTCGTGCTTCATGCCGCGGCGGCGCGGCTTTCCGGACACACCGCCGCTGTCGCGATCGCTGGCGCCTCGGGATGCGGCAAGTCGACCGTTCTTGCCCAGCTCGCCGGTGCCGGCGCGTCGGTGCTGGCGGACGACACGATCCTGCTCGACAAGCGTGACCGCTGGGGCGCCGGCCTTGCTGGCGGCTATTATCTCGCACAGGGACACGGCGCGCGCCGCTTCCAGCCCGTTCCCCCCACGCAAGCCCTCATTCGCGCACCTGTGGCCGCGATCCTCGTCCTTTCGCGCGGCGACCCGGAAACCGCGGCCAGCCTGACGCGAGTCACCCAGGTCGAGGCGGTCGCGCAATTGCTCGCCAACCGTCATCGCCCGCGCGTGCCGGCGCTGCTTGGCCGACACGCCGCAACATTGGCGGATTCGGCGTTACTCGCCGGGTCGATCCCGATATATGCGTGGAAACGGCCCGCCGGCGCACCCGCGCTGACGGCGGAGGAATGGGCGGCCCTGGCGCGCTGTACCGGGGACATGGGGGTTGAGCATGACGGATAGGGTTTGGCGGCGCAGCGACGATTGGGTGGGGTCCCCGGTCGAGGACAGCTATGTCATGGTCAACATCGACAGCGGCACCTATGTCGCGCTCAATCCGACAGCGCGGGCGATCTGGGAAGCGCTTGAGACCCCGAGCACCCAGGCGCAGGTCGAGGCCAGCCTGCTTCAGGCCTATGATGTCGCGCCCGAAATCTGCGCCCGTTCCGTGACCTCTGCGTTGCAGGAGATGCAGGCGCAGCAGCTGGCGAGCGCAAGCTAGCATCGACGCAAGGGTGGCGGGCGCACCTCTCCATCTATCCACGGCGTTCGGATTGCGATGGGAGAGCGATGTCCCGCTCGACCATTTCGCGTTGGCCGATGCCGCCGGGGCGGGGCCCGACGTCCGCGTAACGCGCGTCGCGGCGCTGGCAGAGCGTGCGTCGATCGCGGCGGTGCGGCGCGGGCACGTCTATGCCGACGGTACGCGCTTTCCATGGGAGCGGGAGGCTGCCTTCGACAGCTGGAATGGAAACCGCGTCGACTATCTTCCCGGCCCGGACTGGAAGGGCGCGCTCCCCTATGCCTTCTACGGGACGGTTGCAGCGCACCTCCTTGCGTGGCGCGGGCTCATTCCGCTCCACGCCTGCGCGGTCGAGATCGACGGCCGCGCGGTGCTGATCGCCGGAACCGCGGGTGCGGGAAAATCCAGCCTGATGGCCGGGCTGCTTGCCCGCGGCGCGGCGCTTCTGAGCGACGATCTGACCGCGATCGAGATCGTCGGCGGCCTTGCGGCGGCGTTGCCCGGCCGCACCACGATCCGCCTGGGCGATGCGGTTGCCGCCTGGACTCCGGGCGAACGGTTCGCGGAACCTTCAGCCGAGACCCGTGGCAAGCACGTGATTCGTCCCACCGTCCGTACCGATGCCCCACGACTGCCGATCGCCGCGCTGCTGGCGCTCGATGAAGCGCCCGGCACATTGCCGCCCGCGGCGCGCGCGCGTGCTTTCGCGTTGCATCTGTTCCGCCCCGCCTGGCTCGCCGCGCTGCCCGGTCATCGCGAACGGCAGCAGGCGTTGCTGGCACTTGCGGCGCAGGTGCCGGTTATTGGCTTTCCCGCACGCGAAAGCGATGGCGAGGCCGAACATTTCCGCCGCGCGGACCGCGTCGCGAAGCTCGTCGAAACGCTATGAGCCGCCGCGCCACCAGGTGACGAATTCGGCGGCCATCGCCGTCAACTGCGCCTGCATCGCCTCGTCGCTGCGCGCGTTGCCCGTCGCGACCCGTTCCAGCACGGTGTCGAGCCGGTCGAGGTCGAGCCATTCCCCGGCCTCCGCCGCGCGAAACGCGGCGATCCGCGCGCGGGCAGCCGGCGCCTGCCGCTTCAACCGCTCGGAATAGTCGGGCGAGATGGCCAGCCCCTTGGGCCGGAGGCGGATCGAATCGGGAAGATGTCCCTTCAGCAGCTCGCGTACCGGCGCGCGGTCCAGCCCCGGCCGCTGCAACAATCCTGCGGGCAGCCCGGAGAAGAAGGTGAGCAATCGCGGATCGCGATAGGGCTGGGCGACCCGGACGCGGCCCAGCGCCATCGCGGCGGGCGAACCGAACATCTTCTCGAAGCTGGGCAGCAGTCCCCACAGCTCGCCCGGTGCCGGCATTCGCTGCGGGGTGGTGGGAATGGCCAGGGCTGCCGAAATCTCGGTGGGAAGCGTCCGGCCCTGCGCGAGAAAGACGTGGAAGGCGTCGCGATCGGCGGTCCACCCAAGCTGTGTCGGCCGTCCGCGCCAGCGGCGGACCGTATCGCGCAACCGCTCGCGCATCGTGGCCAGCGGGAAGAAGCTGGTGATCGTATATTCGCCGAACTGGCCGTCGAACAGCAGCGGCGCCTGCAGCGCGCGCATATGCTCGGCGAAGGCGTGGTAGAGATAATGCCGCGGTCCCAGCCGCGGGCCGTTCCAGTCGCGGAACTGGCCGGCTTCCGGGCGATAGATGCCCGGTGCTTCGGCGGGAACGACCTGCTCGATGGGCAGGCGCAGATGGTCGGCGACGATGTTCGCGAACGGGGTTTCATCGACCAGTCCGCTCCCCGGCGCGGCGGCGGAGGTGAGGCAGTGGACAGGCGTGCCGGGATCCCGGTTGCGCGCGACCAGCCAGGTCAGGCTCGACGAATCGAGCCCGCCGCTGAGCAGGCACCCCGCATCGCCACCCCACATGCGCTGGCGCACGATGCGGTCGAGAAGCGCCTGGGTTTCGGCGAGCGCCTCCTCGAAGCTGCCGCGCCATCGCGGTGCCCGTTCCGGCAGCGCGCGTGGCGCCGTATCGCAGCCGGTTCGGTCGATCACGACCAGGCCGCCCGGTTCGAGCGCCCGCACATCGCGCAACACTGTCGTGCCGGTCCCGGCGGCGCGCAGCTCCTGTCGTCCCAGCGCGAAGAGCAAACCTGCATCGTCCAGATCGGAATCGACCCAGTCGAGGGTGCCGAGCTGACGCAGATCGGGGCCGATCGCGAGCCGGCTGCCTTTATACGCGAAGAGTAGTGGGTCGCGTTGCGCGATCGCGGCGGCGAGCGTGACGCGGTCGTGCGCGTAGTGCAGCAGCGTCCATTCGCCTGCCATCAAATGCCGGACATCGCCGCCGAACCGGTCGAGCGCGGCCCGTGCGAGCGACGCCTGCGGTGTGTCCGCAGCCATCCCAAGCCGTGCGGCGACCCTGTCGGGTTCGTCCAGTCGGCCGAGCAGCAAGGTGAGCGCGCCATTCGACCGGTCGACCTGCGCGGCCCCGGGATCGGCCAGGTCGATGACACGCCCCGCGCCCGACACCGCCGGATCGGACAAGGCGAGGCCCAGCAGCGCCGCTTCGCGCGGATCGACGGGTGCACCGTCCAGGTTGAAGCGGCCATAGATGCCGGTGCGATCCATTCCGTCCGTCACCCGCGGTTGACTGGCTGCTGGTCGCGGCTAAGCCGTTGGCCATGCAGGGAAGCTTGCCAAGCGAACGCTCGATCCGTGCCGCATTGGCGGGGCAGGCCTATGCCGCCGATCATTTGCGCCTGTGCGACCGCGATCTGCGCGGGTTCGAATGCCTGGTGGCCAGCCGTCAGGGATTGTTCGCGGTCAGCCGGAGCGGCGCGAAACGCATCGCCTATGGCTTCTATTTTGGGCTGCGGGAGCATGAAGGGTCGCTCTTCGTCTTCGAATCCTGTGGCGTGCCGGCCAGCCGTTCGCGCAAGGGACGGCTTCTCCGCCTGACGCTCGACGCGGGGATCATCACGGATTGGCGGGTGATCGCCAAGGGGCTGGACAATCAATGCCATCAGCTCGCGGTGATCGACGGGCTTCTCTGTGTCGTCGATACCGCCAATCAGGCGATCCTCCGCTTCGCGCTCGACGGTACGCCGGTGGATGTCCGGCATCCCTTTCCGCCGGCCAGCCCGGACCCCGCCGATGGCAGCTATCTGCATCTCAACTCGATCGCGCGCACGCGCAGCGGAACGATGCTGATGCTGCACAATGGAACCGCTGTGCCGCGCCGGCAGAGCGAGCTTGTCTGGCTCGACGACGACTGGCGGCCGACGCGCCGCATGCCGCTGGCGGGTTATGGCTGCCACGATATCGTCGAGGATGGACAGGGCGTGCTGTGGCATTCCGGCTCGCTCGACGGCGAGGTGCTCAATTCCGATGGCCTGGGGGTCCGGGTGACCGACCGCATGACCCGCGGCCTCGCACTGGGGCGACAGGGTCTGATCGTCGGAACATCGATGTTCGGCACGCGGGCCGAACGGGCGGACCTGCCGGGAAGCGTCATCTTTCTCGACGAGGCACTGCGCAAGCTCGACGAAATCGAACTTCCGGCGGCGCCTACCGATCTTCTGATCCTGTGAAGACCGGTGGAAGGGCGCGGCTGAAGACAGCCGGCCCTTCGGGAACGATCAGGACTTGGTGCAATCCGGGCCCTGCGCGCCGCCATCGGCACCGACGCCGCTGAACGCTGCGGTTTCTTCGACTGCGAGCGTCGAAATCTCGGGCTCGACCCATGCGAGGCGATCCGACTTCGGCTTGTTGTCTTCGGTCATGTTCTTCCCCTTCAAATCCGTTGACCGGTCGAGCGGCCCGCCCCCCCGATTTTCCAGTCCCGCGCGATTTCGTTGCGTTCAAATAACGACGGAATCTGCAGGATGTCGTTCATTAACCGTTGTTGCGCCGTCAGGCAAGGCAAGAGCGGATGTAAATGACCTACTGGTTGCGCCTTGCCGCCTGTGAAATGAAGTGCTTACGGTCGAACACTGTTGCGCTAATCTGTCGCGACTTCCGTCTTTGGAGACAGACGATCGCCGCATCCGCGCCCTTGAACGAATTCGAACTCGTGGCCGCGTGCTGTCGCTGGCCGCGCGGCGCGGCGCGCGACGCGGCGGTCCTCTCGGCTGCCGACGCGGTCGATTGGGATCGGGTCGAGCGTGTGACGCGCCGGCACCGTGTCTATGCCCAGGTCCATGATGCGCTGACCCGCGCCGGCGTCGCGGTGCCGCAGCGGGTGGCGGGCAAATTGGCGGATGCGGCACGGCAGGCCGGGATGTCCGCGCTGACGATGGCGCGGGAAGCCACGCGGCTGCAGGATGCATTCGACGCGGCCGGTTGCCCCGCCCTGTTCGTCAAGGGATCGTCGCTGGCGATGCTGGCCTATGGCGAACTCGGCCTCAAATGGGCGTGGGATATCGATCTGCTGACCACGCCCGCGGCGGCGGCGCAGGGCCGGACGATCCTCGAAGGCCTTGGCTACGTCCTTGTCGAGCCGGAGGGCATGGACGCGCGCCAGTTCGCGCTGTTCCTGACGCTAGGCAAGGAATGCGTCTTCGTCCACGCCGAAACCCGAATCGCGGTGGAGCTGCACTGGAAGCTGGTCGACAACCCCTATCTGCTGACCGGGGTCGACGCCCTGTCGCCCACGCGTACGGTGCCGATCGGCGGGCGCGCATTGCGCACGCTCGATGGCCCGGCGCTGCTCGCCTATCTTCTCGTGCACGGCACGCGGCACGCCTGGTCGCGCCTCAAATGGCTTGCCGATGTGGCGGCGCTGCTGGCGCACTACCCGACGGATGCGATCGCGCCGCTCTATCGGGAGTTGCAGGCGCTTCAGGCCGGGCGCGCCGCCGCGGTCGGGTTCCTGCTGTGCCATGACCTGCTCGGTGTCGCCTTGCCCGGCGCCCTGCTGGCCGAGCTTCGCGCGGATCGCGCCACCCGTCGCCTCGTCGCTACTGCCCATGCCGCGCTCACTCATGGCCGGGGCGAGCGGGAGGTTTCGACCTACACCCTGCCGGGCATTCGCACCCTGTTCTCGCATCTGACGGTGGCGCCGGGCTGGCGGCCGTTTCTGTGGGAGCTGGGCGCCAAATGGACCTGTTCCGCCGACCGGCTGGCGCTTCCGCTGCCGCGCCCGCTCTGGTTTCTCTATCATGTGTTGCGGGTGCCGTTGTGGATCTGGCGGCGCGGCGGAATCGCTCTGCGCTCGCTGCGCCCGGCCGCCACCGCGGCAAGGGCTGGTTAGGCCTTCGCCGGACGGTCGTCGTTCGAGAGAAAAATGGTGCTGCCGGTGAGGATTGAACTCACGACCTCAGCCTTACCAAGGATGCGCTCTACCACTGAGCTACGGCAGCACTCGGCGGGCGGAGCCCGCGCGGGAGCGGCCCTTTTGCGCAGGGGCCGCCGGTTGTCAACCCGGTTGTCAGGGCGCACGCGCCGGGTCTATCGCATCGCGCCATGAACGACGCCGATAAGAAGGCCCGCCTCGCCGCTGCGCTTCGCGAGAATCTGCGCAAACGCAAAGCGCAGGCGCGGGGGGCAAATGAAGCACCGCAGTCCAGGCCCGATGAGAAAGCCGGGCCGTCCGACTAAACCCTTCGTCACCCCGGCCTGGTGCCGGGGTCCACGGCACCCCACGCGTGGTCCTTAAGCCTCTCTTCTACTGCCCGCCTCCCGGTGGACCCCGGCACCAGGCCGGGGTGACGGGTTAAGAGGGCTGTACCGCTCTACCGCGCGGCGATCGGGCGGCACTTGGCCTCCAGCCACACCCGCTCCTCGGGCGACAGCTGCGGGCCAAGCAGTTCCAGCACCCTGGCGTGATAGGCGTCGAGCCACCGGCGTTCGTCCTCGGTCAGCAGGCCCGGCTCGATCAGGTCGCGTTCGATCGGCGCGAAGGTCAGCGTCTCGAAACCCAGCATCGGCGATTCGGCGCCGGGAATGTCCTTCTCGATCACCAGCACGAGGTTCTCGATGCGGATGCCGAACTCGCCGGTCTTGTAGTAACCCGGCTCGTTCGACAGGAACATGCCCGCGCGCAGCGGTTCGGCCGGCCCGCCGCCCGGATAGTTGGGCGCGGCGATGCGCTGCGGTCCTTCATGCACCGACAGATAGGCGCCGACGCCGTGGCCGGTGCCATGGCCATAGTCGCAACCGACCTCCCACAGCGGGCGGCGCGCAAAGCTGTCGATCTGTCCGCCGGTGGTGCCCGCCGGGAACACGGCGGTGGCGATGGCGATATGGCCCTTGAGCACGCGGGTGAAGCGGTCGCGCATCTCCTGCGTCGGCTCGCCCACCGGGATCACGCGCGTGACGTCGGTGGTGCCGTCCTCATATTGCCCGCCCGAATCGACCAGATAGAGCTGGCCATTCTCGACCGGGAGGCTCGATTCCTCGGTCACCTTGTAATGCGGGATCGCGCCATTGGGGCCCGTGCCGGAAATGGTGTCGAACGACAGATCCTTGAGCAGGCCGGTTTCCTCGCGGAACGCCTGCAGCCGGTTGGCCGCCGAAATCTCGGTCACGCCGCCCTTGGGCATTTCGGCCTCGGCCCATTTCAGGAATCGCGCCAGTGCCGCGCCGTCGCGCGCCTGCGCTGCCCGGTGTCCGGAAATCTCGGCCTCGTTCTTGATCGCCTTGGCCAGCACCACCGGATCGCGCACGGCAAGCACTCTGGCCCCGCCCGCCTCGAGCGCGTCGAAGATCGCCGCCACCGACCCCGCCGGATCGGCCGCCACGCGCTTGCCGGCGAACTGGGCGAGCGCCGGGGCAAAGGCGCTGCGGTCATGCACGCGCACGGCGTTGCCCAGATGCTTGGCGACGTCCTCGCCGACCTTGTCCTTCGCGACGAACAGGTCGGCGGTGCCGTCCGAATTGACGATGGCATAGGCGAGCGCGACCGGCGTGTGGCTCACATCCTTGCCGCGTACGTTGAACGCCCATGCGATCGAATCGAGCGCGGACAGGACCACCGCATCGGCCTTGCGCTCGCTCAGCCAGTCGGCGATGCCCGCGCGCTTGGCCGCGCTGGTCTGCCCGGCGGCATCGTCGCTCTGCACGGCGAGCCTGGCGTCCGACGGAAGCGGCTGGTCGTCCCACACCGCGTCGATCGGATTGCGTTCGACCGCGACCAGTTCGGCACCCTTTTCGGCCAGCGCCTTGCGCGCTTCCTCGACCCAGCCGCGCGTGTGCAGCCAGGGATCGTAGCCGATCCGTCCGCCCTGCGGCGCATGCTCGCCCAGCCAGGCCGCGATGCTAACCTGCGGCACCGGGACATAGTCCCAATGCGTGCCGTCGACCTGCTGACGCACCTGCAACGTGTAGCGGCCGTCGGTGAAGATCGCCGCCGCCTCCGGCAGCACCACCGCGCTGCCGGCGCTACCCTGAAAGCCGGTCAGCCAGCTCAGCCGCTGGGCATAGGCGCCGACATATTCGCTCATATGCTCGTCGGTCAGGGGCACGACGAAGCCGTCGAGCTGCTCGCGCTTGAGCTGCGCGCGCAGTGCGTTCAGGCGATCGGCATAGGTGGACATTCTCGTGATCCTCAAAAGCGCGTGGTCCGGCGGTTCCTTCCCCAATCTGGGTGCGGCGGTGCCGCCTGTGAAGCCGTCCGGGCAATGGCGAATGGCTAGGCCGATCGCGCGGCTTTTGGAAGGGGTGCGCTGGGCGGGTTAACGCCGCTACGGGCTGTGCCAGCATGGAACGCCGGCAAATCGGGGGTGGCCCCCGCTGTCCGAATAGCGGATCATGGCGGGACAGTTTCAGCAGGGAGTCGGCACGTGCGTTGGAGTGGTTGGGCGATCAGGACGGGGCTTCTCGTCGGCGGGGTGGCCGCCGCGATGGGGGCCGCCGCGCTCGTGCCGGCCAATACGCCGGCCGCCGCGCCCGCAAAGCCCGCCGCCACAGCGCCGCAGCCAAAGCCGGCGGTCAAGGCAACCGCACCCAAGGCTGCCGAACCCGCTCCGGCTTCGCAGCTGGTGGTCAAGCGTATCCTCGACATCCCCGGCCCGATCCGTTTCGGCGAATATTATTGGGATGCAGAGGGTGTCCCCGCCGACGGCCCGCTCACCATCACGATCGATCTCGAGGCGGAGACGATGTCGGTTTTCCGCGACGGGTATGAGATCGGCGCGACCGCGATCCTCTATGGCGCGGACGAGAAACCCACCCCGCTCGGCGTGCACAAGATCACGCAGAAAAAGGTGCACCACATCTCCAACCTCTACGGCGCGCCGATGCCGTACATGATGCGCCTCACCAATGACGGCGTCGCGATCCACGCGTCGGAGGTCGAGATGGGCGCCGCCACGCATGGCTGCATCGGGGTGCCGCTCCCCTTCGCCAAGCTCATCTTCGCACAGGCGAAGCTCGGCGACCGCGTCATCATCACCCGTGGCAAGCGCCTCGGCATGGGCGGGACCATCGGGAACTGAGGCATCACCTCTCTCGGCGGTCACCCCATCCCTCTCAACCGTCATCCCCGCGCGGGCGGGGATCCATTTTGGCTGAACTGTCGGATCGAACCGAAACGGCAGCGCCAATGGATTGCCGCCTGTGCGGGAATGACGACTGAGGAGCGTTGGGCTTCGACTTTGCCCGCAAGCCACGGGAAGCAGCGCTTGCGCGCCAGGCCTATCTTGCGGAGCATATCCGCAGGAGATTTCGCATGACCCTCGTTCACAAGGACATCGCTTCGCCCGTCGGCACGCTGCGGCTGGTCGCCAGCGACATCGGGCTCGTGGCTATCCTCTGGCCCAATGAGCGCCCCGGCCGCGTCCCGCTCGGCCCGACGGTCGAGGATGCCGGACATCCCATCCTTGCCCGCGCCGCGGCGCAGGTGACCGACTATTTCGCCGGCAATCTGCGCGCCTTCGATGTGCCGCTCGATTTCCGCGGCACCGATTTCCAGCGCAGCGTGTGGCAGGCGTTGCTCACCATCCCGTTCGGCGAGACGCGCAGCTACGCACAGATCGCGGACCAGATCGGCCGCCCCACCGCCAGCCGCGCGGTCGGCGCCGCCAATGGCCGCAACCCGGTCTCGATCATCGCGCCGTGCCACCGTGTCATCGGCACCAACGGCACGCTCACCGGTTTTGCCGGCGGGCTCGAGGCCAAGCGCATGCTGCTCGATCTCGAAGCCGCCTAGCCTCGCTCTCCCGCTCTCTCCATCGTCATTCCCGCCTGCGCGGGAATGACGGCCAGGTGTTGGGACTTCCCTACTCCTTGATGGTCACCGCTTCCCCGATCTTCGCCGCTTCGATCTGCGCCGGGGTGAAGGGGAAGCGGACCCACGCCTTATTCGCGTAGAGCCGCGTCTGGTCGCCATACCAGGGCGATGCCGGATCGGGCGACTGCGAATAGCTCAGGACCGTGTCTGCGACCGGCCCCTCGGCGTCGAAGCCGACGACCTGCACATAGCTCGTTCCATGCCGCGGGCTGACGCCGCCGGGCGCCGGGTCGGACATCTGGACGTTGAGTACGCCCAGCTGCCCGTCGCCGCCATGCACCGGAATCCGCTCGTTGCCGCGCTGGGCATATTGCACGTCGCCCCAGCGCGCATCGAGCGCGACGCCCGCCTTGGTCACTTCCTCGGCGGCGGCCTTGAGCGTGGCGATCAGCTTCTCCCCCGTGTCGCCGGCGGTGACGAAATCGCGCGGCGTGTGGAGCGGATCCTTGGCGTCGAACGGCACCGCCCAGATGCCCGGTACGCCCCGCGCCTTCATCCAGAAACGGTCGAACAGCCATGCGCCGCGGCTGTCATTCTCGAATCGTCCGTCCCATTTGCCCAGCGCTGCGCATGCCTCGGCAACCTCGGCCTTGCCCGCGCACAGCGCCAGCAGCGGCTTCAGCGCCAGATCGGCGGCCAGGCTCTTGTTGGCGAAGGCCATGTCCTGCGCCCGCTTGTGATCGACCTTCCCGCCCGCGATCAGCGCGTCGGTCTCGATGAAGCCCGATCGCGTGCGCAGGCTCACCTGCTGCTCGGTCGCGCCCAGGATCGGCGACAGCGGCGCGTGCGGAACGCGCGGATTGCTCAGCCAATAGCTGTCGTTCATGTTCGCGACGTAATCGCGCCGCTGATAGAGTGCCTGATCGCCTGCGGGCATCAGTCCCGGCACCGCGGTTCCGGCGGCTTCGTCCCACGCACAGGCCGATTTCGATCCGTCGAGCAGCACCGCCGCGCGCGCGACGGCGGGCGACAACGGGGTGGCGCAGGCCTTGATCTTCGCGGCCGAGACATTGGGCACCGCGGTGACATCGGCGTGCAGCGCGTTGCCATACCGGTCGGCGGCGATGGTGTTGACCCAGGGAATCGCCAGGCTCTGCGTCACCGCGTCGCGGATCTCGCCGACGTTGCGCGCCCGCGCGATCTTCAGCCAGGTGCCGATCGCGCGCTGGTTGCCGCGATTGGCGTCGCGCACCGCGAACGCCATCTTCTCGGTCCACTTCACCATCGCCTGCGGCATCACCACCACCGCCCCGAAGCGCGTCGAATAGAGTGTCCGCTCGAGCGATTTCCCGTCCGGCATCGGCACGCTGATCGTCCTCGCGATCATCTTCTCTGCCTTGCCGTCGACCAGATAGGACGTCGGGTCGGCGGGATCGAGCGTGAGCTGATAGAGGGTGAAGTGCCGCGCCGCGGTCACCGTGTGCGTCCAGGCGATGTCGCGGTTGAAGCCAAGGGTGGGGAAGGGCGTTCCCGCGATTCCCGCGCCCGCCGCGTCGAACTTGCCGGGGATGGTGACGTGCATCTCCCAGAAGCGGCTCGGCCCGTGCCAGGGGAAATGCGGGTTGCCGACCAGCAGACCCTTACCGTCGGCGGTGACGTCGCCGCCGAACGCCCAGCCGTTGCTGGCGATCTCCAGCTTGCTGAAATCGGGCAGCACCGCACGGCTCAGCGCGGCCGGTTTCGCTGTCCCCGGCGGCACCGCATTGGCGATGCCCGGGGCCAGCGCCAGCGAGCTCGCCAGCAGCATCTGCTTCTCGTTCAGCCGCAGCGTATCGTCCGCCGTGATCGGCCGCACCCACGGCTTGCCGCGGCATTCGGCGGGTACGCCCTGCGGCCCGATATCGCGCAGATAGCGGTTATAGCCCGCGATATAGCCCTGCACGATCGCCATCGCCTCCGGGCCTTGCGCCCGCACGCCCTTGCGCAGCGCCGGCAGATCGATCGCGCTGCGGAAGAAGATGTCGGAGCTCAAATTGTCGACTTTCTGGAAGCCCAAAGTCGCGCTCTCCTTCGGCCCGAAATGCAGCGATCGCTCGCCCGCCACGGTCACGAACTCCTCGGCGATCATGCAGAGGTTGTCCTGCGCATAGGCATAGCCGATGCCATAGCCCGCCCCGCGCCAGTCCTTGGCGGTGATATGGGGGATGCCATGCTCGGTCCGGACGATCTTCGCTTCGTATCGCTGTGCCTGCGCCGTCCCTGCCAGCGCAACCACTGCCGCGCCTGCCATCATCGCCCGTTTCATACGCCCACTCCCGTTCGTTTCGCACATGATGCGCGGGGCTTACGTTCGCGGCAAGTGCATGCGGAGGGTAAAGGTGCCTCGACTAGGAGGAACGCGAGCGGCTAGGGAAACGCCATGACCGATCTTCCCAAGCCCCCCGTCGCCGCCACCCGTCCCCACAGCTTCGAACGTCATGGTGTGACGATCGACGATCCGTGGAACTGGCTGCGCGATCCGGGCTATCCCAACGTCACCAGCGAGGAGGTTCTCTCCTACCTCAAGGACGAGAACGCTTATTACGAAGCGGTGATGAAGCCGCTCAAGCCGCTCGCCGACACGCTGTTCGCGGAGATGCGCGGCCGCATCAAGGAAGACGATGCAACGGTTCCGCAAAAGGATGGCGACTGGCTCTACTGGACCGATTTCGAGCAGGGCGGCGAGTATCGCCGCTGGTGGCGCAAGCCGGTGGCCGGGGGAGAGGATCAGCTCATCCTCGATGAGCCGGCGCTGGCCAAGGGCAAGGAATATTTCCGTCTCGGCGGCTTCTCGGTGTCCAACAACGCCCGCTGGCTCGCTTATGCCTATGACGACAACGGCTCGGAGCGGTTTCTGGTCAAGGTCAAGGATCTCGAGACCGGCGAGCATTTGCCCGACGAGATCCCCGGCATGCTCTCCGACATCGTCTGGACCGCCGACGACGCCGGTTTCCTCTACGGCCTCGCCAACGACCAGTGGCGCACCGACAATGCCCGCTATCACCGGCTCGGCAGCGATCCTGCCGAGGATGTCGAACTCTATCACGAGGATGACGAGGGCTATCGCGTCGGCGTGGGCGAGACCCAGTCGCGCAAGTGGATCGTGATCTCGACCGGCGACCATGTCACCAGCGAGGTGCGGCTGCTCCCCGCCGGGGATCCCTTCGCCACGCCGATCCTCGTCGCCCCGCGCAAGGAGGGGCGCGAATATGATGTCGAGGAGCATGACGGCACGCTCTTCATCCACACCAACGACACGCACACCAATTTCCGCCTGTGCACCGCTCGCATCGACACGCCGGGCGAGTGGGTCGAGCGGATCGCCCCCTCGCCGCATTTCTACATGACCGGGGTCACCACCTTCGCCGACTTCTTCATCGTCGAGGGGCGCGAGGACGGCCTCGATCAGATCGAACTGCACCGCTATGCCGGCGGCGAAGGCAAGCGCATCGCTTTCCCCGAGGCAAGCTATGTCGCCTCGCTCGGCGACAATCCCGAATATGCGATGGACGTGCTGCGCATCGGCTATGAATCGATGGTTACGCCGGGCACCGTCTATGACTACGCCGTCGCCACCGGCGAGCTGGAAGTACGGAAAGTCCAGATCATCCCGTCGGGCTATGACGCATCGAAATACGCGACCGAGCGCCTTAAGATCGTCGCGCGCGACGGCACGGAAGTCCCTTGTTCGATCGTCTACCCCAAGGACTTTCCGCGCGACGGCACGGGCAAGCTCTACCTTTACGCCTATGGTGCCTATGGCATCGCGATCCCGCCGGGCTTCTCGACCTCGCGCATGTCGTTCCTCGACCGCGGCGTTGCCTTCGCCATCGCGCATATCCGTGGCGGCGACGATCTCGGCCAGCAATGGTATCTCGACGGCAAGCTCACCAAGCGCACCAACACCTTCAACGACTTCGTGGACGTCGCAAACGGGCTGATCGACCGCGGCTTCACGCACAAGGGCGGCATCGCCATCGCCGGCGGATCGGCAGGCGGCGAGCTGATGGGCGCGGTGATCAACTCCGACCCCGACCTGTGGGGCGCGGTGGTTGCCGACGTGCCGTTCGTCGACGTGCTCAACACGATGCTCGACGACAGCCTGCCGTTGACCCCGGGTGAGTGGCCCGAATGGGGCAACCCGATCACCGACAAGGAGGCGTTCGAGCTGATCCGCGGTTATTCGCCCTATGACAATGTCCGGCCCCAGGCCTATCCGCCGATCTTCATCTCCGGCGGCCTCAACGATCCGCGCGTCACCTATTGGGAGCCGGCCAAATGGGCCGCCAAGCTGCGCGCGACCAAGACCGACAGCAACGTCCTGCTGCTCAAGACCAATATGGGCGCCGGGCATGGCGGCAAGTCGGGCCGGTGGGAAAGCCTGCACGAGGCGGCGGAGGAGAATGCTTTCGTCCTCTGGCAGCTCGGGCTCAGCAACGCGGGGTAGTCATGCAGATCGCCGTCCTCACGCTCGAAGGGTATAACGAGCTCGATTCCTTCATCGCCGCTGCAATCCTCAACCGGATGCGAGGCAAGGGCTGGGCGGCGTATATCACCTCGCCGGCTGAGGAGGTGACGTCGATGAACGGCGTCACCGTTCGTGCTCAGCGTGGCCTCGACTTCCTCGAAGCAGCCGATGCCGTCCTGATCGGCAGCGGCATCCGAACGCGCGATCATGCCGCCGACGCAGCGTTGCTCTCGGCGATCCGGCTCGATCCCGTGCGGCAGCTGATCGGCGCGCAATGCTCGGGCACGCTTCTCCTCGCCAAGCTCGGCCTGATCGGCGATCTCCCCGCCTGCACCGATCTCACCACCAAGCCCTGGGTGATCGAGGCCGGGGTCGAGGTCATCGACGCGCCCTTTATCGCCCACGGCAATGTCGCGACCGCGGGCGGCTGCCTGTCGTCGCAATATCTCGCCGCTTGGATGATCGCGCGCCTCGGCTCACTCCGCGATGCCGAGGAGGCAATCCACTATGTCGCCCCGGTCGGCGAGAAGGCCGAGTATGTCACCCGCGCGCTAGGCGTGGTGCGGCCGTTCCTGCCGCTGGTACAGGCAGCATAGGCAGCGGCAGGCTCGCTCTCCAAAGAGGCGCCACCCCGGCAGGGGCCAGGGTGGCGCAGGAGAGAGCGCGACAGACCTTCAGCGAGACCTACTTCCATCACCGTGACAAGTGCCGTGACCTCGAAGCGCCATCGCCCCAATGCGCACCCGCGAATAGTCACCCCCCATCCTAACCCCCCTCCACCTTCCGTTCCTCCAGCTGCGTGCGGCGGTGGCAGCGGTGGCAAAAGGCGTAGTCGAACATTTCCGCCAGCACCCAGGCCTGCGTCTCCACGTCCCACGCCGCCCATGCCTCGCGCGTCACGCCCGGCGTGCCGCAGCCTTCGCATACATAAGTGATCCGTTCCGTCTCGCTCACCGGCCGATCGTAGCGGAGGATCGCGCCGATATGGCGATTGTCCGGTCCGAAACGGATGCATCGCGACCGCTCCGAAATGGCGGTAAGCCGCTCCGCATTCGCGCCACTCCGAAGGGATTTGGCGAGGCGTCGCAGCTAGATAGCGGCCATGAATTTCGACAATCGTTGGCACCGGAATCAGGCGCACCGGACATGGCGTAGTGCGCATCTCGATCGGCGTCCGCGTACGCGAAGGCGTTTTGGGCGCGCGGCGCTGATCGTAGCGGCGCTGGCGGGGGTTCTCGGCGGGCTGGGCTGGGCGGCGTATCCGCCAGTTCCGGGCGAGGCACATGCCGTGGCGGATCCGCCGGTTGCGTTGTTCGATCGTCCTGTACGCGCCACTGCCCGCTTCACCCTGTGCCACAGCGGCGGGGGAGTGAATTGTGTGGTCGATGGCGACACTTTCCGGATGGGTGGGACGAAGATCCGCATCGCCGATATCGATACCCCCGAAACCCATCCTGCCCGCTGTCGGCGTGAGGCCGAGCTGGGCGCGGCTGCCACGCGGCGGCTCCACACGCTGCTCAATTCGGGCGCGGTCTCGCTCAAGGCCATCGGGCGCGATGCCGATCGCTATGGCCGCAAGCTGCGTCTGGTGTCGGTCGATGGCCGCGGCGTCGGCGAGACGCTGGTCGCCGAAGGTCTCGCCCGGCGCTATGCCGGCGGGTACCGCGAAGGCTGGTGCGGCTGACCGGAACGCCGGCAAAAGGGCGGAAGCCGCACCCGCGAACGCTGTCCACGCGGAGCTGCTCCCGCCCTCCCGAACCTTGCGGGCCCGGACCATGTAGATTGTTCAGGAATTCAGCGGCGCATCAGCGCGGCGCGTACATCGACACTTCGGTCTCGACTGTCACTCGGCCCGCGGGAATGCGGATGCCGCGCTCGGCCATCTCCTTGCGGAAATCCTTCTCGGCGTCGGCCAGCTCGGCCTTGTACTCGGCATAGGCGTCGATGCGGTCGGCCTCGTCGTCGGCATCGGCCAGATCCTTGCGCAGCTCGCGCTTCGCCTCGCTGATCGACGTCTTGTAGTCGAGATAATGGTGGTTGCTGTCGTCAAAGACGGGCTTCGCACGGTCATGCGCCAGCGCGGGGGCGGCGGTCAGCGCGGCCAGCGCCGCAGCGGCGGTCAGAGTCAGGGTTCGCATCGTTCGTCTCCTCATGTTGCCATGAACCGGGGAGAGGAACGGCTGTCCGCCCCGCCCGGTTGCGGGCCGGGCAGGCCGGCCTCGCATGCGCGCCTGCGGTGGGCGGGACGAAGCGTGGCGGGGAAGGGGCGGGTCGAGCGCGCTCGAAAATGGCGGCGAACCACCCCCTTCATCCGGGGTTCAGTCCGCCGCCGCATTGCTGCCCGAATTGGTTCAATCGCGCGTCAGGATGAGGTGCAGGGCGTGTTCGCCCGGCGCGTGTTCGGCGACGCGATAGCCCAGCGCGGGCAGGTCGATCCCCTCGAACAGCGCCTCGCCGCGGCCGAGCAATGTCGGCGACACCGCAATGTGCATCTCGTCGATCGCACCGGCCTTCAGATAATGACGCACGGTTGCGACCCCGCCGCCGATACGAATGTCGCGGTCGCCCGCGGACGCGCGTGCCAGTTCCAGCGCTTTGTCCGGCCCGTCGGTGACGAAGTGGAACACGGTGCCGCCATCCATTTCCAGCGGCGGGCGGGCGTGGTGGGTCAGCACATAGACCGGGCAGCGATAGGGCGGTGTATCGCCCCACCAGCCTTTCCATTCGTCGTCCGGCCACGGCCCGCGCACCGGGCCGAACATGTTACGCCCCATCACCCAGGCGCCGAGCCCGGCCATGGATCGTTCGGCAAAACCGTTGTCGACGCCCTCGTCGCCACCGTCCTGACCGACCATCGTCTTGAAGTAACGGCTTCCGGTCAGCCACTCGTGGAAGCTTGCGCCCTTGCCCAGCGGATGCTCCAGGCTCTGCTCGGGCCCGGCGCCATAGCCGTCGGCCGAAATGCTGAACCCGTTCACGCGCACCTTGCTCATTGTCCGTCTCCAGCGCTTGTTCGTGCCGATCAGGCGGTCGCCGCGACCTGATGGAGGAAGTCGACGAAGCCGAAGGTCGCGGCATCCATCCCCATCACCTTGGGGTTGCTGCTCTCGATCACGAAATATTCGTTCGGGGCGTGCGCGCCGCTGCCATGGCCGAAGCCGAACTGGCCGGCGGGCAGGTTGAGCGGCGGCCCGGTGAAGATCACACCGGGCCAGCTTCCCGCCAGCCGCGGGTGCAAGGTCGCCGGAACGCCCAGCCGTGCGCAGGTCGCCAGCTCGGCGCGGATCAGCGCGCTGTTCTCGTCGGTCTGGGTCGGGCCATAGCCCCCGGTGACATTGACCTCGACATCGGTGAAGCCGCGCTTGTCGAGATGCGCGCGCAGCTTCGCCATGGTGTCGTCCTTGGTCATGTCGGGCACCAGCCGCATCTCGATCTTGGCGGTGGCCTTGCCCGGCAGCACCGTCTTGCCGCCCGGGCCCATATAGCCCGATACCAGCCCCTGGATGTTGACCGTCGGCACCTGCGCCAGCCGCACCATCGACTCTTCCCAGTTCATGTCGTCGATCCAGCGCGATACGCCGAGCTGCTTCTTGGCGTCCTCCTCGCGCGTGTTGGCGGCGGTCTGGGCGATCAGCTGCTTCTGCCGCGGCGTCAGCGGCTGCACCTTCTCCTGGATGCCGTCGATCATGACGGTGTTGCCGTCCTTCGACACCAAGGTGGAGAGCGCAGCGACCAGCCGCCAGGGCGGGCTGTCGACGCGCGCCTTCTCGCTCGAATGGATGTCGCCCTTGGGCCCGCGGCCCCATTTCTCGCCCGACACGGTCAGTTCGAACTCGACCGCGCCCTTGGCCCCCAGCGCCAGCGTGACGCCGCCTGTGGTCGGACTCTGCCAGCCGGTCGGGATGATCACGCCGACGGTCTTCTTCAGGGCTGCGGCAACCTGTGGGGCGGTCACGATCTCATGGAAATTGGGGGAGGCGATCTCCTCTTCGCCCTCGGCGATCAGCACCAGATTGACCGGCAGCTTGCGTCCCGCCGCCTTCATCGCGTGCAATGCCGCCAGGAACGTCGCCTGCGGCCCCTTCTGGTTCACCGCACCGCGACCCATCACCACCCTGCCGAAACCGGGTTTATCGACCAGCCTCGCCTCCAGCGGCGGGTTCTCCCACTCTGCCGGGTCGAACTGCTTGACGTCGTACATGAAATAGATGCCCAGCGTCTTCTTCGCGCCCGCGTCCAGCGTTGCGAACACGCCGGGCTTGCCCTTGGACGGCACGATCTCCGCATGCTGAAAGCCGGCATCGAGCGCGAGGCGCTTCATATAGTCGGGACCTTCGGGATAGCCGCGATTCTCCGCGGCGATCGAGGGGAGGCGGATCCAGTCCTGCAGGCGCTTCACCGCCGCGTCGTGGTTGGCGGCGATCGCCTTCTTCACGTCGGCCATCCGATCCGCCGCCAGCGCCGCGCCGGGCGCGGTCAGCGCTGCGCCTGCCGCCGCCGCCTTGAGCATCGCCCGCCGTCCGATGGTGCCACCGCTGTCCTGCATCTCTCACCCCTGTTTGTGGTTTTGCGGCAGCCTAGCGGGGTGGGGGCGGACTGCAATCGCTAGCGGCTCCGCTTGGCCCCGGTGACGCTGCGCAACGCGGCGATTCGCGATTCCAGCTCGGCCCGCTCGGATTGCGACAGGCCGCCGCGCTGGTAGCGTTCTTCCAGCACCGCGATCTGGCGGCTTTCGCGGCGCAACTGCCGGGCCTCGCGGCGCGACAGCTGGCCGCTCTCGCGTCCCTCGCGGATCGTGCGGTCGGCCTGTCCCAACTCGCGCGCGACGCCGGGCAGCGAGGGGGACGGCGCGGGCCAGCGAACGCCGCCCGACGGGTCGCGAATCTGTGCCGTGGCGGGCAGCGCGCCCAGCGCGGCGACGGCGCCCATAATGGGGGCAAGCAACGTGATTCGCATGGATTCGGTCCTCCGGCCCGCGATACCGGGCCGCAGCATCCTGATGCGCGGTTGCTTTCGCGAAGCTGACCGGCCGGCCCCTATATCTTGTGTCAGATTCCTGTGGATGAATCGGTGCATGAAATATTTGTGAGTTCCGCGTTCGTTCTCTTGCTTTCTGAAAAGCCGAGGAAGGCCCGCGCGTCGCGTGCGGTGGAACGTGGTTGCGGCCCGGTGAGCCGACTCAAATCGGCGACGAACCGAGTCTTCAAACTTTCATTTACGGTCTTGCCTCCGACGCCGATCTGCCACAATCTCTAGTGGTCACACAGGGGGACAAACCCAAGCACTGGTGGAACGCCGCCCGCGAACCCATGTTCGCGGTAGGGTCTTCCATGTGCCTGGCAAGGCGGATGGACTGTTTTTGTTCTCACGCCCGTGCGCGTGCGATGCTACCATCGCGAGGCGCCCCCGAGTCGTGATCTGGACGGGCAAGGGACGAGCAGCGATGGACTTCAGAGAACAGCAGGAAGCAAGCGTGAGTGAGACCGTGACCGAGACCGCAGAAGCCCCCGTCGCCGAGGCCAAGGCCGCGCCCGAAAAGGCTGCGACCAAGCTGAAGAAGCGGCTCGATACCAAGACGGTCGCTCCGCGCATCTTCCCGGTCGAGGTCGATCATTCGCGTGACGCGCTCCTCACCGAATTCGGCAAGGAAACGCTCAAGGACCGTTACCTGCTGCCCGGCGAGAATTTCCAGGATCTCTTCGTCCGCGTCGCCTCGGCCTATGCCGACGATGCCGCGCACGCCCAGCGCATCTACGACTATATCTCGCGCCTGTGGTTCATGCCCGCCACGCC